>Ga0302185_10001596_pt1 | contig 15728 bp, 17 predicted proteins | sample II_Bog_E1_1_FD_200231 | JGI IMG/M metagenome (GOLD analysis project Ga0302185, IMG submission 200231) | Peat permafrost microbial communities from Stordalen Mire near Abisko, Sweden - II_Bog_E1_2 | ecosystem: Environmental > Terrestrial > Soil > Wetlands > Peat | place: Sweden: Abisko... | reverse complement strand
ATCCATATAATGCGTGGTAACGAATATGGTTATGCCCCTGGCCGATGCTTCATAAAGCAATCCCCAAAACTCACGTCGCGTTACCGGGTCAACGCCGCCGGTTGGTTCATCTAAAAAAACAATCGCGGGGTCATGTACTATGGCGATGGAAAATGCCAGTTTTTGTTTCCAGCCGAGTGGTAAAGCCCTCACCAGTGTTTTTTCTTGTCCTTCGAGGTGAAGTTGCTTGATCAACGTGGCCGTTTTTTCTTTAATCCGGTCATCGCTCAGGCCATATATCCCGCCGTAAAACCGGATGTTTTCGGTAATGGTGAGGTCCTCGTAAAGCGAGAACTTCTGGCTCATGTAGCCGATATTCTTTTTTATCTGTTCGTTTTGCCGATAAACATCAAAGCCCGCAACGGTTGCCTGGCCTGAAGTTGGCAGCAACAAACCGCACAGCATACGCATGGCGGTGGTTTTGCCTGCCCCGTTTGCCCCAAGGAAACCAAATATCTCGCCCTTCTCCACATCGAAAGTGATCTTGCTTACAGCGACAAAATCACCAAAACGTTTGGTCAGCTCATGGGCGGTAATTACTTTTTCCTTTGCCATTTCAGTTGTTCATTAATGCCATAAAGCAGTCTTCGATGTTCGGTTCAATGGGTTTGATCTCGACATTCGCATAGTCGCCTTTCTTTGCAATATCCTCCAGTGTTTTCCTGCGGTTTTCCTGGGTTTTAAATACCACGTGATGGTACTGGCCAAACGGGTAGCAGCTTTCGACCGATGGATCGGCGTTGATCGCATTCATCAGTTTGTACATCTCATCAGCCCGGATCGCCCACAGCGGCTTTTTAAACTGGCTGATTATAGCTTTCGGGGTGTCCACCGAAAGCAGTTCTCCTTTTTGTATTAGCGCCACGCGGTCGCACAAGCTGGCTTCGTCCATATAAGCGGTTGACACCAAAATAGTGATGTCCTGTAACTTCAACCGGTGCAGCATTTCCCAAAATTCCTTGCGCGAAACGGCATCCACACCGGTGGTTGGTTCATCCAAAAACAAAACGGATGGTTTGTGTATCAGCGCACAGCAAAGGGCCAGTTTCTGTTTCATACCACCTGACAATGCCCCGGCTTTTCGATCTTTAAAAGGCTCTATTTGCTGGTAGATGTCCTTTATCAGGTCGTAGTTTTCTTCGATAGAAGTATTAAATATAGTCGCAAAAAACTCCAGGTTTTCCTGAACAGATAAGTCCTGGTATAAGGAAAACCTGCCGGGCATGTAGCCGATGCGGTTGCGGATCTGTATATAGTCTGTCACCACGTCAAACCCATCGACGGTCGCTTTGCCGCTTTCGGCAAGCAATAGGGTAGTTAGAATGCGGAACAACGATGTTTTTCCTGCCCCATCCGGCCCGATAATGCCAAATATCTCGCCACGGTCAACGGTAAAGGAAATCCCTTTCAGCGCCTCAACCACCGTTTTTTTGGTGCGATAATTCTGGACGATATTTTCGACGACGACCGGCTTCATGGTTCTTAAAACTTTACTTCGCCGTACATGCCGATCTTCAGGTAGCCGTCGTTCTTTACATGAATTTTAACTGCATAAACCAGGTTGGCGCGTTCGTCCTTCGTTTGGATCGTCTTGGGCGTAAATTCAGCTTTATCCGATATGAAAGTAATCACCCCCGGATAGGTGCGGTAGGTGGACGCGGTGTTATCCACCAAAACCTTTACATTTTGCCCCAGTTTTACCTGTGCCAGTTGCGTACCGGTGATATAAACCCTAAGGGTGATGATCGATACATCGGCAATTTTATACAAAGCCTTCCCAACGGCTGTTTCTTCGCCGGCCATAGCGTATTTGGTCAATACAGTACCACTAATCGGGTTTTTAATATTGGCTCGTTTCAGTTGATCATTAATTTCAGCTACTGACTTGCGCAATGGTTTGTACTCACTTAGTACAGTATTGTTTTGTGTCCCTGTATTGGTTTCGGTTACCTTTATTTGCTGCTCATTTGCTACAATTTGCTTTTGAAGTACCGCTATTGCGGTATTGATATCGTCCAGCTGTTTTGTGGTTGCAGCATCAGCCTTTATCAGTCGCTCGGTTCTTTCCTTTTCGATAAAATCGTCGCTCAACTGGGCCTTTTGCGCAGCTATCTGGTCCTTCAATTCCTGTACTGCCGGCCTAACATCAGTAGTTTTCTGGCTCAGTGCACCAATAGTTGCTTCCAGTTGCGCTTTTTGCAACTCGAGCGGGATGGAGTCGATCTCGCCCACAACGCTATCCTTTTTCAGTATCGAACCTTCGTCCAGGTTTAACGACATGATCTTGCCGGGCACTTCCGAAGAGACGATCACTTCATCCGCCTCAAAAGTTCCCTCGGCATCCGAAACATTATTGTTGGAGCTGCATCCGGCCAGCAGGGCAGGCAGCAGGGCTAAGTATAGTAAGATCCGGGTTTTCATCTATTTTTTATATGGCTTTTTTGATTATTGGATTTTTATATTGCCGACGGTGTTTTGGTAACTGTACTGGTCCTGCAGTAATTGCATTTCGTGTAAAATGAGGTTTTGCCGCGCCTGGTCTTCGGCATTGACCTGGGTAATGTAATCATGAGCGCTCAATACACCATTCTCCAGTTGGGCACTTGCCGCTTTTTTAACCGATTCGCGCATGGCGATGATCTGGTCGTCGGTTTTCATCAGTTGCTGGTATTTTGTTATATCGGCGTTTTGCTGTTTTTGCGTTAGGTTGGTATTGAACAGAAAGGTCTCCTTTTGAATATCAAGTGTTTGCTTGCCGATATCTAAAATGCGGCGCTGGTTTTTCAGTGTATAAAGGCTCGCAAAGTTCCAGCTAAGTTTCAGCCCTCCAATATAATACCATTGAAAATTGTTACTCAATGGGTCAAGGCCCGGCCGGGCATAGCCGCCCTGTACAAAAAGGCCAAGCTTTGGCAGTAACTGCGATTTTAAAAGATCATTCTGTAAATCGTAAGTCTTTTTTTGGTATTCATAGGATAAAAGCTCCGGCCTGCTGATACTATCAGTCATCATGGGTGCAGCAGGTTTTTCGATAATGGTATCGTCGTCAACAGGGCGGCTAATAAATACACTCAGCATATCTAAATAAGCCTTTTTTGATGCAAGCAGCTCAATTCTCGACTGATCGGTCTGAAGTAACTGGGCTTGCAACTCGTCAACACTGCTGCGGAATGCGGTGCCATTGGCAACCAGGGCTTTTGTTTTATCTATCCCATTTTTTACATCCAGTTTTAGCAGGTCGTTTTGCTTCAATTGTTCATCGATCAAAAGTGCGCCAAAAAACAATTGGTTTACGCGATCATACAAAGCGTATAATTCCACTTCCAGGCTTTGCTGCTGGATCACCTCGTTTGCCTCGGCGGTTTGTTTTTGATTTTTGATAACCCCGCCATCGTAAATTACCTGGTCAACCTCGCCGTCAATTTTATACTGATCTTTACTATATTGCGGTAAAGTGAAACCTTTGATCGGAATTGTAAAAGGGAATGTAGTCACAGCGGACTGGTAAGTGGCCTGCCCATTAACGGAGAATGCCGGCAAATACCCCTTGGAAGCATTCGAAACCGTATAGTCTTTTGTTTTTGTGATCAGATCGCGTTGTTTGATGAGCGGGTAGTTTTTTCGCGCCAGCTGATAGCACTCCTGAATAGTCAAGGCCGATTGCGCTTTGACAAAGGGTAGGTAAGCGCTTGCCGCTATCAACAGAATCAGGTATTTAAACCATTTTTTATTGTTTGCGTGGTGCATGGGCATATTTTATTGCTTGGTTAAACTCGTTATTGATTAATGATCAGCGTGAGCCACATTGGGATCAGTTTTTTACGTTCTTCTACTATCGCCCGGAACTCCGTCTCGTCCAATGCGCCTGATTTCAACAGCAGCGGCCTGGGCAGGAAGGTAAAGATGATCATGCCGATCATGTTCATGATAACATTTACGGGGTGGAACTTTATTTTACCCGCCATTTTTAGCGCGGCCAGCTGTTTTATAAAGTGTGAATTCAGAAACATTTTGCCATTGTCCGTCATGACCGGCAGTCGTTTTGCACCCGACATCAGGTCGTTCACAATAAACAGCGGAAAATCCGGGTTTGCAGTAAGCAGGTCGAGGTACTGATCAACGATGCTTTCAATTTTTTCGGTAATAGTGGTTGTTTCATCGTAAATGATCGGCCGAAGCTTTTCAAACAGCTTTTGAATAGTTTCGGACATGATCAGTTCAAACAGCTTTTCCTTGCTGCGGAAATAATAGTTCACCAGCGCCAGGTTGATATTCGCCTCGGCAGCAATGTCGCGCACTGTGCTTGCCGCATAGCCTTTCCGGGTGAACACAACTCTTGCCGCTTCTTTAAGCTTTTCCTCGGTCGAGATATCGATCTTGTCTTTGGTCATCTTGTTTAATACCGATACAAAGGTGAATTAAACAATTGACTTAAACAAATGTTTAAAACAAAAAATTAAATTGAATTTACAGGATATTGTAAATTTTAAACCCGGCAAGGATCATGATAATGCCAAGCAGGGTAAACACGATTATCCCAATTAACTTGCTGTACCAGGTAGCGCCGGGTATGTTTTTACTTTTTGCCATTGCTTTAATAATTATGTTGACTCAAAATTAACGCAACACCCGCAGCCCGCCCGTGATGCAAATCAGGTCAGAAATTGATATTACTCACATAATGAGAGATATGGTTTAATCCCGCTTCGGGGTGATGCTTTGTGCGAAAATTCTGCAAACCGTTCGAAATATGATGAAAATCACTTTTATGGGTGACGGTTGTCACTTGTGCAAACATCGCGTTTGATGATTTTTGATGACTATGGGCTAACTATGCCCTATCACGTTTGAAACCAATTTATGAGTAAATCAGAGATCATATTTCTGCAGGGGCCGCATTCGCGGTTGAAGGAGTTAAAGTTTACGTTTCAAACCATGGTGGAGTTTATCAGGGGTTTCAGGGCATTTCACTTTATTGGTCCTTGCATTACGGTATTTGGTTCTGCGAGGTTTAAGGAAGATCACCCTTATTACAAGCTTACCCGCGATGCATCTGCTGAATTTGCCAAATTGGGATTTACGATATTAACCGGCGGCGGTCCCGGGCTTATGGAAGCCGCCAACCGGGGCGCCAAAGATGTGGGCGGCCGATCCGTAGGGTGCAATATTGTACTGCCCATTGAACAAAAGCCGAATGATTTTTTGGATAAATGGATATATGTAAAGCATTTTTTTCTGCGTAAAATATTGCTGGTCAAGTACTCATTTGGTTTTGTGGTGATGCCGGGCGGCTTTGGCACGCTGGACGAATATTTTGAGGCGCTTACCCTGATCCAAACCCACAAGATCGAAAATTTCCCGATCATCATTTTCAGTAAGGAATATCACAGCGAACTGGTCAAACATATCTCGAATCTCAAACGTAACGGCACGATCGGTGAAAATGACGACTCCCTGTTTCTTGTAACGGACGATATTAATGAAGCAAAAGCATTGATAATAGAAAAGAGCATAAAAAAATATAACCTGAAGCCCAAAGCCGAAGTAAGGCCATTCAAATGGTTATTTGAACATGAATGATCAATTGCAAAAACAAATCAGCGAAGCATCAATGACAGGAAGCGATCTATTAAAAACAGTTGTTGAAAACGTGGTCGATGGCATTATTATTACTGACAACCGCGGTATTATATTGATGGCAAACCCATCGGCGTGTACGCTATTTGGATATCATAATGATGAACTGCCGGGAAAAAACATCAGTTTGCTGATGAATCATGATGATGCCCGAAATCATGACCAATACATCCGGAGTTATGAGGAAACCGGCCATGCCAGGATCATTGGAACTGGTAGGGAAGTGGCGGCGAAGAAAAGAGATGGGACGATCTTTCCAGCGAGGCTGGCTGTCAGCGAAACGAAATACTTCGATAAAACTTTGTACACAGGCGTAGTGCACGACCTGACCCGGGAGAAGCAAGCAGAACGGGAACAGCAGTTGTACACCGCAAAACTGGAAACAATGGTTGAGGAGCGCACAGAAGAGCTTAAAAACATGGTGAAGAGCCTGGAAGCGGCGCGTGATGAGGTCGCGTCGTCACTTTTAAAAGAAAAGCAATTAAACAGTTTAAAAACACAATTTGTAACCGTCGCTTCACACCAGTTCCGCACGCCATTGAGCAGCATCCAACTCTCCACATCGCTGATCGAACGATACTATGACCGGCTCGAAAAAGAAAAAGTATTTGCACATCTCGCCAAAATAAAAACAGGTGTAAATTATCTCACAAGCATTTTGAATGATTTTCTGTCTGTCGAAAGGATCGAATCCGGCACTTTGGCAGCACATTTAAAAGAGTTCGATTTGAAAGCCTTAATTGACCCGATCGTGCTTGAAATGAGCACGCAAACCAAACCGGGACAGCGGATCAGTTATGAACATTACGGCGCTACTACCTGCGTAAAATTGGATGACAACTTGCTGCGGCATTGCTTATATAACCTGCTCACTAACGCTATAAAGTATTCGAACGAGAACACATTGATAAAACTTATAACGTCGATTGATGAAAAAGAATGCCTGATTGAAGTGCATGATACCGGGATGGGCATTCCCCGGCCAGACCAGGCTAATTTGTTTAAGCCTTTTTTTAGGGCCGGCAATATTGGCGAGATACAGGGAACCGGGCTTGGGCTGAATATTGTTAAAAGTTATACTGAGCTGATGCATGGGAGTATCGATTTTGAAAGCAGTGACAAGGGCTCGGTATTTCGCCTTCATTTCCCTATGGATCTTACTATTTGCGATTAGCCTGCAGACGTGAACTCGTGTGACGAATGTCACACAAATAACTGATAACAGTCATGGTTTTGAGTTATACTTTGTATAGAATTTTACCGTGTAAAAATTAAACACTTACTGCCATGTCAACTTTAGTAAAATCAAATCGTTTTCCATCATTAGGAACAATGATGAACGATTTCTGGAACACCGACAAGTTTTTTAACACCCCATTTTTTAATGGCGAAACTTTGCCCGCAGTTAACATCCGCGAAACAAAAAACAATTTCGAGTTGGAGGTTGCTGCACCGGGCTACAAGAAGGAAGACTTCAGGATTTCTGTTGAAAATGGAATGTTGACCATCAGCGCCGAAACCAGTAAGGAAACGAATGAAGAAAATGAAAATTACACCCGAAAAGAATTTTCATGCGCTTCGTTCACCCGCACTTTTACTTTGCCTGAAAATGTTAAAGAAGAAGACATTGATGCAAAATACAAGGACGGCCTGTTGTTGATGGAGCTGAAAAAATCGGGAAAGCCAGCCGTTGCTAAAAAAGAGGTAAAAGTTAATTGATTTTTAACCCCGAATATCCCGGCAACACTTGCCGGGATATTTCATTAAGTTTTGACCATGCAAACATCAAACTCCATATCAAGCCGATCATTAAAATATTATGCGATAGCCAGGCACTGGATGTCCGACCTGGAATTTTTCAGGATAGAAACCGCTTTCCTGCATCGGCTGATGGACGATTATTTTGTGCGATTGGCCGCAGGCAGTCATGTGAAAGAATTGATCGCATCGGGGAAAAAGTTGCTTGAATTAGAGAAGGATGAAACCCAACTGAACAAAATGCTTGATGAGCAACTAACGCATTTGGAGTTAATGGCCGAAGATGTAATACCTGAAGATGCCGAAGGCGTAGAGGGCAAACAGCTGCAACTTGAAAAAATGGTTAATACACTGGCTAATGAATACCGGCTTGTAAAAAAAGAAATGTTTGGGCTGGTTGAAGGCCTGTTGCACGAAACAAGAGAATATAAATAATCAAACCAATAACATACAATGTAAGGCGCCCGCAGAGGGCGCTTTTTTATTTAAAAAGGTATGGATTAATGTTTTCAATCAATGTATTAAATGACCACGATCATTAATAACAGGCCCCCCGCCACGGAATTTTGTAATAGTTAATGGTGATGTTATGAAAACTGCAGAAAGACTGAAGAGCAATTTGAGCCGGTGGAAAAATACGTGTGTTTTTTTTGCCGCCGGGATGAGTTTGGTATACCTGTGTAGCTATTCCATGCCCAATCCGCCGGTGTCTGAAATAAAATTCGTGCCAAATTACCAGGCAGACAGCGCTGTTTCCGCTGAAATAAGGGCGCAATTGACTGATGTTAAAGGTCAGGCTGCTTTGTATTTTCCTAAATCGGTTGCCCGGTTTTATGGCCAGAGTGGCTTCCGCCCAGCCTGGGTAAACAAACTCGAAAACCCTAAACAAACATGGGAAGCGATGTTGATGCTGGATTGTGTGCTTCAGTTTGGCCTATCGCATGATGATTATCATCCTAAAGAGCTTTCTTACGATCTTTTGCATAACATCCTTGAAAAACCAGGTCAGGTAAGCGCCGCTGACAAAGCAAAATATGATATCCTGCTCACTGATGCCCTGGTTACTTTTATGAACCATTTGCATTACGGGAAGTTGAATCCCGATTTTCCCGCTGCCAAAACTGACCAGGGTATTCCGGCCGGGTTCAATGCGGATGAAGCTCTGGCGCGTGCCATCAATCAAAATGACTTTATGAAAGCCATTCTCGACGTTCAGCCTAAAGCAAAGGCTTATGCTGAACTGCAATATCATATGCATTTGCTTGAAGGCGTTTACCAGGGCGATTGCTATGACATTCCGGAAGCAACGGTAAGAAAAATGGCCATTAATATGGAGCGCCTGCGTTGGGCTGCTATTACTGACAGCAGTTACATACAGGTAAATATACCCTCCTTTAACCTGGAATATCATCTGCCCGATACCACTTACGAATTTAAAACTGTAGTTGGAAAGCCGGCGTGGCCCACACCCACCTTGAACAGCGCCATTACTTATTTTACTACGACGCCTGAATGGAAAGTTCCTCAAAAGATTTTTATAAAAGAATTACTTCCCAAGGCCCTGGAAAATTCAGCATTTTTTGAAAACAACCAATATACGCTTTACGATAACCAGGGGAACTATATTGAGGCTAACGCCAATGCGCTTGCCATGGTAAAGCAAAACCCCGGCAACTACAAATTACGACAGTCTTCAGGTTGTGATAATTCGCTTGGTTTGATCGTTTTCCGTTTTCCGAATATTTTTGATATTTACCTGCACGATACGCCTGAGCAAAACTTGTTTAAGGCGGACGAGCGGGATTTCAGCCATGGCTGTATCCGGGTGGAGCAGGCGGAAAAACTGGCGGACCTGATACTACGGCAGGACAGCGCTAATAATTTAATCGGAACGGTACATAAAGCAATCAAAGGTTATAAAACGAAAAACTTTATGCTGAAAACGCCTGTTCCAATAAAAGTAACTTACCTCACCTGCGAAATGCAAAAAGGGAATTTAGTTACTTATAAAGACATTTACGACCTGGACAAGCGACTGGAAATGGCTTTATATAATGTGACTAATCCGATAGTGTTGAATTAATACGAGCCGAACCAAAACTTTTCTATTCGTACTGTCTTATACTGACATGAAACTACCCGCTGAAATGGACGCCATGGTGCTTGAGCAGGCGAGGCATCCCCTGGTTTTAAAAAAACTCGAGGTGCCGAAACCAGGCCCCGGCCAGGTGCTGATAAGGGTGATTGCCTGCGGCATTTGCCGCACGGATTTGCATGTTATTGACGGCGAATTAACCCAGCCAAAACTGCCGCTGATACCAGTTCACGAAATTATCGGAAGAATAGCGGCTTTGGGCAATAGTGTTGCTGACCCTCAACTGGATGAACTGGTTGGCGTACCCTGGCTTGGGTATACCTGCGGGCAGTGCAAATATTGTAAAGCAGGCAAAGAAAATCTTTGCGAAAATGCGCTTTTTACTGGCTATACCGTTGATGGTGACTACGCCGAATATACGGTTGCTGATGTACGTTTTTGTTTTAAACTCGACGAAAAGTACGCAGCTGCGTCTTCTACGCCGTTGCTTTGTGCGGGTTTGATTGGGTATAGGTCGTACCGGATGATTGAGCCTTTGGCCAAAAATGTCGGTTTTTATGGTTTTGGCGCGGCGGCCCATATATTAGTGCAACTTGCGGTGGCACAGGGAAAAAAAATATTCGCCTTTACCCGGGACGGCGATCAGCAGGCGCAGGATTTTGCCCTGAGAATGGGAGCCTGCTGGGCTGGGGGCAGTTCAGATTCTGCTCCAGAAATACTTGATGCAGCCATTATTTTTGCACCGGCTGGTGCGTTGATACCCAAAGCATTAAAAGATGTGGATAAAGGCGGGCAGGTGATTTGCGGCGGCATACATATGAGCGATGTTCCTTCCTTTTCATACGATTTGCTTTGGGGCGAACGGATGGTAAAATCAGTCGCTAATTTAACCCGAAGCGACGGAATTGAGTTTTTCGAACTGCTGAAAAACATGAAGATTGACGTCGAAACGGAATTGTTTGATCTTCGGGAAGCAAACCAGGCGTTAGAAAAATTCAGAAGTGGTCAAATCAGCGGGGCTGCGGTATTGGTTATGAGTTGAGCTGTTGATTCCCTTCAAATCCCCCCCCCAAAAAAAAATCTTTACCCACTTCACATCGTATAAGCAAAAAAATGACCTATGTCATATTGAGACTGCACCACTGTCATTTTATTGGGGCTGCGCTGCACCGAACTTTATTCAGGATTTGAAAAGTTCAATTAGATGCCTGCTATCATCACCATAACATTTAACCCGGCGCTGGACAAAAGTATTTCAGTAACGGAATTAATCCCGGAAAGAAAACTGAAATGCTCTCAACCAGTGTATGAGCCGGGCGGCGGCGGCGTTAATGTGGCCAGGGCCATAAAAAAACTCGGTGGCGAAGTGGTTGCTTACTACCTTGCAGGTGGCGATGCCGGAAACAGGATCACCACTTTACTTTCAGAAGAATTTGTTGAGAATGCAGTAACGAAAATAAGCGGTTTCACGCGCGAAAACCTTATTGTTTATGATAACGCCACGCACAACTAATATCTTTTTGATATGCCTAGTCCGGCAATTAGCGAGCCGGAATGCGATGCTTTTTTAAAAGCCGTTGAAGAAGCACAAGATGTGAGGTTTATTGTGGCCAGCGGCAGCCTTCCTGCCGGTATTCCGCCTGATATTTTTGCTAAACTCGCTCTAATCGCCAAAAATAAAAACTCAAAGTTGATTGTCGATACATCCGGGGATGCTTTAAAGCACGCTTTGGTTCACGGCGTGTTCCTGATAAAGCCAAATCTTAAGGAACTGGCGCTTTTGACCGGTGTTGATGAATTGACGGATGACGAAGTGCCAGATGCCGCAAGAACCCTAATCAATAAAGGAGGATGTGAGGCTGTTGTCGTATCGCTTGGCGCACTGGGCGCTACACTCGTTACTAAAACACAGGTACTAAAACTTTGGCCGCCCGAACTCATTGTGAAAAGCACAGTAGGCGCGGGGGATAGCCTGGTGGCCGGCATTGTGATCAGCCTGGCGAATGGTAGAGACCTGGCCGAAGCTGTGCAATACGGTGTAGCATGCGGCTCAGCGGCTACCCTGAATAAGGGTACAGAATTATGCCGGCAGCACGACGTTGACCGTTTATTTCAACTTATTGAAAGCCAAATAGAAGTGGTTTTGTAAACATGGCCATCTCCCGAAATGAAATACAAATCATTAATAATACTGACCACGGTCATTTCTTAACAAGCGGCGGTAACCCACATTTGTATTGTAAAACACCAGTTAAAAAATACCTATATGAAAGCGTTAGTTTACCACGGTCCCGGCAACAAAGCCTGGGAAGAACAACCAAAACCGGCAATCCTGAAACCAACGGATGCCGTCTTAAAAATATTTAAAACCACTATCTGTGGCACCGACCTCCACATTATGAAGGGAGATGTGCCCGAAGTTACTGATGGCCGGATTATCGGTCACGAAGGAGTTGGGGTAATTGAAGAAGTTGGCGGCGCGGTAAGCAACTTTAAAGTTGGCGACCATGTACTTATTTCCTGTATCACTTCCTGCGGCAAATGCAGCTATTGCAAAAAAGGCATGTACTCGCACTGCGAGGATGGCGGCTGGATACTGGGCCACATGATTGACGGTACCCAGGCAGAGTATGTGCGGATTCCGCATGCCGATAACAGCCTTTACCCAATACCTGCCGGGGCAGATGAGGAAGCTTTGGTGATGTTAAGCGATATTTTGCCTACCGGCTTTGAATGCGGCGTGTTGAACGGCCAGGTTAAGCCGGGCGATGTAGTGGCTATTGTTGGTTCAGGGCCAATAGGCCTCGCTGCATTATTGACCGCGCAGTTTTATTCGCCTGCTGAGATCATTATGATCGATAGTGACGAAAATCGTTTGGAAATAGCTAAAACTTTCGGTGCAACGCACGCCATTAATTTTCAAAAAGAAAATGCGACTGAAACTGTCAAAAAGCTAACTGGCGGCAGGGGGGTAGACGTAGCTATTGAAGCGGTTGGCGTGCCGGCATCTTTTGAACTTTGCCAGGATATTATCGGGGCAGGTGGCCATATCGCCAATATTGGTGTGCATGGTAAAAGCGTGGAACTGCACCTGGAGAAATTGTGGGCAGCCAACATAACTATAACCACAAGATTGGTTGATACCGTTTCCACCCCAATGCTGCTGAAAACCGTCGAGGGCAAAAAACTGCAGCCTAACCAGTTGATTACCCACCACTTTAAATTGAGTGATGTAATAAATGCCTACGAAACCTTTGGAAATGCCGCCAGGGAGAAGGCTTTGAAGGTTATTTTAACCAATGAATAGCGTTTGTTTTTTTAATATGTCAATGATTGAGTGCGGACCGCCCCGGATATTTGGGGCGGTTTTTTTGTGGACAAAATAGTAGCTTTGGGCCTCTATGAGCACAAACGACGGAAAAAACAGCCCGGGACGACCGCGGAGGCCAGCTATAAAAGAGGTGAAGGGCGAAAGGCAAAAGGTCAAAGGCGAAAGCACGAAGCCCAAAGCTGAAAGCACAAAGCCACGCACGCCCGTTAAGGAAAGTAAGCCGAAGTCGGCGTTAAATCCACCCGGTCCCGTTATCAACAAATCCGATCCCGATAGCTATCGGGACGAAATTCCGACATCCGAAATCAACACCATGGAAGTACATCACCATCCGCAACTTGACCACAGCCCCAAACCCATAAAAGAATACCTGCTGGAGGGTTTTATGATTTTCATCGCTGTGATGATGGGCTTTATTGCCGAAAACATCAGGGAGTACATCGATAATAACGAACAGGTGAAACACCTCACCACCCAACTGGTGCAGGACCTGAAGGCCGACACGGCCCAGTTGGACAGCCATAGCCTTGACGAAGATTCCATCCTGATGTACAACGATACCCTGCTCACCCTTTTGCAGCAGCCCCTGGCAAAGGCCGATACCCGGCGCATCCAAAAAATGGCGGCAAGGTCGCACAGCATGTGGCTGTTCCATCCGTCTGCCGGCGCAATTGCGGCCATTAAAAACCAGCTGCACCTGAAGCAATTCAGCAATTCTGCTATCATCGGGTACTTTGATACCTATGAAAGGCATATCGAACTGGTGCATACCGACCAGGATGTCAACCTGCAATACCAGCGTTCGTACCTCGATCCATTTTTAACCGCCCACCTTACCCCTGCAAACATGGCTGCCGCGTTTGGCCATAGCATGCCAACCGCACAGGTGCGCAACCTGACGCAGACCGATCTGGACCAGCTGGCGACGGATATGGTATTGATACGGCTCATCACAACGGAAATTATCGCCGATAACAAACAGCTCAAAGTTGACGCGGTAAGTTTGATGAACTATGTGAAGAAGCAATATAAACCGGAAGAATAGCAGCAGCGTTCACGCGTTCACGCGTGTAGAAAAATGAACGCTGTGAACACCGTGAACACTTTAAGTAAGCAATATTAAATGCTTGTTATTAAGCACTTTATATAAATTCAGCAAATGCGGAAAATAACCCTTTTCTGCTTTTTGTGCGTTCACCGATGAACACGCAAATGAACGCTATTATGTATCTATCCCTGAAAAAAGTTGACACTTTTGGTGAATGATCTTGTATTTAGTCTACCGGAAATCTATCCCTAAAAAATATGAAAAGTCATGCCGATCCGCCAAATGGGGGGACGGCACGACTTCCAGAGGGTTTTTGCAGCCTCTCAAATACCCCTCAAACCACCTGCGAACCCCCCTCAAATGTCTTCAAAGCGCCTTCAAAACGGGTGCGAAACAGCATCGAAAAATATTTTTCCACCGAAAAAAGCGTTCATTTGCGTTCACCGCCCTGAACACTGCCTAACCTTGTAAATGCCAATTTTTATGTACCTTGTGTTGCATTAACGCATCCGGGTGCGTATTGATTTATAAAACCAATTACATGAAAAACCTCTGCTTTATTTTGGCGCTTTTGCTCGCCGGGTGCCTGCTGATGACATGTAAAAAACTACAGGAGGCGCCACAAGGCCAAAATACCGGCGCCACAACCAAAAATGGCGGCGACACTACGGCCACCGGGCCAATAGTGCCGGTAACCCCCGGCATGCTGGCAGGCACCTGGCAGGTCATCAATGATACCTTAACCACCGTGCCCTGGGGACTGTGGCAGGGCCGTCCAATCACCACTTCCAACTATGTGGGTACGCCGGCTGATTACTATACATTTACAGCGAACGGCAATGCTTACACCAGGTTAAATAATGTTATCGATACCGCCAACTATACGGTTAGCCAGGATACCGTCCACATGGTCTACACTTATTTTAACCAGCAGGAACAAACCGGCGGCATTTACAATAGTTTTTGGACGGTAACCAATCTTACGGCGCATACTGCCACCGTCACCGCGCTGTTTGTATCGCCCGAAACAGCCACCACCAGCGTAGTTTACCTGCGGAAGTAGCGGTTCCGGCATGATTTTTACTTTACAGGCAACCCACTTAGTAAGCTACTTGTATCGTGTAAATGGAGCCGTCGTTTTGCATGATCAATTTAGGGTCAGTGCCGTCAATATTGGCCGAATAAAAGCCGGTTCCGTTATTATCGGCTTTTGCATCGCTAACGCTGAAAAATATAGTTTTCTGGTCCGGGGAAAGCTTTACAAAAGGTGTGTACGAAATAAAGAGCCCGGCCGGCAAAGTAATATTAATTTGCTGCTGACCGGTACCATCATAGTTGGCCGTCCAAATCTGGCCATAATATAGACCCGGGTTGCTGGCTAAAGGCAGATTTTTAACATAGATGATTTTGTTTTGCTGTTTGGGCGCAGTCCCGACGGTTGATATTTTACCGGTGGCATCAACCGAAATGGTGGCTCCGTCGGGGATAACGCCACCTAGCTTGGTGGTTGTCGCCACCGGCAAAATGTAGTTAGGTGATTGGGCTTTCACTGTTTTATGGCAGCTTACTTCAAACAGGATGATCGACGCCGAAAATGCGAGCAGCACAATCGTGCTTAATACAAGTTTTTTCATGTTTATGATTGTTTAATTTGAAAGCAAAATAATAAAAATATAAATAATAACCTATGTTATTGCGGACGTAGCAAAGTCCCCATTTGGGGGATGAGTTTTTCCACTACGGCTATGCATTACCGTCGGCATAGTCCGCGATTGCTCACTCGTACCTCGTTCGCAATACCATGGAGGAAAGACGAGAGG
>Ga0302185_10001592_pt1 | contig 15748 bp, 14 predicted proteins | sample II_Bog_E1_1_FD_200231 | JGI IMG/M metagenome (GOLD analysis project Ga0302185, IMG submission 200231) | Peat permafrost microbial communities from Stordalen Mire near Abisko, Sweden - II_Bog_E1_2 | ecosystem: Environmental > Terrestrial > Soil > Wetlands > Peat | place: Sweden: Abisko... | reverse complement strand
ATTAAAATATGAGGCTTTCTTAAGACTTGAAGAGTCAAGTGACTTAAATGATAACAAGCAGATGTAAAACGAACTCTGATTTTTTGATTTTTTGATTTATGAAACATATAATTATTACAAAATTACTGATGCGACACAACGATCGATAAGAAAAAATAGGGTCAAATAACCTTATTAATCGTCTCTTCAAAAACAATCACTTCAAAAATCGAACTCCCTCGCTTAATACTGATCCACAAGTAATTAAACTCTTATCGAGGCTCCATCACAAGCATATTTAGTCCCTAAAATCACTAAAAATAAACTCAAGCCCATTGAACCTGATAAGAGACTTCGTAGTAAAATATTTTCAAACAATGATCTAACTTTGGACATGGACAAATCCGAGTCGAGACAATACTTTGCTGCTGAAATGAGCGCACGATCTCCTGCTCTATCAAAAGTACGTTCTAAGATCTATTCGATAATCGATGAGAGTCACCATGTATAATAGAAGCGATAAGGGGATGGAGAAGATAGATCATTCTTAACACCTCAAGACTTTATGGAAATTCTCAAGTAATATTGATTCGAGTTAGAATTGACCGCGAGATGTCGGACTAATTTTGTTATATGAATAGGCGTGACAATCCCTATGATTGGCAGATTGTATAGTTCTAAAAGAAGAATCCAAAGGATTATATGGTAATATCGCGCCGAGGTTTGACAAAATATTTTCATGGAGAGGTCTAATTTCTTAAATTTGAGCAATTCCTTGAGTAACAAAAGGTTTTCAATAATCTGCATCGCATTGACTACTTTCACCTTTACTCCCGCAATAAATACTTCCAAATTTGGAAAAAATATACAAGCATGACTATCTTCAAGGAGAGAACGAAGTAGTTTACAGAACAAACGCTATTTGCTGATATTCAAATTAAGGATATCATCGTTTAGAGTAGGCGCATCTGCAAGAAGATTGAGAGCATTGAAACATTTTACTGTCAAACTATTAATGCTATGAATATCAACGATTTTCATCTTTATGCATAAAATGAGCGCAGGAAAACTGTTGAAAAAGTCACAGCAATATAGGCAACAATACTTGAAATGATTCGTGAAAAAACTGAGACTAGCATGGATTTGTACATGAAGCGAATGCGGATTTCCGGAGATAAAGCAAAAACAGAACGCAAAATTCCTCTACTGATCGGCGATGAGACAGGAAAGGATATGCCTTATACTAAGGAAGCAACTATTCGCACTCATCAGGAGCGTATTCGCAACTTACTGAAACTAGTGGACTATCTAGTGATAACTTCAAAGACAGAGTTAATAATTGGAATGGTGAACTACCTCACCACAGTCGTGCGCGATATTACTGGTTCCTATGACTCAGAGAAGAAATCTTTTATTAGCAATACTTGGATAATAGTAGATGTACGCGAATACGAAGGTTCTCTTCTCTTCAGTCCAGATGAACAGCATTTCCTTGAAGAATTGGAGGATATAATCATGGGTACATTGACAGAAGTTTGCGGACGCCATTCACAGCTGCTGCACTTACCTGACTTTGACTAATATTGGAAATGCAAGATATAAAGCGAAAAAACAGACGAATTCATTGAGCTTCGAAAAATTGTTGAGAGTAATCCTCAGTTCAACGACTATCTTGCAGATTTTAAATGTGAAATTAAGAATGCTTTTAATCAAGCTCGCAACTATGCTTCAGTCTTTGCCCCATCGTTGCGTTTTTTGGAACACATGCATTCACTATAAGTCGTAAACTTTGATGAGCAGAATGTTGATTTTTTCCGTTAAGTTATGGGAAGCTGCAAGGCGGAGCTGACCAGCTTAGCAGAATTAGAGCCTCTCAAAGAGATTGGAATCGTTGCTCTCAACTCACAGGCATACCGTGAGGTTATATAAAAAAAAAGTGAGGAGCTTACTAGTCGTATTCATCAGAGCATACCCAATTTACTTTTAGCGAGATCACAACGATTACTAGGATAGATTAAAGAAAATTACGATATAATTGCGTTTAATCCGCTGACAATTAGGGAGTTTATATAGTTTTTGAAAGCAACACAAAAGGTGAGCCTCTACTTCGAAGCCGCGCAGCCTCTTATAAGTGATAATTCGCTCCTTCTCACTCTTTCCGAAACATATTCAATCAAAATTGGCGATAATATACGCAACCAAATTGGCGAAGCTAACGGACAGCTGATTGGGCTTAGTCGCAGATTGGCCTAAATTGAGAAGGGAGCCACAGATATGGCAGATAAGTTTAAAAAAGAAATTTAAAAATTAATACCAACCTTTAAAGAAAGAATTCGTTTGCATGGTTAGAAGCTTGCAGAAGCAGAATTGCTGAAAAATAACTAATAACTGAGTCGTAAATTGAGAAGAGTTGATGAGCTGTCTGCTAGTCTTGCAGTTATCGTTGGGTAAAAGAACGAATTGTGCCGTAATCAGGAAGAATTAGGCTATCCTCTTACGTAATTCGAGGAGGTTGACACATATCAGGCAAATTTCAACAATATCGCAACACTTTACCACTAAAAAAAGAGCTGGACTGACTTCATAGATAAGACTTGGAAAAAACTTACTGCTTTGGTGGATTTTCCATAAATAAAGAGATATCTAGATGCTTTAAATCGTAAGTTGATAGTGCTAACACGATAACTCTAGCCGAACGAAGTACTTCAGACATTAAAACTGCAGGTAGACAACTTCAAACCAGTTTTTCTGTCAGTCTAGGCATCTACAAATAAATCTTTATAGGAGAAGCATTTTGAGGAAATGAGAAAATTGGTAAGGGAGGCTTTTGGTGGCAAGGATTTCATTCAGGAGCCTGCTTAGATTGACAACCTTTTTCGTAACTTTAACTGTCCTTATTATAACTTTAATTTTTTTAAAGAGTTGCAATTTGATGTTCTAAAAGACCAATTTGTGATTATCTCGGTGCAAGCTGAAAAGGAAGCAGAACTAATGGAGATGGTAAGTAGAGTATAAAATATTTGGAGGATGCTCGCCTTAACTACTGTCCCCGGTAAATAAGCCAAAGACGGATCCATCTTGGGAAACAATGACGATTTAATTAGTCGAATAGACGATAATCTAATGGTAGTGAATAATATTTTGGCTTCAAAGTACGTGGCTCCATTGAGAGTAAGAGTAGAGCTGCAAGGTCGTATGCTGCGTTACGTGCAAGATCTATTAGATTAGTGGTATTTACATCAAAAAAATTGGCTTTATCTCTAGCCTATTTTAAAATCACCATTTGCATTGAAGAATCTTCCCCGCTAGACAGCCATGTTTATGCAACTTGATGCCAAGTGGAAGATAGTGATGAAACAAGCAAAAGATGCACTCAATATCAAGAAATATGCTGATGAATGGCAGACAACTTTTACTCTTCGATTACTTAGAGCCAATAATTAAACTTTCGAAGCCATCCAAAAAACCCTATAAAATTTTTTATAAAAAAAACGAGACCTTTTTCAACGCTTTTATTTCCTGTCGAATGATTAACTTCTAGAAATACTCTCCACAGTCAAGTCTGCAGAGCAAATAGAGCCTCATCTAAGGAAACTTTTTGAAAATTTTGTTCATCTACGCTTCGATGATAAGGGTATTCCAGCAGCAATGGGAAGCGCTTAAGGCGAGGAAGTGCCATTACGCAACTGTATCTTCCGCGGAGAGGTGGAAGAGTGGTTTCGAAGTGCCTAGGAAAGCATGAAGGGCAGTCTTAGGACCATTGTACGTCAGGGACTCTTAAAATATACATAGGAAGGCGTAAAACGTGCTCAATGGATCAAGATGTTTCCAAGCCAAGTTGTGCTGGTTGTAGACTGTATTATGTGGACCAGTATTACGGAGGGCTACCTTTAAAACATGGAAGAGAGTGATATCAGTGAATGGTATAACACAAATGTATCTCAACTCAATGAACTTGTCGAACTTATACGCACAGATCTATCCACACTCGAGAGAAAGACCTTAGTCGCTCTTATCACTCAAGATGTTCATTATAGAGATATTGTCGATAGTCTTCAAACATGTGAATCACCTTCAGATTTTAAATGGCTTCAGCAGTTACGTTTTTATAACTCAAATGAAGTAGTATTGGCTCGGCAAGTGTAGTCTGAGCTATTTTATGGTTATGAATATCTCGGAGCTACAAGCCGTCTCGTAATTACTCCTTTGACTGATCGTTGTTGGATTACAATTACTGGAGCTTTACATATTAAACTAGGAGCCAATCCTGCTGGTCCTGCCGGAACAGGAAAGACAGAATCCTGCAAAGACCTGGCTAAATCTCTCGCTCGTTATTGCATAGTATTCAATTGCAGTGATCAAATTAATGCCAACATGATGGAAAAATTGTTTTCAGGACTTGCATATACAGGTTCTTGGACTTGTCTTGATGAATTCAACCGTATTGATGTGGAAGTTTTGTCTGTTATTTCTCAGCAAGTGCTAACTATTCGCGAAGCCTTATTGTTAGGCAAGCATAATAAAGAATTTGTGTTTGGAGGAAAAACTATTCATCTCAATCACGACCTTGGAATTTTCATCACGATGAATCCTGGCTATGCTGGTAGGACAGAACTACCTGATAATCTAAAAACTCTGTTCAGACCAGTGGCAATGATGGTTCCTGACTATACACTCATTGCAGAAATAATGCTTTTCTCTGAAGGCTTCACGTCAGCAAAGGAATTGAGCCGAAAGATGACTAAACTGTATAAATTAGCGAGTGAACAACTTTCTCAACAGGACCATTATGACTTCGGTATGCGAGCAGTAAAGAGTGTGTTAGTCATGGCCGGTGGACTAAAACGAGCAGAACCTGATGTTCCAGAAGACATCATTCTCATCAGAGCCATGCAGGATTCTAACGTTCCCAAGTTCTTATCCCATGATATACCTCTTTTCACAGGAATTATTGAGGATCTTTTCCCAGGAGTGCGCATCCCAAAGCGCAGTGAGGAACGTTTAGTCACTTCCTTAGAGAATAAATGCGAACAAATGAAAATTTCACCAACAGATGCTTTTATTGAGAAGAATCTGCAGCTCCATGAAACTTTAAAGGTGCGATTTGGAGTCATGCTAGTAGGTCCTCCTATGGGCTCTAAAACCACCATTATTCGCACGCTACTCGATACTTTTCCTCTTGTAGTCAATCCAAAAGCAGTGACATTGGCATAACTTTATGGAAATTTTGATCCCCTCACTCAAACTTGGACAGATGGATTAGCTGCAAAATTACTTCGGCAAAGTGCTACCACTCATGAATACTTAATTTTTGATGGTCCAGTCGATGCAGTCTGGGTTTAGAATCTGAATACAGTTCTTGACGACTCCATGATGCTATGTCTTTCAAATGGAGAAAGAATCAAACTCAGTGCTAGATCGCATATTCTTTTTGAAGTAAATGATCTTAACCAGGCATCACCCGCAACAGTTAGTCGCTGTGGAATGGTGTGGGTGTCAGAAGAAGTAGTCAATTGGGAATAATTGGTGTATTGCTATTTCTAACAAAATCCTATAATTTCAAATCCTGATAAATTGACTCATTTGACGAATCTAGTGAGATTGAGTCTCAAGAGAGGTTTTCCTTTGCTTCGTAAATTCACTCGGGAAGTTGTCAAGTTAAACTCTGCAACATTGGCGCACTCCTACTGTAAACTAGTGAAGAGTATGATAAAAACTATTCCATAGGAATCCCTTAACTCTGATTTATGGAAAAAAGCTTTGTAGAAAATGTGTGTGTTTGCTTATGTTTGGAGTGTGGGAGCCATCATTGCTTAAGATAGCAAGCCGCGGTTTGATAAGGGTCTTTCTGAATTGTTTAGTGCATAAAGTCTCAAAAGTCCAATTAGCAATTTTTCTCTTTCATTCAAGGATAAACCTGAAGGCGAATGGATATCTTGGACAATGAGCATGCCTGAGTTTTAATTTCCTGAGGGCGCCAGCTATTTAGAAGTCTTCGTCCCGACAAGAGAGACCTACTGCTACAGTTGGATTATACAAAGACTTATCTAAGAGCTCAGCCCGGTTTTTGTCACCGCTCATACTGGTGCTGGAAAAACAAGTATAATAAGTCAAGTGATTCGTCAAAGCCAGCAAGCCCATCTCACTTTCACCTTTACAGCTCAAACCTCCCCATCAGTTGCACAAATACAACTAGAAAATCATCTTCAGAATCTACGTAAACATGGCTCAATTACACTTGTACCCCCACCTGGTAAAAAGTTTCTTTACTTCATTGACGATATCAACATGCCTGCAGTTGAAGAGTATGGTGCTCAACCACCTATTGAGATGTTGAGGTTGTTGTTAGGTCATCAGGGAGTATGGGATCGTAAAACGCATGTTTTTAAGCAAGTTGAAGGTGTGGAGATGCTTATTAGTGGGACATATGGACGAACTGATCTACCTCCTCGTTTCTTACGTTTCTTCAATACTCTCTATATCCCTGAGCCAGAGGAAGAGTCATTAGTCTTGATATTTTCTGAAATAACTAAAGGATTCTTCCAGCGTTTCAAGTTAAAATCAGAAGTGATGGATATGATTTTGAACCGTTCACTCGTCAATGCTACTCTGAATCTTTATACAATGATACGTGCTGAATTGTTGCCAACACCAGAAAAATCTCACTATCTTTTCAATCTTAGAGATGTTTCTCGAGTCTTTCAAGGTTTGGCCTTAGCAAAACAAGCAACTCTCAGTTCTCCATAAATATTGGTCAAACTGTGGGTTCATGAATTTCAAAGAGTTTTTGAGGATAGACTTATCAACGAGAAAGATCGTCTATTTCTACGATAAGAGCTAAGTAAAAAGGTGGCCGTTTCACTTAAGAGCAATCTTACTCAAGAATCCCTTTTCGAGAATCCCATTTATTTTTGCAGTTTTCTTAAAAAAGGAGTATAAAAAAAAGATGTGTCTTACTAATAAGTCAAAGACTATACCAAACTTGTAAAAATAATGAACTAATGTATGACTGACTAAACCAGCATGAGCCTTGAACTGTTTAGTGATGCTGTAGCTCATGTTACTAGAGTGGCACGAGCACTTCAATTCGAAAAAGGGCACATATTAGTGGTAGGGCTCAGTGGCTCCGGAAAACAGTCAATGATTAAATTAGGAGGAGTAATTAGTCTGTGCAAGATGGAAGAAATAGAAGTGAGAAAAAACTACGGGCGGAACTAATTTCGCTAAGATCTCTTTCGTATAATGAAACTTGCTGCCTTCTAAAACAGGCAAGTGTGCTTCTTGTTTCCAGAGCATCAAATGAGCAATGAAGCTTTTCTTGAAGATATTAATAATCTGTTGAGCAGTGGAGAAGTGCCTTGCATGTTAAACAAGGATCAACTACTTGAAATCAATCAAAGCGGAGGATATTAACAGTTTATCAGGCGTATTGTTATTAACTTGCATGTAGCACTTACTCTTTCTCCAACCAGCACTCAGTTTCGCTCACGTTTACGAAATTTTCCTAGTCTTATCAACTGTTGCTCAATTGATTGGGTAGATAAATGGCCTGAGGAAGCTCTTCGCAGTGTTGGTAATGCTATACTTGAAGATCGTTCAGTTAACGAAGGATGTGTTTTTGCTCACAAGGAAATCTAAGATTTGGCTGATAATTTTTATAATCAAACTAAGCGAAAGGTGTTTGTGACTGCTCGTAACTACATATCACTTATTGAAACATTTAATCATCTGCTAGGGACACAGAGGCTAAAGCTCGAGGGAAATATTGGCAAATTAGGAAGTGGGGTTCACAAATTGGATGAGGCCTATGCTATTATTGAAGATTTAAAGGCAAAACTAACCAAAATGCAGCCTATTCTTCAAATTAAAACTGTTGAACAGGAGTAGTTGCTAAAAAAGCTGGAAGGTGATCGGTTGTAAGCTAGTCAAGTTAAGGGTATTGTGGAGTAAGAAGAAAAGGTAATTTCCTAAAAAACAGAAAAAGCTTTAGATGAAAAAAAGGAAGCAGATAGAATTTTAGGCTAAGCATTACCAGCACTGCAGGCAGCCAACTAAGCCTTAAATACTTTAAACCGAAACGACATCTCATAAATCAAAATGAATCAAAACCCACATGCTCAAGTTAAATTTACATTGGAGTGTGTGAACGTGCTACTGCAAGAACGATAGGATTGGGAATCTATAAGGAAAACTATCTCGGACGTAAACTTTATATCTCGTCTAAAAGGATTTGATGTTTATCATATCCCTGCTCGCGTCGAGCAGCAGATTAAAGTCAAACTCAAAGGTAACCCTAATTTTAAGCCTGCTGAAATAAAACAGATAAATTTTGCTGCAAAATCCCTTTGCGAGTGGGTTTTGGCCGTTGTAAGCTTCAACTAAGTTAACAAATAGATAGTGAAGAAGAAAGAAGTTGTTAAAAGACTGAATGAGGAACTAGAAGTTGCCAATAGATTGCTCCAGGCTAAGCGAAATGAACTTTCAGCAATTGTTAATAAAGTAAAGTAGCTTTAAATTCTTTTTATTCGCAGTAAGGAGGAAAAGGAAAAGTTGGACGCTTAAATTGTGTTGACAAAAACCCGTTTGACGAATGCAGAGCAGCTGACCTAAGGTCTTAAAAATGAAAAGATCAGATGGCAAAATTCACTTGTGCAACTTAACTAAGAGCGTAGTAACATAATAGGGAATGTTTTCATTGCTACTTGTTGTGTGGCTTATACTGGACCTTTCACAAGTAAATTTAGATAAATATTCTTGTAAAAACTGATGATAAAAATAGAGGAATTAGGAATAAAAACTAGCGAAAAATTTAGCTTGAAATAAATCCTTGGGGACAACTTGGAAATATCTGAATGGATAAACTGTGGACTTCCCAAAGATGATTTGTCAATAAGCAATGGTATTTTGGTTAAAAATAGTTTGCAAAATCCTATCATGGTTGATCCTCAGCTTCAAGCTAGTAAATGGATACGCAATTTATAAAAGCGGAATGAATTAGTTCAATTAAAAACTGGAGCAGATGGACTACTAAAGAAATTGGAATCAGCATTACGCTTAAAGTATCCTATCTTGTTGTAAATGTCAGACTATAATATTGATCCTACTTTGGATGCTCTACTATCAAAAAATTATTAATGTACCAATGGTAGATACTTTGTCAAGCTAGGAGACAGTAAAATTTAAGTAGAGGGAGCTATGAAGCTCTATGTTTATACAAAAATAGCCAACCCGCTTTTTACCCCCGAAATTTTTATTAAATTGGCTGTTATTAATTTTACCGTCACTCTAGAGGGGCTTGAAGATCAACTATTAGCTGCTGTGGTTGAAAACGAGATACCTGAAGTATAAACCAGTAAACGCGAGTTAGTCCTAATAATTTCTAAGGGCAAGCTCACTCTCGCTCGAAATTAAGATAGTATTTTAGCTCTTCTGAATAATTCTCAAGGTTTCATTCTTGATGATGTGGAACTTATTTCCAACTTGAAAGAATCCAAAAAGGTTAGCAGTGAGGTTAATCGTAGTTTAGAGGAGAGTGAGGTTCGCAGTCAGGAAATTGAAACTGCTAGAGCTGTCTATAAACCAGTAGCGGTAAGGGGAGCTCTACTTTATATGATTGTGAGCGAATTGTCAGTAATAGAGGCTATGTATCAGTTTTCATTGGAATATTTCGCTCGAATTTTTCGCAGTGTCTTGATAAGCACTTCTTCAACATCGAGCACTGATGATAGAGTGTCTAGTTTGCAGACTGCCCTAACAAAAACAACATATCTTAACATATCTAGAGCTCTTTTTAACCAGCATAAAAAAATATTTTCCTTTATCATAGCCTGTCGCATTGCTGCTGTGCCCAAAATTTAATATGATTATTTCAATAGAGGAAGCTTCGCACTTCCCAAGACTGATAAAGTCAAAAAAGACAAATAGCAAGTGAAGCCTATCCCGGGACTGGCCATTGAAACAATAAACGCATTGCTGGATCTCAGTAAAATATTTCCTAATAAATTGAATGAGATATTTTTACATGACAAGGATCTACTTTCTGTTTTTAACTAAAATCCGCTTAATTTTACTCAAACAGAAAATTTCAATAAACTCCATCCCAATATTAGTTTCTTTTAGTAGTTGCTATTAGTAAAAGTTCTTCGACCTGAGCTTACAGGTGAGGCGATAGGTGACTATATTAAAAAATAGTTGGGAGAGGTCTTCGCTAATTCATCACCTCCAACCTTAGTATAAATCTACAATGACACTGAAAACAAAGTTCCATTAACTTTTGTACTTTCCGTTGGAGCTGATCCTTTGCAAGGATTAATGCGTTTAGCTCGTGATGAGGGAAAGAAAACTGAGGATATGAGTGTGATTTCTTTAGGACAAGGACAAGGTCCACCTGCTCTTCGGGCAATTGAAATTTCAACAAAATAAGGTCGATGGGTAGTTTTGCAAAATTGCCATTTGGGAAAATCATTTTTGCCTTCTCTTTAAAAGAAGTTAGATTAAATCAACTAAAGCCAATAAATTCACAACGATTTTCGCTTATTCTTAACTGTTATGCCATGCGACTATTTTCCAATTTCCATCTTACAAAATTCACTTAAGGTAACCAGCTAACCACCTCGTGGCATTAAAGCTAATCTTAGAAAACTAATTGCCAATGTTAATTGGCAACCATCAGAATAGCAACGCACTTTTGCATTTAATTTGTGTCTTTTCCACGCAGTAGTACTTTAGCGTCGTAAATTCGGTTCGCTTGGTTGGAATATTCTTTATGATTTCAATGAGAGTGATCTTTAAACAGCTTTGACTGTTGTGGCGAATTTAGTCAGCTCTCAATAGGATATTCCTTACTAAGCCATATAATATTTTGTGGGAGAGATAGTATATGGAGGAAGAGTTACCGATTAGTTTGATCGGCGTTTACTTAAAAATCAGCTCTATGACTATGTGAGTTTTGAAAGCATAGAGAGACCACGCGTTAAGCCAGGAAATCCTTAAGATTATCTAGCCTATGTTAATGCATTGCCTGAATATGATGATCCTACTATCTTTGGTCTCAACGACAATGCTCAGAAAACTTAACTTATGAAAGTCACTAATGAAACATTATCAACAATTTTGCTGTTATAACCTCATTAAACAAGCACAGGATCAGGCTCAGATAAAGTTCTTACTTTGATAAACGATATTCTCTCAAGACTACCTCCATCCATTAAAAGAAGTGAATAGCGAAAGACAATCGATGCTATCGATATTTGCCTTTTGCAGGAATCAGTACGTTTTAACAAGTTGCTATTATTTATAGAAAAAACATTAAAAGAGCTACTACAAGCCACGAGAGGAGAGGCCCTTATGAGCGATATGCTTGAAAAAATCAATCAAAGCTTGACTCTTAATCAAGTACCCAAGGAATGGGAAAAGAGAGCTTATCCATCTATGAAACCCCTTGCTTCTTGGTTTGAGGATCTTCTGGAAAGAGTCAAATTCATTAAGCAGGGTGTCCTTGAAAAACCAAAACTGTATTGGATATCTGCTTTCTTCTTTCCTCAAGGTTTTTTGACATCTGTCCTTCAAATTTACGCTAGAAAAACAAAGTTACCTGTGGATTCACTAGCATTTTCTTTTATTTTTAAGCAACAAACTGAAAAATAATTTGCCGAAAATACACCAGCCGATGGATGCTTTGTCTATGGTTTATACTCTGAAGCCTGCGCTATTGATTTCCGTAGTTCAGTACTTAAAGAATCATCTCCAGGAGTATTAGACAGTGAGGTTCCTGTAATTCACTTCAAGCCAGTTCAAGCTATTAAAAATGAGATAAGTTATACCCACTATTAATGCCCATTATATAAGACAAAACGAAGGGCAGGCACTCTATCGACTACGGGCCACTCAACGAATTATATTGTTTCAATTGTATGTAAATCAGAGATAGAGTAAGTGCACTGGATTAAGCGTGGAGCGGCTTTCTTCTGCAGTCTTGAAAAATGAGAAGACAGGACATGATTTTATATCATTAATATAAAAGATTACTAACTTTTATAAGCATTTTCCAACAATGATGGATAACTTTGACACAAATTCACTTCTGATAAAACTTAAATAATAATTGTTCTATTTTTAAATTTATTATAATTGTATGCATCAACCAGCCAAAAACAAACATGTTTCGCAAAATATAGAAGAATAATTTGCTGAAATTATCAGTGAAAGATAGTTTAATAACCTTAGCGAAGAGATAGGGTGGTCACCCAAAATAAAGGAGCACATTTTTGATGGACTTTACCATTCGAATTGGGCAGATAATTTATATAAACCATTTAATAGATTAAGCTAGGATTAGCAAAATCATTCCAAGTATGAGCATTAATATCATCAATGGAAAAATGAGTAGCCTCCCAAAAAATTTGAATAAACTTATTCGAATGTACTAAATTTGGTTTAGAAATTATAACAAGATCGGCAGACAGAAAAACTTACCAAAAAGAATTATATTGGAGGGTCTATTTTTAATTACAGTCAAATAAATTCAGTACTGTAAGGAATCAGCAACAATTATAAAAAATAATCCTTGAAAATAGTTAGTAATTAAAGGCAGTCAGCTGCTATTGTTCCATAGAAACATATTTCAAGGCAAAAAATATAAAATTTAGACAGGTAGCCAAAAAATAATAATATTTCAGTAGCAAAATTGCAATATGAAGATGAATTATCGAAAATAGAGGGTCTCAAAATATAAAAATAAATATAAAAATAGATAGAAGCTAAAAAACATGTACTGAAGGCCTCTGCAAATCTCAGTAGATATAATTGTTTTGTAAATTTAATTCACCATCCCCCAACTCGATTAAACAAAAGTTAAATTAAAAATTAGTATCCAATAAAAATACAAAGCGCTTAAAAACAAGCCAAACCATAGAGCAGTCTCTTATTACAAAACAAGCCATAGAAGAAAAAAGTAGAAAGGTTTAAGCTCAATATTTCTCAAGTATTAAAAATTCCGCCCAGATTATTTTTAATATTTTACAGTGATAACTATCATCAGATTGTTAGACTTGCCACTCCATAAGAGATAAAAATGCTTGACGAATATCGTAGTGAAGCATTATAGAAATAGGAAGCTCTTAGCAAGCTTAAAAAAAAGCTTGCTTAATCGGGACCCTAGTTAATCAATAGTTTACCCTCTCTATCAAGAGAAAAACTTTTTCGTGTGCTTTATGAATAGGATGTCTAGGTTCAAAAATGGTTTAATGATCATTGAAACAGTACCCTGTGCTCCAAATTGAAATTGAAATCCTATTATTTAAAACAAATATTATTGTTTAACTATTGTCGATTTTAAATACATGAGGCATTCATAACGTTTTAATAAAAAATAAATCAACAAGTTAATCTATTATTTTATTTAAAGTTTATGATTTTATTGTTTCTATGCTAAATTATTTTAGTTGTTAAGAAAACAGTGAATGAAATTTTCAGCATCAATTTAAAAGTGAAATAATATTAAAATAAAATAAATTGAATGAGGTTGTTAGTTTTATTGTATTAGAGAGACTTGAGTATTATTAGTCATTTCCCATTACAAATTCATAATTTTGCGAATTGATGAAAAGGAATATTAATAGAATCAATATTCGAAATTAATTGATTATTCTAAAATTAAACAATGGAAGAAAGTGGATTACCAACCATTAAAGACATGTATAATTGCACACGCTAAAATTATGACTACAATGTCATTCGCGCATATGAAGGGCTTCATAAAAATTTATCAATTAATCCCAAAGCTACCAAAAAAAATCATTATCTTGAATAGGCTATCAAACTAAACAACTCTCCAGGACCAGCAAGTAAATTGATATATATGTAGATAACGCTAATCATCAAGAATAATGGGCCAAAAAGAGTATCTTTCAATGTAAGAGAGCTTAGAAGGTAACCTATCTAGATTTAATCTATAAAAAGGAAAAAAAGTTTAATTTCCCTTCTCCCAATCACTATCAAGTCAGCATGCGCTGGCCTCAAAAGAAAGAACAGCTGACAACCATTTCATAAAAAATTAATTTTACTGATACGTGTGAATATTCAAGCATCAAGACTCCAGGCCCAGGCAACTATAACATTCGAACTCATCTATCAAAAGGGAAATTAGATAAAAAATGGACTGTTAATGAACCATTAAAACCAAGATAAGTCTGTACAGCCTAAGTGGGAAGCTATATTCCCATCAGCCAGGAGTATAATACTTTTTCTAAACATCAACTCCAAAAATGCTCAAGTCATGCATCACTTCCAAACAGTTCTCCTGAAAAATTGTCCAGATCAAAAAAATAAAATCAATTTCCAGGACCTGGAACATATTCTACTGTGGCCTTTTGGGAGGGTAAATAAACTCCTAAAAAAAATGAGAGCAATTTTTTCAAATACTTATCAAAAGGACCTACTCCAACTGTATATCATAGCTGATAAAATAACTTTACTGTTTATTATTTTTATATTTATCCTGTTTATTAAAGCAATATACTTCATTTTATCCTACAATTCAATACTTGTGAATTAGCTTTATTTCAGAATATAAAATGGCAATTTTGCTTTATTTAATATCTATTTTGTAAGTTATAATAAATTGAATGACTTAATAATTCTCAGCTGCTCCAAAGGTCGTAAAGCCGAAAAATAAATATAAAGAGGAGCCATAAGTTGAAGAGGAAGATTAGATGTACAATCCTCTTATCAAGCAAACTCATTTATAACAACCTCATGTGGGATAAAAGAGTCTTCAGAGGAAATACCTATTCCGCTATAGTTGTCTCAAAGAAAAATGATCCCTCTGCTCTGGCGAGGGCAGCTCTACCAATAACGGCTTAGAAACCTTCACAGTAAGCATCAAATTCTTTTTAAGGGAACCGAAGGGCTAACATCGAAATATTTACAGATTAATTTGTTGAATCTTTAACAGATAAGCCACCAAAATACGAGTACGGTTCGCAGACGCTGCCACTTCCATAAAGCACAATAATACGACATTCTTTGGAACAAAGAGAAGGAAACGATATGTAAACTCATAATTATATAGATAAACTCAAATATGGGATAATTAACTTTTTGATTTTGATTTTGAAGTGTAACCATTACTCAATGTTTTATGTGGAAGAACTTTATAAATCAGTCGAATGGAGGTTTTGCAAGAAGAAGAATTACGAATAATGAACAACCGGCAACAGTAATTGAAACTCTATGAAAAAGAATCTAGTAAAAAAATTCAAAATATGTACGATCAAGAAGAAAGGTTGTAGCAATAAAATGTAATTATGGAACAACTCAGCTAAAAAATATTCATATCTTTAAAAAATAAAAAGAAAGAAAAATTAAAACCCATAGAAAAATTTTCTCGAGAGTGATTGCAAAGCAGTATCTTAGAGACATAAAAATTAACACTCTGAATTATATATAAGGGAACGGATTCTTTAGAAATGCCATTGAGCTACGATTAATAAGCTAAATAATGCCCATTCTTTATAGAGAAACACTTGCCATTGCTCATTAAGAAGCTCAGTATCTCGACGAATCCTATAGTAAGTTACAAATAACACAGAATTTTTATAAGTGGCGAAAGAAGCAATTAGTAAAGAGCATTCATGGGCAAAATATGTATAAAAAACAAGAAGAAAAGTAATAACTGATAAGAGAGAAGAATTAGCTCGATAAAAACAAGAAAGAAAAAAAATGAGAGAAGAATAAAAGTATACCATAAAATTTTTGGTTGACTAAAAAT
>Ga0302185_10001568_pt1 | contig 15850 bp, 44 predicted proteins | sample II_Bog_E1_1_FD_200231 | JGI IMG/M metagenome (GOLD analysis project Ga0302185, IMG submission 200231) | Peat permafrost microbial communities from Stordalen Mire near Abisko, Sweden - II_Bog_E1_2 | ecosystem: Environmental > Terrestrial > Soil > Wetlands > Peat | place: Sweden: Abisko... | reverse complement strand
AAAATCCAGGTGTTTGGTATGATGATGGAATTGTACTATTACTACAAGTACCTGCATCAACTATTATTGATCTAGATGATAAATGTAAATTTCCTGAATGTAAAATTGTTATGTCAGGAAACATGAATGATGTCACCAATTATCTATATAATAAAAATATTAATATTGAAAGATTGTATCGAAGATCACAAATATCGAATAAATCAGAAAAATGGATAGGTGGGTATAATAGTACATTAACCGCAGGGAATGACAGTACATTAACAGCAGGACATTTTAGTACATTAACAGCAGGTGATGGTAGCACATTAATTTATAGATATTGGGATGGTAATAAATACAGACTTGCTATTGCTTATGTAGGAGAGAATGACATTAAGCCTAACCAGGCTTATAAGGTAAATAATAAAGGCGAGTTTTATGAAGTATAATTCCCAGCGAAAATAAAAACCATAATAACAACATGAAATACGAATACATTATCCGAACAGTAGAAAACGACTACACATCTTACAATAATTTTCAATGGCCTAAATCAGGCCAAGTAAAAGCCGATGATTTTAAACCAACATTAGAATGCGGTAATGGATTACATGGCCTAAGAATAGGCCAACAAAAACCTGGTAAATGGTATGGTGATGGGATTGTACTATTACTAAAAGTACCTTCATCAACTATTATTGATCTGGAAGATAATAGTAAATGTAAATTCCCTGAATGTAAAATTGTTATGTCAGGAAACATGAATGAAATCACTAATTATCTATATAAGAAAAATATTAATATTGAAGGATTGTATCGAAGATCACAAATATCGAATAAATCAGAAAAATGGATAGGTGGGGATTATAGTACATTAACAGCAGGGTATCGCAGTACATTAACAGCAGGGTATCTTAGTACATTAACAGCAGGGTATTTTAGTACATTAACAGCAGGGTATGACAGTACATTAACCGCAGGGAATGACAGTACATTAACCGCAGGACATTATAGTACATTAACCGCAGGGATTGGCAGTACATTAACCGCAGGGATTGGCAGTACATTAACAGCAGGGAATCGCAGTATATTAACCGCAGGGATTGGCAGTACATTAACAGCAGGGAATCGCAGTATATTAACCGCAGGGTTTTGTAGCACATTAACGGCAGGGGATTATAGTAAATTAACAGCAGGGTATAATAGTAAATTAACAGCAGGGGTTTGTAGCACATTAACAGCAGGGGAAGGTAGTGCATTAACAGCAGGGGTTTGTAGCACATTAACAGCAGGGGAAGGTAGTACATTAACTTGTAGATATTGGGATGGCAATAAAATGAGACTTGCTACTGCTTATGTAGGAGAGAAAGGTATTAAGCCTAATCAGGCTTATAAGGTAAATAATAAAGGCAAGTTTTATAAAGTATAATTCTCAACTAAAAAGACCGAAGGGATTTTATCCCAACTAAAATAAAAAGGATAATAAGTCATGTACCAAAGAAAAACTAAAGACGAATATACAATCATGTCCAATTTTGGTTATGGGTTTGAATAAGTTTATTGCGCGGATAATTACAAAGAAGCAAAAACTCGATTAAAAGAATACCGAGATAATCAACCTCAAGCGTCTCATAGAATTAAAAAGGTAAGAGTAAAAATATCTTTAATTCCCTGATTTAATATATCGAGATTTACCGCGCGACTTTTAGGACTTATGTTAATCTGGAAAGGAATTTTTAAATGGATCTGCGTAGAAATAAACAAGAATTAGATAATCTTGCACAAGAATTTATTGAAAATTGTAAGACAGATTTTGAAAGATGTTCAGAGATTCTACATATTTTAGTATTTAATAAATACGTACCAAACCAAGAATTTTGGAATGCATATAAATCTTCTACTGATCCAGTAATTGAAGAAAATCCCAATCAAAATAATTAGGATAATAACAACATGAAAGTGAAAAAATATCGGATTATTAAAGTAAAGCAAGAAGATATAGATGGTGCATTGGCTCATCCATTTGATATAAATCAAAAATCATATGCTTATAATTGTCCTGTTTCAAGAGCAATTATTCGACAATATCGTGATAAAAATGGATTTGCTGGTTATACCACTTGTAAAATTAAAGGCGAAAACTATGATATGCCTGAACATGTCACTAAATTTATTAAAGAATTTGAGGCAAATATTAATGTGAAACCATTTAGTTTTAAGGTAAAGGCGATGTAAATTTTCGCGGAATTCATGAGAAATTCCCAATAAAAATAATTAGGATAATAAATCATGTCACAAATTAAAGTAACAGTAACACAAGAAGATATTGCTAATGGAATAGAGGGTATATCTGATGCTTGTGCAATTGCTCAAGCAATTATGAGAGAATTTAGTACTACTAAAGTTAGAGTCGGGGAATCTGTAACTATTGTTGATAATGTAAGATACAATACTTCTACTAGAGCAAGAAAATTTATTGATCGTTTTGATAATGAAAAGCCTGTAAAACCAAGTACTTTTATTTTTAGGAGGCGTGACTATAATGTATGTTAAAATTACAGATAATAATAAGATTTATTATACAGATGGCGAGGTTGTTGACGGTAGATATATAAGTTCTGTTGTTGAAATTAAACCAGAGTATAATACCTTTAATTTTCATGAAGGTGGAGAATTAGTAGGATCAGGTTATTATAATGACCCTACAATTAAAGGAGCCACTAATGTTAGGCCCGCTACTGAAAATGAAGTATTGAAAGTTTATGGTTTTGCATTAATACAATTGCATGAAGAAATCCAAGCATTAAAAAATCGCGACTAAAATAACAATCATAATAACAACATGAATTCAAAAATTCCAAGAAATCATAGACTTATGGAACCAGGCGAAATTATTACATCTAAGTGTAAAGTTCTTAATTTGAGAGGAACATGGCAGTATTGTATTTTCTGTATTGGTTGTAAAATTGAATTATCTGATTATGGTTTTTATGCAATTCCGGAGTAACTATGAGAACAATCGAAGAAAAATTTTTTGATATTATTTCCAGTCAATCATTTTATGATTGGTATTTAAATGGTGGTGATTTTGAAAATCACCTACAAGGTGAATTAAATTCTAAGAGTAAGGAAGAAATTTTAAATCAAATTTCTGAGCGATTTTCTTGGCAATTGAGAGATAAGCAATAAAATTTCGCACGGGATAATTCCCAGCAATAATAAAAAGTATAAAAAGTTTGTGAGTTGAGCGGTATTTAGTAGGGTGGAGAAGTGTGGTATTCTAGTACCTAACAATCCTTGACAAAGATCGAAAGATAAAGTATAATAAGTGCCGTAATCATGTAGGATGGACTATCTTTATCCACACTAGAATGTGGAGACATCCATATAAAATAAAGAAATCTCAACTCACAATTAATTTTCCCAGCAAAAATTATGAACAATTATAAAACCGCAAGAAAAGAGTTAGTAGTAAGTATTGTAGATCAAATTAGAAATTCTGATTTAAGTGATGCAGATTTAATTAAATTCGGTCTTATGGTACTGGGCGAAAATGAAGAATGTTTAAATAACTTCTCAAGATTAACCAACATTGATAATAATAAATTGTCAATTGGTGATAAAGTATTTTTTAAACTTCATCATCCCCCTATGGAATTAACTATTGAATCTATAGAATATGCTGGCAAATCTTTAGAATATATAGATTGGAAACAATGCAATAGTTCAGCAGTTTTCACATTCTCAGATTATGATTTATGGGCATTTGGGCATCAATTATCACCAAATAATTCTCAATAAAAATAAAAAGGATAATAAATTATGACTTCACGAACATTCTATAAAAAAACTTTCCAAATTGATGTGTTATCAGAAGAACCTATTCCTGATAATGTAATGCTTGCTGACATAAATTATAATATTGTTTATGGTAATTGGTGCGGTAAATTTACAGAAAGGAGTGGTATGGAATTAGATGGTATTGCAGTAGTAGAAGAACTAGAAGCATTAGGTTCTGAACCAGGATTTTTTATGCTTGATGATAACGGGAATGATTTAGACTAATTCTCAACTAAAATAAAAAGGATAATAAATCATGACTCACAAAAAGATTCAAAGAATCGCTGGCTGGCTTCAAGAGGATTTTGGTACTGATCTTTCTTCACAATATGATGATGGTATTTCATTATGTAAATTAGTAAGTGAAAAATATGACCTTGAACTTACTTTGGAAGATGTAGAAGTTTTAGAGGGGATGCTAGTATGAAACCAAAATCAGAGTTTGAAATCAAACTTATTAAAGCAGTAACTTTTTATATTAAAACACAAAAGAATTCCGGCATTATAGGTATGAGTTTTGATTGTTTTATTCAAAGTACTTGTCATTTGCCACATCTTTACGGTTTTGAGAATGCAGAAGGTTGCCCACGTGGTACTAATCATGAATGGTTATTTCGTGGAATTATGCGCGATGTTCTAAAGCAAAATAAAAACCTAAACAATTTCATCACAGATTAAAATTATCAGTAAAAATAATTAGTATAATAATATTATGAATAAAAGTTTTCCTATTTCAATTCTCGCAATCATGCCTATTCTATTGTTAGGTTGTAGCGGCGATCCTTATTTTAATTCTGCCACTATTACACAAGTATGTGAAGATGGAAAGATCAATGTTTGGCATTCTTTAAATACAGTAACAAGTATGGAAAATGGAAATGGTTATTATTTTACTGATGCTAAAACTAACAAGATTGTCATTATAAATGGTGGCGATATCAATATCACTCAAGATTAAAATTCCGCGCATTAATTCCCAACTAAAATAAAAAGGATAATAAATTATGTCACAAATTAAAGTAACAGTAACACAAGAAGATATTGATAATGGAGTTAGGAAAAAGCAGAGTAGTTGTGCAATTGCTAAAGCAATTTGGAGGGAATTTACTCCTACTGAAGTTAAAGTCGGGCTATATGGAATTGCTGTTAATCGTACATTATACAAAACCTCTACTAGGGCAAGAAAATTTGTTAAGAGTTTTGATAAGGGGAAGGTTGTAAAGCCTAGTACTTTTATTTTTAAGAGTGAGGAGTGATAATTCCCATCTAAAATAATTAGGATAATAAATTATGCCAGAAATTGATATACAATGGTACTTTGATGATGAGAAAAACATCATGATCTATTCGAGTGTAGGTTTTGGTGATGAATTTAAAGAGCAGTTTAATAATATGGTGGATGAAATTCAAAAAGGAATTAATACTAATAATCATGAAGAAAGATTATTAATTCGTGTGAACCTGTTGCGATCTTATTATTTACTGGAACTACAATCTTCAAAATTATGGGATACATTACTTGATTTAATACATCGAGAACTCCCGCGCGGGGATATTAGTGGTCTCGGATTTTGTAGTTAAAAAATGATCACTAATACAGTAATTGAATAATTCTCAACTAAAATAAAAAGGATAATAAATTATGCCAAGATATCAAGTAACTATTGAAGTAGACCATTGCACTGACCCAGAAGACGCAAGAAAATGGGCAAGTGTGATACTAGGAATGGGACGAACAGGACAAGTTCAGGAATGTTGCGAAGTGTGCTATAAATTGAAGAATTGTTGTAAATGTGGTGAACATACATTTAATAATGTGTAAAGAATTCATTAGATTTTTATAATTTTACCTTATTTTTCCCAACAAAAATAACAATCATAATAAATTATGTCACAAATTAAAGTAACAGTAACACAAGAAGATATTGATAATGGAGCAAGAAATTCACATAATAGTTGCGCAATTGCTTTAGCAATTTTGAGGGAGTTTACTCCTACTATTGGAGTTAGCGTAGTGCGAACTAACGTCATTGTTAATTGTGTAAGATACAAAACTTCTATTAGAGCAAGAAAATTTGTTAAGAGTTTTGATAAGGGGAAGGTTGTAAAACCAAGTACTTTTATTTTTAAGAGTGAGGAGTGATAATTCCCAACCAAAATAAAAAGGATAATAAATTATGTCACAAATTAAGGTAACAGTAACACAAGAAGATATTGACAATGGAATTATGGGCAGGGCTGATAGTTGCGCAATTGCTAAAGCAATTATGAGAGAGTTTAGTCTTGCTGAAGTTAGAGTCGCGCCGTATATAACTATTTTTAATGGTGTATTATACAAAACCTCTACTAGGGCAAGAAAATTTGTTAAGAGTTTTGATAAGGGGAAGGTTGTAAAACCAAGTACTTTTATTTTTAAGAGTGAGGAGTGATAATTCCCAACCAAAATAAAAAGGATAATAAATTATGAAAAGCATAGAAGAGAGAAGGGAAATTTCAAGGATTATCCTTAATCAAATTGGTCATGGAGCATTATTTATGCTTGGTGCCAAAAACCATATAATTGAAAACAATGGTACCAGTTTTAGAGTAAGAGGCTCTAAAATTGCCAATCATGTAACAATAACACTGCAACCAAATGACACTTATACAGTGGAATTTCGCAAGATTCATGGTATAAAGTGTGATTTGATTAAGTCATTTTCTGACATATACTGTGACCAACTTACTTCAATTATCGGGCGGACTTTAAGACTTGCTACTTCCCTATAAGTTATAAAATCCGCGCATTTAATCACAACTAAAATAAAAAGGATAATAAGTCATGGACAAAAACGAATCCAGAGTATTAAACGCAATGAACAATGGTTGCAGGATTATTAATAGTGATGGCAAACGAAAGTTAATTACTGTTACAGAAGGAATGTGGGATAAAGTACGTGTAGTTAGTTTTGTATCAAATCGCACCTTTAAATTCCTAAGAGATAAAGGTTATATTGAACTTAGGCACGATAGAATTCATGATTATTGCTTCTGGATGCCGAAAGGAATTTTATTCCCAACTAAAATAAAAAGGATAATAAGTCATGAGTAATCGACATAACAAAATTCTCGCTAGATTTTCTTCATATCTTCTTGATAGTGATGATAAAGATTCTCCGAATATTTTCATTACAATTCTTGAACGTATTGCCAAGGAAGAAGACAATAAATATGATGACGAAATTACGAATGAAGGATTTAGAAACATTTATAATCGAATTTATGCAGATTGTAAATATGAAGAAAATAGTAAAGAATATGCCCTTTTTCTTAAAGGTGAGCGACTTGCTATTGACTGTCTAAATAGTTAATAAATCATGAAAAATTATGAACTCATTGCAAAATTACTAGAATTACCAGCAGTTATGGAAATTGAAATGAATATTTCATATGATTCAGGTCACGCAACTTTAATTGCACCTGTGGATTATATCGTTTCAAATAATAAAATTATTTTCAAAAGTGCTACTACTGACTAATCATTGCGCGGATTTTCCCAACCAAAATAAAAAGGATAATAAGATATGAAAATCACAATCATTCAAGAAGATATGAAAATCACAATCATTCAAGAAGATATTGATAATGGAAAAGCCGGTAGTGCTTTTCATTGCCCAATATCTAATGCTGTAAATAGACTTTATCCAACTGCAAAAAATAATTCATACGAATATCAAAAAGCAGTTACAGGCCCTTTTTGGATTAGGCACGGCAATCTGAGCCAACGAGAAAGTTATGCCTTGCCAGAAGAAGCAATAAAGTTTATTTATAATTTTGATACTGGAAACTATGTTGAGCCGATTACTTTTATCGCTAAAAGGTGTGAAGAATGAAAGCAATTGTAAAAACTGAAGATATAGTTTACTCATTAATTCCAATTGATGATGAAGTATTGGTAGTGTTGCCTAATTCTGATACTAACAATGACTTTCGTACAGAGATTTCTGTTGGCGAAAATACCATCGAAATTACTAAGTACAAAAATAATACGATGAGACGTGTTACGTATAAAATTTCCGAATTGTTAACTCCAGGTATTGATGATCGTGGTTCTTTATCTGTAAATCCTTGCGATTTTGATGGAGTATTTGATCATTATTGTCAAGATAAAATGGCGCATTTTAAAGAGATTGTTTCTAACATTGCAGATCAAGAATCAAATTTTTAAAATTCTCAACTAAAATAAAAAGGATAATAAGATATGACTAATAAAACATTGTATACCCAAGATGTAGAAATTAAATCGCCAGATGAGAAAGCGATTGACATGGAAGATGGTATGAACATGCCTGAACCTATGTTATGGTCTACAATTACCGAATTTAATGAATGGGATCATCATGCTACTGAAAATGAAGCATGTGCATACCAACGTGGTTTTCGTATCGCTATTGGATTAGACCCAGTAACCGGAACTCCTAATTAAAAAGAATTAATTCTCAACTAAAATAAAAAGGATAATAAGATATGAAGATTGAACAAATTTTTGATGAATTAGATAATGTCACTGGATGGTCACAAGATGCAAAACTTACAATTTTGATGGAGTATTTTGATCATTATTGTCAAGATAAAATATGTCATTTTATCTTGACTGTTTCTAACATTGCAGATCAAGAATCAAATTTTTAAAATTCTCAACTAAAAAGACCGAAGGGATTTTATCCCAACTAAAATAAAAAACATAATAAAACATGCCCTGGTGATGGAATTGGCAGTCATAGAGGACTTAGACGAAAAATTGAGTGCTTTTAAAGAAATTTAAAAAGTAGAACATTGTAAATTCGGGGAAACCTTTAATATGGTAATCCCGAGCCAAGCCTAAAATAATTATTTTAGGAAGGTGTAGAGACTTAACACAATGCATCTAAATCGAAAGACATGATGAAGAGAAAGTCCAGCGCACGAATAAATATTATATATTTAGTAACGAAAGTTATAGTGTGAAGAAAATCCTTTGCTAGTAATAGCGTGCGGGTTCGAGTCCCGCCTGGGGCACCAAAATTTTCCCAACAATAATAAAAAGAATAATAAATTATGAAGATTCAAACTACCGAATTCTCCGCAACGGAACTTCAGACCGAGTTAAAGGTGTGGAACGACGAACATCCCAACACGGATGGGATATACCCAAAGGTGAATGACGGTCATGTGATCGGTACACTAGACGCGGGATATAGTTGGGACGGATTAACCACAGACACTTCAGACTGGAAGATTATTAATGACTCCTACGCAGTCAAGATACCTAACTACTCCGTAAGTATAGAGGTTAATTTTAAAAGTGGGTATTATTGTACTATAACATTAACCTCAAGTTTTTTGAGGGATACTGACGAGTGGTGGCGTGAAGTTTTTGACCAACAAAGTCCTGAAAGTGCCTTTGATGAGCCAGTTTCAATCACTATCCATGACAATGATATTCCACTAGATAGCGATGGTGAGTGGATGAAATTCGTTGAAGCAGAACTCTAAATAAGAAATAATTTTCCCAACAATAATAAAAAGAATAATAAATTATGAAGATTAGAAAATCAACTGCTGGTGGATTCATTGGGTTGAGCAAAACAGTTTCAAGGGTTGAAAAGGATATATCTAAAATGGATCTTTGCGTGGAGCGCAGCATGTCGGAGAAATCCAATAGCCAATACCTAACTGTTTGGTCGAATGACATCAAACTTGACGAAGATGGCTTTATGATCGAAACTCCGCTGGTTAAGATTCGATTTAGCGGTCACGATATCCCAGAGCAATATAGGGACAGTATGTATATTCACCTTTCAGTCAGAAGTATTGATGATGTAAAAAATGTTTTAGTTCGCGTGAAATCTATATTCAATTTGTAGAACTAATTCCCAACAATAATAAAAAGAATAATAAATTATGAAAATCACAATCATTCAAGCAGATGTTGACCTAGCAATAAAAGAAAAAAAGTTACAAATTCCAGAATGGAATTGTTGTCCGATTTTTCAAGCGGCCAAGCGCATGGGTTTAAATCCAGATTGTGTAACAAACACAACTTTACTTTTAAAAGATGGAAGAAAATTTAAACCATCAAAAAATGCTAAAAATTTTATACATTGTTTTGATCATGATAAACCATACCAACTAAGTACATTCATATTCACACCAAGGTATGAGTTAATGGAAAGATTTTTCCCCAATTAAAAACACATGCAAACACTTATTGTAAACCTAAGCACTCTCGACCAGGCTTTACTCAACTCAACTGATGCAGAACAAGAAGCATTTGTATCAGAAGCCCGAAAATATGCGACTGAGAATTCAATCAAATTTGATACGATACGAAATATTCAAAAATCCGCTTTCTTCTTTTCAACAGATGGGGAAAATCAGGACAATGAATTTAATTATGAAGCAAACTTGCATTTTACCAATATCTGCGAACGGCTAAATTCCCAACAATAATAAAAAGAATAATAAATTATGAATCAGTTTAAGATTGGTGACAGAGTGAGGTATTCGGCTCATTTTCTAGGAACATGTAACGCACTAATGATGTTCAAGAATATGGATTTGCGCGGCACTATCACTGAAATTCGCGATGAACCTGAGCCTTGGAAAATGCCTATTCGTGTAACATGGGACCAACCTTGTTATCGTGAAGTATCAGCATTTAAACTTAATACTAAAGACTTAATATTGATATCTGAAACATCTGACAATAAATTGTGGTTTGGATTTTAACAACTAAAATAATTAGGATAATAAATTATGAATCTTACTATAGAAGAATATACCGAATTAATAACAAGTGTGCTAGTGAGGGATAAATTCCAAGCATGGTATAATGATGATTATGCCAGATATTTGCGCCAAGATGAAAACTGTAAGAGTCAAGAAGAAATTCGTTCTGATATTGTATCATTGTTTTGTCCCAACCGTGACGGGCATTTGTCAAGACATAATTATCAATAAAAATAATTAAGATAATAAATTATGACTCCTGAAATGGCTAAATTGAAAAAAAGAATTGATAATGCTTCTGCTTTAAAGTGGAAACTAGAGGTAAAATTCCGGGCTATTCAAGATGATTGCGATCATGAATACCCAATATGTCCTATACCGGATAATCTTATCACAATCAAAGAAATTAATAAATATTGGTTTAATGTAATGACCAAAGAACAACGTGCTGAATGGGAAAATAAAAAGAGTATATGCATTAAATGCGGTTTTGATAAAGGAGATTACTATGAATAAAATCCGCGCATTAATTCTCAATAAAAATAATTAGGATAATAAATTATGTCAAAAACTAGAGCAACTCACAAAACTCGTTTTACTATGAATGGTAAAACTTCTTTCATTGAAACACCAATTTTTGGTAATGATGGTCACCAGCAATATTCTGGATTTGGGGTGCATCAGGATTCTAGGAAGGCGGAAAGGAATAGGAACCGCATGGAAGCAAGAAATGTGCAAAGGGGAATTTATTTGGATTTTTAATTCTCAACCAAAATAAAAAGCATAATAAATCATGAAATGGTATTATGAGAAAGATTCAATTACCTATTGTGATGGTGATGTGCATGAGGAATTATGCTCTTTAGGCGGTCATGGCGGTTGTGAAATTAATTGGGAAATTCAAAACAATAAAATGGTTTATCAAGTGCATTTTATTCAATTGTGTATAGGAGAAGTAGTACATACTACAACTTCTTTAAATAAGGCTAAACAATATTGTAGACAATTTTATAAAAACTATAATTCCCAACAAAAATAAAAAGGATAATAAATCATGTCACAAATTAAAGTAACAGTAACACAAGAAGATATTGACAATGGAATTATGGGCAGGGCTGATAGTTGCGCAATTGCTAAAGCAATTTGGAGGGCATTTACTCCTACTGAAGTTAGAGTCGGGTGGCGCGGAACTGCTGTTAATGGTACATTATACAATACTTCTACTAGAGCAAAAAGATTTATTGATCGTTTTGATAAGGGGGAGGTTGTAAAGCCTAGTACTTTTATTTTTAAGAGCAATTGATAATCGCGATAATTCCCAGTGAAAATAAAAAGGATAAAACAAGGATAAAACATGGAATATAAAGTAGTAAGATTTGATACGTATGGTAGTCAGACATTTGCAGATTTTGGTAATAATCTTAACGCACTTGAAAGTTTAATTGAGGATGATTATGATAAGTCATTTAAAATTAAATTTGATCCAAAAAAATATGGGGTATATACTTTTACCAATACTAAAGATCGCGCGGATTTTAGAGTATTGATTATTTGGGTTTTTGGTGAATGTTAGATACATAGCCCATAACACAAATTTAGTATTAATGGCTCCATATAGCGATGAGCCTTATTAAATTAAGGGTAGTTGAATGGCGAGTGCTAGGGCCATATAAATCATGTATAAGCATTATTGTCGTACATTGGGGATAGATCATCCTAAGAACTTAAAGAGATAACTCTAGATACTAGAACCTCAAGACAATAACTAATTTTCTCATCTAAAATAACAATCATAATAAATCATGTCACAAATTAAAGTAACAGTAACACAAGAAGATATTGATAATGGAGTTATGGGTATGGCTGATAGTTGTGCAATTGCTCAAGCAATTATGAGAGAATTTACAACTACTAAAGTTAGAGTTCAACCATTAACAACTGTTATTAATGGTGTATATTACAAAACTTCTACTAGAGCAAAAAGATTTATTGAGCGTTTTGATAAAGTGGAGGTTGTAAAGCCCAGTGTTTTTATTTTTAAGACGAAAATCGCGTGATAATTCCCAACCAAAATAACAATCATAATAACAACATGAGATTCAAAAAAGAACCAGGAAGTCCAGGCGAATATGTTTCAAATGATGGGAAGTATTGTTTGCAATGCCCTAACAAGATCAATCCCAACAATCCTAATAAACAATATTATGCTTTTAGATGTTTCTATAATAATTATTATGGTCCTTTTAATAGTATAAAAGAAGCCGAAAAATTTATTAATAAGTATTTATATCCAGTGACTTTTGGTGGAACTTATTCCAACTCAGAATTTGAAGCAAAGAAAATTTCGCCAGAAAATTACCATCTAAAATAAAAAGGATAATAAATTATGAATAAAGAAGACTCAATACTAGCACTTGGATTTTATCCATCATCAAAGCCATGTTCACCGTATACAGAATTAAAATCTTCTACTAAAGATTATTTTGTCAATGATAGAAATGTTGCAACGGCATATTTGGAATATGCACATATTTGTTTGCTAGAAAATGGAGATTGGTACGAATATGATGACATTGATAATGTACCTGAATTATTATTGTTGTTAGGAATTATTAATGATATTAGTGAATAAGGGAAATTAATTCCCGCGCGGATTTTCTCATCTAAAATAAAAAGGATAATAATTTATTATGTATGTACCTATTTTGAATCTTATTGTTTGGGGATTGTTTTGTGCTAATGCAGGAATTCTGGGCTATATATTTTTTCGTGAGCCAGATCCACTTTATAAATTGTTGTTTTTATTTTTTCAGGCTGTTTTAGGAATTATGCTGATCGGTTTATCGGATAATTCAAATAACAATATTCAACCTAAACATGAATTAAAGATTGTGAATAAGGGAAATTAATTCCCGCGCGGATTTTCTCATCTAAAATAAAAAGGATAATAATTTATTATGAATCTACGCACTATAGAGAAAACAATTGAAGAAGAATTATTGGCTTCAAATTTTTCGCTGGCGGATTCAAATGTAGAATTTAATTTTGCGATTAATTGCGATTCTAATAAAGAATTTGCACATGAACTATTAGGTACTAATATTGTTTTTAAAAACAATATTGATATGTTTGATATTTTGGTTGAGATGAAGGTATTTAAATCAAAAAGTGATGCACGAAAGAATTGGAAAAAATCAGATGCAATAATTGAAGAAGGATTGTCTACTTTTCTCGTAGGAAAGAAAAATATTCCATTATTTATTTGGAATTGTCCGAAAGATTGTCCCAACTAAAATAAAAAGGATAATAACAACATGAAATACGAATACATTATCCGAACAGTAAAAGAAGATTATACATCTTACAATAATTTTCAATGGCCTAAATCAGGCCAAGTAAAAGCCGATGACTGGCAACCAACATCAAAATGCGGTAATGGATTACATGGCCTAAGAATAGGCCAACAATATCCAGGTACATGGTATGGTGATGGGATTGTACTATTACTACAAGTACCTGCATCAACTATTATTGATCTGGAAGATAATAGTAAATGTAAGTTTCCTGAATGTAAAATTGTTATGTCAGGAAACATGAATGAAATCACTAATTATCTATATAAGAAAAATATTAATATTGAAGGATTGTATCGAAGAACTCAATTATCAAATAAATCAGAAAAATGGATCGGTGGTGATTACAGTGCATTAACAGCAGGGTATGATAGTACATTAACAGCAGGACATTTTAGTACATTAACAGCAGGGAATGATAGTACATTAACAGCAGGGTATGGTAGTAAATTAACAGCAGGTGATGGTAGTGCATTAACAGCAGGGTGTCTTAGTACATTAACAGCAGGGGGTAGAAGTACATTAACAGCAGGGAATGATAGTACATTAACAGCAGGGAATGATAGTACATTAACAGCAGGGTGTCTTAGTACATTAACAGCAGGTGATGGTAGTACATTAATTTGTAGATATTGGGATGGTAATAAATACAGATTTGCTACTGCTTATGTGGGAGAGAATGATATTAAGCCTAATCAGGCTTATAAGGTAAATAAAGGCGAGTTTTATGAAGTATAATTCCCAGCGAAAATAAAAACCATAATAACAACAACATGAAATACGAATACATTATCCGAACAGTAGAAAACGACTACACATCTTACAATAATTTTCAATGGCCTAAATCAGGCCAAGTAAAAGCCAAGGACTGGCAACCGACATTAGAATGCGGTAATGGATTACATGGCCTAAGAATAGGCCAACAATCTCCAGGTGTTTGGTATGGTGATGGGATTGTACTATTACTACAAGTACCTGCATCAACTATTATTGATCTGGAAGATAATAGTAAATGTAAGTTTCCTGAATGTAAAATTGTTATGTCAGGAAACATGAATGAAATCACCAATTATCTATATAAGAAAAATATTAATATTGAAGGATTGTATCGAAGAACTCAAATATCAAATAAATCAGAAAAATGGATCGGTGGAGATTACAGTGCATTAACAGCAGGGTATTTTAGTACATTAACAGCAGGGTATGGTAGTACATTAACAGCAGGGTATGGTAGTACATTAACAGCAGGTAAAGGTAGTACATTAACAGCAGATGTTTGTAGTACATTAACAGCAGGGAGCGATAGCGCATTAATTTGTAGATATTGGGATGTCAATAAATATAGATTCGCTACTGCTTATGTAGGAGAGAATGATATTAAGCCTAATCAGGCTTATAAGGTAAACTATAAAGGCGAGTTTTATGAAGTTATAATTCCCAACTAAAAAGACCGAAGGATTTTATCCCAACTAAAATAAAAAGGATAATAACAACATAAGAGACTCAAACATGGAACAATTTATTAAACTACTCGAAAATTCACACAACTCAACCGAACATGCTCAATCTATGATTAAGTATTTCCCTGGAAAGGATAAATATTACACTATTGTAGCAGAACCAGGATCAAAATTTCATAAGATTATGGAATATAAAGTAGATGGTGGCGGGCAAGTAAGGTATTTCGTAGAGAATAGTACTGGAATTATCTATGGTGCAGAGTCATTGCGAAAGCCAAATTTTAAAAGATGGTATGGTACTTTGGATACTATAAATGAATGGGATTGGAGCGGCTATTATGCCGAATCCCTTACTGGAAAAAGCACTCTAGTACCAAAAGAATTGCGAAGGAAGTAAAATATTGGGGAAGAAATTCCCCTCTAAAATAAAAACCATAATAAGATATGAAACGCATTAAAGTAAAC
>Ga0302185_10001561_pt1 | contig 15896 bp, 7 predicted proteins | sample II_Bog_E1_1_FD_200231 | JGI IMG/M metagenome (GOLD analysis project Ga0302185, IMG submission 200231) | Peat permafrost microbial communities from Stordalen Mire near Abisko, Sweden - II_Bog_E1_2 | ecosystem: Environmental > Terrestrial > Soil > Wetlands > Peat | place: Sweden: Abisko, Stordalen... | reverse complement strand
TGATGAATGTCAGTTCTAGCTATTTCCTGGAAGTGTTTCGGATAGGCAGAGTACAAACAGAGAAAGGATCAAAGGTAATGGAAACGTTTTTACACGTTTCAGTAGGACATTGCACAAAAGACCTGAATTGGCCATAAATCAAATCCACAATAATAGATTGATTTCTCTTTAAAAACACTTACCAAGCCTACTTTGCAATTTCGTGATCAGGGCGACCGTCATAATCCTTAATTTAAGTATATGGCTTTTATTTGACTCGATTGAGATCTTCGTGAAGTCCATCAAGCAGGTAAGTAATCAATTCACCACTGTCATGCTGATTGTACCCTGTAAACATGGGTTGAAATTTGCCAATGCTTTTCTTGAGATGGGTGGGAGCAAAAGTCATTTATTCTCCAAACCACATCTTTTTAATCATTTTAGCGTATTAGGTTGATAACTCTCCCTTTGTTCCGAGGGGATTAGTCGTGTTGATGTCTTGTACGTATTTGTCACTCAAAAAATAATTAGTAAGCAAATCGATGTGCGATAAACATTGAAGACCAGAATTCATAAAGCATGTGTTACCGAGATTACGAAGTCCTGTCAAACCACGGCGAGAATTTTATGTCAGAGTCAAGGCCTGCTCTTCCTAATCGGATTCGGCGTCGTTAGGACAGCGATTTCTATGCTGGCTTTTATCTTAAGCCTTGCATCTTTTAGAGCAATAGACAGCATATTTGCAACTGCACACAAAATTAAGTTCCTTTACAGCTTTGCAATAACTGCAAAATGCCTCAAGCTTATTTTTTAAATTGTAAAATACCCAATTTTCAGTATTCTAAAGGAGCTCGGCGACGATGACAGTTTAATCTGAGATCTATAGCTATCCAATTATTTTGTCTGGATTGACAACTTCTCCTTAGAAATACAGTTTATAACTAAAAGATGGATTCGCCTTGCAACCCTGATGCAAAGTATTTAGCAGGATAGTCTTGCGAGTACCTTCAGGAGCAATCCAAAGTTTTAAGAAATTGCCGCTTGGAAAGCTGAGCGAATAATGATTAAATCTTGGGAAGGAACTTGAGTAAGAAGAATAACTTTCTTTTTTTGCCCAGTCAGCGAGACTTCTATCAATACTATCGGTAAGCTCCTTGATCGAAGCATATTTTGAATACTGAAGGGTTACTTCAGAAAATTTAGTTATGCGCTCGTGTTCAATATCCTTGAGGAGACTCGGACTTAGTGGAATCAAAGTCAAGTTTTGAAAATATAATTCAACTTTTTTGCCATCGGTAGTGTCAGCCACATACCTCTTGACTGAAATGCGCGAATAGTCCTCGAATACTTCCCAAGTTTAATCATTGATGAATTCATAGTCTTTCTTTTCCATGAGTCCGGGCTGAAGTTTGATGTTAAGATAGGTCAAATCTGATTCGAAAGTGATTGTAAAGCTATCAGTGGACTGGACAATATCTTAATTGATTTGTGGCATAACTCCACAGCCGAAGAACTTGATTAAATCACTCGTACTTTTTGGCAATTTTTGGATGCAATGACTTCATTATAGCTAACATATTGCTTCCATCTCCTTAACCTAAGTTTTTTACGAAGTACCATTTTGCAGATATCAAATAATAATGGCTGTCGGTAAAGAAAGGCTTCTTTTTGAATTATTCATATCTCTCATGGAAATTTAGAGCATCTTGTACGAGCTTGTCCCGGCGAATGAGGGACACCTCCTCTAAAATTGGTAGCTCCTCATAGGGATCTACCGGTTGAGCTCCGTTCAGCTAATCATATATGACCTCCTACTTATTTTAGCTCATTGTCTTTTAAAAATTCAACAAAGAATTATAATTCAATCTATTTTATCTGTGAAGATTATCTGATAATATCATGTGGCGGTCTATTAAAAGTATTAAAAGCTCAGATAACAAATCCAATAGGTCCAAGGACGAGGTTGTCTTTTAATAGTTTGGCAGCAGAATTAAGGAGAATTAACCAGAAAAAAAAGCATAACGGCCGGAAAAGAAATTTTTACATTAGTATCTATCTAAGAAGAAGACTCCAGATGGAGCTTCTAAACGCACTTACTCTCAAAAAAATATTGAAAATTATTCATATGTTCCAAGCCCTGCCTCCCTTCATGACGTAAATGTCAAATAAACTAACGGTAAATAAATATCTAACAAAAATATTCAGAAAGAGGAAGCAAGTTAAATGTCTTTAGGAGAGGTAGTGAGTAATCATTCAATGAAATTTATAAAAAATGCAACGCCTAAATAAACCATTAATAGATTGAGCAAATAATTGAAAATCATCAGAAATGATCAAATGAATTTATAAAAATCAGTTCAGAACGAATTTCAATCATTTGCAAAACGAATGAAAGACATTGAAACTTAGTTTACAAATAGAATTGCAAAAATAGAGGAAGAAGTAACCAATAAATAGTCGGAGAAGGGAGGAATAAATCCTTAGATTGTGGAGAAGATTAAGCGAGAAAGCTCTAAATTAAGTGAGCGTATTCAATAAATCTAAAATTGCAAGCTTGAAATGCGCCAAAAATATAGACTACTACACAAGTGATCGATCATCAGTTTCTGATTGATGATAAATATTATCTAATTAAGATAAAGCCATCACTATAATTATAACGGCATTCTTCCGATTTATATATTTTAAGGATAATGCAATTGTTCAATAGTTTTACTCGCTCTAAAGGACCATATGCAACAAGACAAAAATAGCATTAAATGCAAATCATTTCGTCAAAAATAAAAATGGGATAAAATCGCCGATGAAGTTTGCGACTGGGTTAATAACAAAATAACGGTGGCTCGAATAGTGGGAATTACATCAATCCTTTGCCATTTTGATAACGCTGGACTTGTCAATCTTTACTACAACGACGCTAAAATGTAAGGAGATATACTTTAACAAGCCAGCAAATCAGTTCTTTGCTATGAAATATTCCAGCAAGAGCGAACCATGCTACACTCCTGGAAAATTCACAATTAAAAAATGATCCCTGATATCAATAAAATTAGCGAACGAGGCAATATAGTGGCTATAAACAGTTTGTAGAATGATCAAAGCCATCATTACAACCTAACGATAGTTTGGTATACCAAATCAAAGTGATTCAATCAATAAAGCAAATATTATGCAATTATTATAAAATCATAATTTCAGTATTATAATTTAAAAACCATGGAGAACGACCAAAAATAACAATCAGGCAAGTACTTCCATATGATGGAGGCTGTCGGCTCCAATGGAAAGTATCAAAAAATAGTCATAGCATTATTTTGCATCGTTTCCTTGCAAGTAGGATCCATGTCACTCGGCAATCCGTATTATTTTGCTATACCGCCCTATGTTAACTGTCCTCCGTAATATAAGGATGAAGATTGTAACAGCTATGTTTGTAATCTCCCAATCTAACAACGCAGTATTTATTTGGAGTAGTAAATTAATCAGCTTTCGACACTTGGAAATCGTTTTGGCGATTATCATTGTGAAAATGCAGACGCTATATCAGCGGCCAAGGGTATGTTTTTTATTGGTTCAATAGTTGGCTTTATTATTCTGGGTATGATGGCCGATAACTTCGGAAGAAGATTAACTTTGCGAATTTGTCTTCTTACAGGATTAATTGGATATTTATTTATCTTAGTTGGTCCAAGTCTTATTACCGTCTAAATTGGACTATTTTTAACTGGGTTTGGGCTCTAAAGTGCCTTTAACCTTTCATTGTATTTTTTTAGCTAAATTTTATAAAATGATCAAAGGCAGCAAGCAGCAATACTCTTTCAATCTTTCTATTGTTGTGGTGGTTTGCTCATGGTGTTTTACTTCTATCTGTTTAAAAATTGGATGCCAATATTTTGGATATTCTGCTTTGTACCTTTACTACTATGCTTGCTCTGTTCAATATATTTCATCCAATAAACTCCTCAATTTTTAATAAAGAGACATACTGTTTTAAAAATCAGAAAAAGTTTGAAATTTATTGCTCGAATCAATGATAAAATTAATCAATTTAATGAAGATATTACCATTACATAAGAGGCTTTGTAATTGCTGAAAAGAGAATATGAAAAATAGATAAATAGCGAAAACAAACTCATATTTACTTTTTGGGATTTGATTCGATACCAATCCCTTCATCGAATAACATTATGCCTGTCTTTTGGAATTTTCGCAGTCGACTTCCTATACTATGCTCCAGTGATGCTTATTGATGAATTTGGTTTCGATTTTTATGTTAATGGGGTCATTTTAAATTGTTCATAACTTATCACTTATGCCTTTAGCTATTACTTCATTGTCGGTTTAAAAAGAAAGAGAACTGCTATAATACTTTATTCTGTTGCGCTTTGCTGCTCAATTGTCTTGATATTTCAACATACGAATTAAATTTGTGAAAACAACTGCTGGTCTTTCAAAGTAATAGTGCAGCTGATTCTCATTTTTATCTTTAGGTTTAGTATATCTCTATAATTTCAAATACTAATAGTATACGTAATTTAGCTTTATCCTGTGCAAGTCGCGTCTCTCGGCCTTAGTTTTGTTTCGATTGTTGGTACCCTTCCAAACACCTTTATTCCTGAATTAATCACAGTTTCAAATAGAGTCGGCTTTCCTTTTATGGTTTTCTTTGTAATTGGGTCTATAATTGGAATTTTGGCAAGTATTCCCTTAAAATAGACTTGTGGAAAAGCACCTCAGTAGAAAATTTCATAGTTTGGGGTAACTAGAAATTTAACAAAAGGCGGATAAATAGAGTTAGTCGAATAAACAGTTTGATGTTTTTGTGATTTATAAAATTACCAAAATTTCTCTTTAATAATCCTATTTTATTGTCGCTATTATTAATTTAAAAAGATGTTAAAGCTTATCCTTTTTATGATAAAAAATATTGAACAATGTTTTCTTAAAAAGTAATTCTATTTTTTTATCGTCTCTTTCCTTTATGAAAGAAATTGGCATATTTGCATTGAATTTTTATCTATTTTCGCTTATTTATTTAAACAATTAAATTTGGTCTTTTATGAAAGTGATATTTAATTGTATCATAAAGTTATCAGAATTGATCAATAAGATTTGGATATAACTATTAGCCAAACAAATACATAAATTATTAATATCATGTAATTAGAACTCAATCACTTTCCATATCTCCTTTATTCAACATCTCCCTTAATGGCTCCTAAATCTGAAATAAAAGCTAGAATGAGCCATAAGTATCATACTTTATAAACATCCATCATTGACACAAATACTTTTATCAACACAGACAACCAATACAACCTTTAAGAATGGATCAAAGTGATCAGTACTTTCGTTTGGAACTTTAGAGGTTATACCTAAAACATTAAGGAGTCTATGAAAACCACCAAAAAAAAGCAAATTAAAAGCACTAGTGAGAAAAAGATATTTCAAAAATTCATTGCTTCAATAGATTTTTCTTGCTACATTATATTAAGTGGATAAGACCAAAAATACTGGGAAAAGGTATTGAATCATAGAAATATCAAACAGCATCTTGAGATTGCCTGTAAAATCTTGAAAAAGATGCTATCAATCAGAGTAAAAAATGCTTCAGTTTCTGAAGTAGAGTCTCGAATAAAATTCCTTGGTCTGATCATTCATTTGTCAACCATGATTATCCACTTGGAAAGTCTAATTAATCAGTCTGAACTTTTGATCAATATGAAAAAAGAGGATATTTCTGATAATTAAGCAATAATAAGCTCATGCCTCTAAGAAATAAACATCTTACTAACTCAACTACCCAAAGAACAAGGTAAAGTCTATCAATTATGGTTGGATATTTACCAAATTGAAAAAACTTTTTTGTTTAATGAAAGAAGACAATACAAATCATATCGGCAAGTTGATATAAATTTACTAAATGGTGCTTGGTAAAATATTTATAAGGTCTATTTCTAAATTAATACTGATGGCTCCAAGGATATAAATTTTGGAGACATTTTTTAGATTTATGTTCCTCTACTAGAAAATAGCATGAGTAATATGCACAATGTTAATGAGTGGATTAATCTAATCAGAAACATTTGGATGAAAATCGATTCTAAAAATGCATCCAAAATGTTTTACAAACAACTCGTTAGTTTATCAAACAAGCATATTCCAATGGAGTTTTTAAACCAGTTTAGAGAAGAAATAATTCTAATTATACAATCTGAAACTGAAGAATACTTGACTAACAAAAAAAAGGAGTATTGTTAAAAATTAAGTGAAAGGCTTTTGTAAATAGGAGGAGGGATTATCAATTTAAAAGAAGGTAGCAATGCAATTCAAAAATACTTTAGCGAAGAATTGAAAAAGACTAAAGATATTCTACTTTAGAGTTTTACCTTAAAGAAAAAATTGTTCACTTTGAATATGCTCAAAGATAAAATGAATAAGGAATAGGTTATAGATTTGAATGTTATAGATCAGATAAATGACATTATGATTTTGAATGAGAAGAATAATAAAAGAAAAGAGGCTAATTTCGATGCTAAAGCTGCTGTGGAATGGTTCCTTGAGCTTTGTCCTGAAAATAAGGAGACTTTAAATGAAATTAGTTATTTTATTAAACTATCTCATTTAATTAAAAATATTTAGGAAGCCTCTGAATAAGATTTGGGTATTTGCTTTACTTTCTACGAGAATAAACTTCACACTTTTATGTAAGAAAAGTTATAAATAAGCAAAATTAATAAATTACACTTTGGACTTTTGGATGCAATCAGGATTCTTTTTTGTACCATTATTACAAATTATTTGAATAAAAAAATATGCAAATAAAGAAGAGAAGAACAGAATGTCAGACTGTGTGAACTCTTAATTGTAGCTTTTTCTAAGAAAGGACAAGCCTACTTTAATGTGGACTAAACTTAAGATGATCTCAACTAATCTGAGCTGTAATAGTTTTTATGTGGAGGAAGATAAATTAAATTTAGTCTTGTGAAAAATATGCAGCAATTTTGCTCATTATCTAAACAATAATACGAAAACTCTGTAAAATTTTATAAAAACAACAAGGATAAATAATTTCAACTCATTAAGATCTTATCCTCCTTTGATCTCTTGTCATTTCAGCACTTAATCAAATAAAATAAAGTCTATTAGAGTAAGCTGAAAGAAAACTATATCTTAGCTCGAAGCTAACTTATTAAAGATTTTGTCCGTACAATTTAAAGTTCGTAATAAAAGAAATAAATTGAATTATTACCCACGATCGATTATCATATAACTCAAGATAATGAAATTTAAGTATGGAGATTACTGAGTTAATTCAAAAATGTAGAAGATATTAAACTGAAATTATAACAAAATGTCAAGGATAGTCTCATAATGAGAATATACCTCACTATCTTAATGAAATTTAGAAATTCTGAAATTCAATAGTTTTTAAGATAAAATTTCCTAGATTAATAAATAACTATGCAAATAATTAACTCTGTTTTTAAGTAATTTTAAGAAGAACTTAGTGAAATATATCTTGAGTTAAAAGAGTTAAGTATAAAATTATCCAATTCGATGATTATCTATGATCAATTTGAAAAGCTTAACAGATTAAAGTTGACTTTCAAATAAAATAAATTAAAAGGAGTCAATTTTCATTTAAATTAATATACAGTTGTACCAAAAATAACAGCTTTTCGTTAAATCAGATAAAAATTGCATATCTCATCTATTTTCAGGGATAAGATTTAAGTTTGTAAGAGATACTAATTAACCCTCTCTAATGTAAAGGAGTTTGAAATAGTGCTAGACAAGTTAAACTTGTACAAACAATTTGCAAATGGTTTGACTATTTTAAACATATAAAAAGCGAACTTTCACATTGTGATGGAAAAAAATACTACATCATAAAAATTTGAAACTCTTCCAATGCTGGCAAAATCATTGATTGATGACTTTTATGAAATGGTGGAATTTACACGAAAAACTCTTCTCTCCAAGTTATACCCCCTCTTGTCCAATCGAAACATGAAGATTAATAGAAAATTCAATAAATATATTTTAGACGTCGATTACACAGAAAGTATTCTTTTTATCATAATGCTTCAAGCACAACCCGATCAATTTAAGATCGAAGATCATTATTCAAATCCTAAGTTCCCTTTTTACCATTTAGCAGAGAACATTTACAATCCTATTTTGGGAATGTATGAGAACAAATACAGCACAAATTTCGCAAAAGCATACAATAATTATTAGTTCCTAGAGTTTAATCATTTTATCGAGGAAATTAAAGCGATTTAACTTGAGGAATTAGATTATACAACAACAACTGTTTACAAAAGAATATTAAAGATCCCTTATCTTTGGACAACTTCTGAGAGATTTCTGCAGTTAGTTGATTTTAAGGAAAAATTATTCCCTTTTATCAGCCGGGAAGAAACTCGACGAAAATACAACTATCAAATAAAAGAAAATTTGCCTTAAGATGAAAGGGAAATATTTGCTTCTTCACTTCCCGAAGAAATAAGGCATGAAGATTATAAGATTGCTCATGGTTATAACAAAGCTTCTCAATATCTATTTTCAATCGAAGGCATAATGGAAAAACAAGCCTTTTTTGAAGATATCGGAAATATTGGAACATCAAACAAAAGGTTTTAGTATGGAGCATATAAATGGTATGAACGAAAACATCTAATTTAATAAATTATAGATATAGTGGTTAAACAGGAAAATCAAAAGTGGAATGACAACCAAAGTGTTTATGATAGAACATATCCAAGCTTTCAAAATCAAATAAGATGCCTAAGAAATATGCTTGTACATTCAGTGTCATTGAGGTAAAATGTTGTCTTAAGTCTGGAAGAAAAAATTGAAATTATTCATGAGAATTTTCCAAAACTATTCACTTTTATTTATCGCTGGAAGCCATTATGCGGTCTTGACTACTTTAGATAAATCAAAGCCAATAAGGTTAACCTATTGAAGTCTGTGTTCAAAAGATAAAACAACTCTGAAATTATCAAAGTTTTAGAGAAAAATCATAATTTCAATGAGTATTGCTTCAACAGAAATTATGAAAACGAAAAAGCAGTATTGCTTGATATGTTTAAATACAATGCAAACTATACCTACTAATGCTAACAATGCAATATTTTGTGCAAATCCATGAAAAATACTAAAGGATTTTGGAGATTTTTGGAAGATGTAATGAGATAGCATTACAAAGAAGACAAAGATAACTCATTCAACATATTGTTTTGGGAACATTCAGAATATGGCTGCAATTGTGCCTTCAATTTGAAGAGTGTCCTACGCAACATCTTGAAAAGAGCTTCCATCACCCCATAAGAAATGTCATTTATGACTACAAAGGAATATAATGCCTACAGTAATTAAAGTGAAGTAAAAGTCCAGTATTCTGATGAATAGTTATACGAAGAATTCTACAAGACTGATTATGTCTGCAAGAATTTTATCTTTCAGCTTGAAAGCCAGTTTCCGTTCCTCTTTCATCATTTGAGAAAATTCCGCTATATTTGGGATCAGAAGAGGCTCATCGAAAACCCAGAAGCATGATAATTCATTCGATTATCCATATAAAATTATTTTATGACTTGTAATGAGGTTAAAATGTCATTGCAAATAGTTTTTAGTATTGGTTTGGATATTAAAAGATTTAAATAATAATTATTTTAAATGAATATTACTCGATAAAAGTTAGAGGAAATATTTAAGGTCTACGAAGATAAGAAAAATAACAATCCGGGTACAATCAAAACAACTGAGATAGGTAGTCTATATTCAATTTAGCGAAACTAATCCGCTCGGCTCGACTTTTTCCCTCAGAAGAGGATATTAATGACCTATAAAAAAAGGTTGATCCCAATAAACAGGGGACTTTTAACATGCAGCGTTTTGTTTAAGCCGGCCTCTAGTTTGCAAAGAAACAATCTAACATCAATCATGAGGAGGAACTGCTTCGAGCATTTTCATTCTTTGACGAAGGTAAACTGTCGTTCATTTAGAATAAAGTGGATACATCAATGAAACGGATCTAAAAAAGATCATGAACGCTTTTGGCGAACCTTTAAGCGAAGAGTAGTCCCGCTAAATTTTAAAATATGCCAAGGTAACAAATGGCAGAATTTATTACAAAGATTTTGTGAAAACAATCATATCCGGCAAAATAGATTGATATCGAATATAATTGCCTGAATGAGGTGAAATTTATTGTTAATAATCAATCAAATAATCAGTATTTTTTCCTTCAATGATTGCCCACTATCCTTGCACGAAGTCCCCGAAGTCCTCCTTATTTCTTCTCAAAAAGTGATTCAAACACCTGTTCAGCTCTCCTCTTAAAACGTTTGTTGAGAGCTTTTGAACTGAATTGAATGAAGGCATAAGGTTCAGGACGATCTTTTACGTGAACATCTCCACCCGCCCTTGCTGAGCGATATGCGTCACCAGATTATTTGACTTGATGGATTTAAGCTAAATAATAAGAGAATTACTTTTAGGTTTCTTCTTAAAGTTATCAGCTTATTTGACTGCAGTGGGATTTTCTTATTCCTATTGCTCCTCCGTATTTCTGGGTCTTTTTCTTTCCTCAATTATCATTATCCCTTTATCATCAAAGGTGATTTAATCAGTCTGTTTTTAATCCTTTTTCAGGTGATCCTTTTTATTTTATTGTTGTTTTTGGAAGTGGAACTGCTCTTTTTATAAATCATATTTCAGCAACAAGTTGTTAGTGTTATCTAACTCTTGGAGTTAATTTTCATTTTATTAAATGTCCATCTCTTCTTGATGGTGACGCACTTATCCCTGCTCTTCTTATTCACTGTCAGAACTTTTATCCTATTTTTCAGCCTTCTGCTTGAGGTATTGCTAACGACGAGCAATGTTCTGCTATTTCTTCTTTCTCTTTTCACGGTTTTACATTTTTATGGTGTGCGACAGCATTTTGCTGTGCTTTTGAGGAATCAGCTGCTCCAACGTATCTCTTCCATGTTTTTTAACCAATCGAAGGATAAAATGCCTTAAGATACTTCTGTGCTCCATTTTGCCTTCTTAATCTGACTCAAATAGCTGTTCAATGACAGAAGGAAGATATTTCTTTTGCTTTTCAACTGGCAAAGCCAATAGACCTCTTCGACAGAATTCAACAACTCCCTTATAGAGTTCTGATTTCTTCTCGCAGAGCATTAACAGAACTATCTCCAGCACTTCTTTAAACATGTCTTCTGTACAATATCCCTTTCCTAAAATGATCGCTAATCCATTAAGAGTAGCCAGTTTCATTTAACTTCTTTAACCCACTAATCCAGCGCAGACAATTTAAACAAAATTCTATAAAAGGCCCACTTACTCCATTGTTTCAGTGAATTATTCAATCATTCGAACACCCTAAACCCTGGCAGCCTTATTAGGCTCTCGCAACGATAGCAGTATCTATGGTAAATGAGTTTTCATAAATGATATTATCTTTTATATGTTTTCCTACATGCCTCCGGCTCTGAGCCATCTCCATAATTTAGAAACAACACTTAACCGATAATGTTTTGATCCAGTCTCTACTTTGATATCACCTTAAAACAGTTATATAACTTATAGGTACAAGCTTCTAGGAGCAGCCGAAAGGGTTTCACTTAAGTATTTGTATCCCTTCTTTTGGAAATGTCCTCCTGTGTTGATAAGATTCACCACAAGCCTCAATAGTAGTTATTCCCTTGACAATCGATAGGTAGTCGCTACAGCAGGATCGCAGAGATCAATGGATGAACTAATTGCCATCAGCACTTACAGATTCTTTAGATTTTTCTACTCTTATTTGGTAATAACTGCTTTTTGGTCTGACTGAGAAATCAGCTTTTCAATATTTTTATCAAATACTTTCTTGATATATGCGATGGGTGCTAACCTGGCTAATCCTTTAATAGCGGAGAGGATCTGCTTTGCACTACCATTACCTAAATTTAGTATGTAGGCCAAACCTTTTATGAGTTGTTCGGCAGCAGCAACGCTTTTATAATTTAAAGGAGCTAACGCGTTTGATAAAAGCTAAAGAGCAATAGCAAATTGAAGAAGGGTGTTATCCGAAACTCTTTTCAGGTGGCTTTAAATGAGCATTAAAATTTACTCATAGTTAATATTGCTATCAATTAACTTGCAGAATATTTTTAAGCATCGCCATAGAATATCTTCAATAAGGTGATAGGCTTATCGTCGCTGCTTGGAGAAAGCTTCATTTTGCTGATTTTGAAGGGCAATTTCTAGAAGGGGGAATAAATGCTTTTGATATACTTTAAGACTTTCCTCTCTTTCTGATTTTTATAGGGAAGGCAGAAGCCAAAGATTGTTGTGACCTTCAAAATTTTCGTTAGAAATATCTCCTTCAAGTTTTAATGGATACAATCCCAGAATATTTTACACTCCAAAGCAGACGAATATAGCCTCCATCATTTTTCGGAAGCATTTATCTTCCAATTCAGACCGATACTGAACAATATGATTGATTAGCCCAACTGTTTCATTGAAGGCATCCTCTTTTAACTTCGAAATGAATTGAGAAATGACTCCGGCTGCGAAACGTTGATTGGAAAAGCGAGGAGACAGCATTCCTTGCAAAAGACAGATAATTTTAGTGAAATCTTTGCTCCCTGAGTCTTACAAGTCGATGCCCTCAAGCGAAATTTATTATTATTTCTTTCTCCAAAGAGATGGACGAACGCAGTTATTCATGACAAAAGTCAGCAAGTTGCCAGCAAATTTTCCTATTTTTTGTCCTCCGAGTAACATTTCAAGGATAACTGATATCACAGGAGACAGGAGACGGTTGGATGCGGTTTAACTCGAATTGCTTAAAGCTAAAATTGATTCGTATATAAGCTGCAAGTAACTCAATTGAACTCGTTCGGGTTGAGTGCCTGCGGGCACTGAATTAATTAGTACGAGTATCATATCTTAAAGAGTGGAGGGCAGTAGTTTCCCAGTCATCTTTTACAGGAAGAAATATGTTTGGCAGAGGTATAACTCCTGATTTTGATCTGATGAATCAATTTCTCCAAGGTTAGCAGCAACTCTATGACAAATATCGTTGATCAGTCTGACAGGTAATTCGATGATGACTTCTTTCACATTAGCAAGATAAAGCTATTTTCTATCTTACAAATTTGCTAAAAGATTTGCCTTTGATTCCTCAGCGATAACTGCAGAGACAGAGGGATTATTTTTTAGCAAGTGAACGAGTAATCTCGATGACTCCTTGCTGAGTGCATTATTTCGAGGAGAAGCGACTGATCTTTCAAATAAGTCTAAAAGAAGAGCCTTGTCACTTCCAGTTCGAAAATTAATTGCTACTGTATCGGCTAATGAGTGAGAAAGCACTGCGATTGCCAATCTAGTCATTAAAGGAGTATTATCGCGGCGAGCGAGAACAGTTTGCATGCTAGTTCTAAATTGCTGTAAAAGTCCTCCTTATCGTAAAGTGTCAGGGGATGCCTATGGGATAGCCATACTGAGAAGTAGAAGGTAAGCATCGATATTATGCTCATGCTTTTGATCTCCTTCAAGATTGCGTTTAAGTAATTTGAAGACTCCAGCGACAATATAAAGTGCAAGAGTTTGTGAATTGCTAGCATATGCTGTGTCAAAATTGTGAATCTGTATAATTGAAAGGGTACTGCTTTGGATGCGTGCATCAATGAAGAGAGTACGCCTGAAGCTTTGCGATAAGTTGGGTTTTATTGGGCTTTTTAGGATAGTTTTTGTTCGAGCTGAACGGCAATATTTTACACTTCCATTTCAACAATTATAAATAATAGAATCTAGCATCATTCATTTTCATTTAAAGATCAACAATAATGCTTGTTTTGGTATTTAAGTCAAGATGTTTCAATCTAATAATGGTTATTTTTAAAACATAACAGAATATACGGGTTTTTTTAATTAAAATTGATCAGGTGATTCAATCATTATCATTATAACTAACTTCATATTCTTTATTCTCTTCCTTTGGAAATTATCAATCATGCAAACTTAGATTGAATATTTAGAATGTTATTTCAACGTTGATATTTTTTAAACCATTTGACTATCAAAAACTCAATGAAAATTTTATATACTTAGCCAACATTGTTAAAATCAGAAGGAAGTAATATAAACAAAAGCATAAAAATCAAATTGGCAATAAAGAGGATTAGGATTGTTAGAATCTGATCATCAAGCTGATTAACATGTCAAGAAACCCTTTGTTTTTTGTCAGTTACTCCTAATTTGATGGATTATTTACACTAAATAATATACTATTATACATCTAATTTGTTTCAATAATTACACTAAATTAATGCTATTTATACTCCTTATTTTTATATATATTTACCCTACATAAATTCTATAAATACGGCTAATTTTTCCAATGATTACGCTAAATAAACATATTTATACGCCTTATTCTCTCAATAGTTACCCTATTTCAATGTCATAAATACGTCTGATTTTCTCAATAGTTACCCTAAATTATTGCTATTTTACCACTATGTTTTTTAAATCGTTACTCTAAATAAATATTCTTTATACCACTAATTTAGTCAATAGATACACTGAATTAATGCCATTTATACTCCTGATTTGTTCCATAGTTACGCTAAATCTATGATATTTATACTGCTGTCTTTTTCAATAGTTACGCTAAATAAATGCTATTTATGCGACTAACTTTCTCAATAGTTACTCTACATCAATAATATTTATACGTCTAACTTTCTCAATAGTTACACTAAATCAATCCATTTTTACATCTGATTTTATCAATGGTTACGCTAAATTAATGCTATTTATACATCTGAATTGCTCGACAATTACACTAAATCAATACTATTTATACTGCTAATTTTTTTTAATGATTACACTAAATCAATAATATTGAGACCTCTGAATATACTAAAGGGTTACTCTAAAAATAAATTCTATTTATACAGCTGATTTTTTCAATAATTACCCTGCATCTATGCTATTTATACTTCTGACTTTTTCAACAGTTACCCTGCGTCAATGAGATTAATACCCCTGACTTTCTCCATAATTACCCTTTATTTGATATTAAATACTTCTAACTTGTTCAATAGTTACTCTAAATCAATGCTATTTATACGGCTGATTTTTTTTCAATAGTTACACTAAATCAATTCTATTAATACGCCTGATTTTCTCAATAGTTACTCTAAATTAATGGAATTTATACAGCTGACTTTCTCAATAGTTACCCTAAATAAATAATATTCATACCTCTATTTCTTTTAAAAAATACCCTAAATCACTTCTCCAATACTTCTAAATGATTTAAGATTCACCCTTTATTAATAAAATATTGCAGTTTGATGGTTCTAAATCTAAGTAAACTCATTGTGTGCAACTAATTCTTTCAAAGCTAACGCTAATCTGAGTCAAAATGTAGCTAAATAAAATAATTGTTGACCAACACTCAATAATAATTCGAGTACTTTAACGGCTACATAAATATTAGGTTACCCTGATTGACATCTGAATTAAAAAATGAAAACCAATTTTCTAGTTCACATAGTCCATACAACAATTTTGAGAGATTGACCAAATCCCAAAAGGTAAATTAAAGCAGCAAGAAGAATGTTGATGTTCATTTTGGCTTGAGTTTCAAGAAGAATAATTGATCATATATTATAGGGTTATTAGTAGTATTACGAGAACAATGCTAAAATGGGTTTGTGAGTTAAATGAAAACTCATAATTAATTTATGAATCGGCATTTTTGCAGAAATAAAATCTTTCCCTTTAATGTATCTGGCGAGTCGGATTTTTTGTGTATAGAATAATGGAAGTCATGCCAACATTGTTCTTAAATGGCGCCTTCAATATTAATGATTCTCGTTCATGTTCGTGGACATCGA
>Ga0302185_10001556_pt1 | contig 15922 bp, 5 predicted proteins | sample II_Bog_E1_1_FD_200231 | JGI IMG/M metagenome (GOLD analysis project Ga0302185, IMG submission 200231) | Peat permafrost microbial communities from Stordalen Mire near Abisko, Sweden - II_Bog_E1_2 | ecosystem: Environmental > Terrestrial > Soil > Wetlands > Peat | place: Sweden: Abisko, Stordalen... | reverse complement strand
ATAGAATAAAAATGATATTACAATCAACTTTGGCCGTTTTAATTTTGCAACGCAATAAAATATTAAAATTTATTGAATTTCAATTTAAATATTATTTCATTTGTTCTGATAGATTAGGCATGGGAAATCAAATCTGCTGCGATGATTCTAGAAAATAAACAGGATTTCTTGAGCAAATGTAACCGGGAGATAATAAACTCTATTCGGATCATCTTTAAGAAGTAAGTCTAAATCTATGAAGAAATATAATTCGAATATGGAATAGGAAAAAGCCATGGATGTTAGTAATATTAAAGAGGAAATCACTATTCCTAAGCTTGGTTACAATGTCACCCATACCATCAACAACAATGGTAAAATTTAGTTTACATAGATTTCTATCGCTCATAAATTTAACATGCAGGCAAATAGCTTTGGAGATACGGTGATGATGTTTATGAAGGCCATATTGATGAACATAAGAGACCTAATGGCTATGGAAAAATGTACAAGCATGATGGATCATTGTTTATAGGACACTTTACTCATGGAAAAGCTCATGGTAAAGGAGCTTACATCTTTAGTGATGGCTCTTTTTACAACGGAGATTTTAGAAATAACTCTGGCGAATCTGAAAATGGTCATTATGAATCATAACAACTTACTTACACAGGAGGATTTAAAAACAATACTTTTGATGGAAAAGGCCATGAGAAGGGAAAAAATCACTAATTTATCGGATAATATTGCGATGGTCATAAAACTAAGGGCTTATTTTGGTGGGATGTTGATAATGAAAGATATACTTTTGAAGGGACATTCAACAATCATAACCAGTTTCATGGTAGTGGTAGATATCTATTTATTCAGGAACTTTAACATAACCTAAAGGAGTGTATGAAGGATTTTTTGTGAATGGAGTTAAAGATGGAGAAGGAAGTTACAAAAGTAATAATGGAATTCAATACAAAGGTGAATATAAGAATGGACAAAAAAGCGGAAATGGCAGGATAATTAATGAAGATGGGTCTGTTGCATACGAAGGATCGTTTGTAAACGGACTCCCTCATGGTCAAGGATGGGTTGTTACTAAAGATGGAGTAAAGGCTGAAGGAATTTGGAAGGAGGGTATTGATGCAAAGCTATGCAATTGAACAAAAATGATTGTCCTTTCGATTTGCATTAAAATTAATTCAATAAGATAGTGTATGATTCATATTTAAATTAACTCAATTCAATATTCTTTTAAAGAAATTGAAATAGCAATAATCAAAATTTGGTCCCTGACATATGATTAATAAATGTAGAAAAGTAAATAATTGAAATAAGAATAATTGCTTGAAGATAAGAAAGGAAATATACTGATTTTTGACAGATAAAAAAGGTGCCGAAATATAAATCCTTATTGTTGATTGTAATTATCTCATTTTAAATATTAATAAGTGCTTTTAAAATATATATAATAATTAATTGATAATCTAAAGGCAAACAGAAATTGGAAGGGAATAACTTGTTCGCTAAAATTGATGCTGATATAAATATATTGATAATGATTTATCTAATAGTTTTTGATATTTTTAATAACCTTTTTAAATAATAGCAGGGAAATCATTGCGAATTATTCAGTTCATATTTTGTTAAAGGTTTTGAAGTGAGAAATACTTATTTATATGTCTGCGTATTAATCAAATCTAATAATTATAAATTATCAAATAGACTGAAATGGGTAGAAAAAGGAAAGCCCCCTATTCCATCAACTAAAAAACACTTGAGACAACAGACAACGATAAACCTAAGGAACCAATCGTGAAAGAGGAAGAAGAGAATGTCGACAGAATGTATTTATTCTCTGAATCAGCATATTAAAAATCAAGAAGCCTGAAGTCGAAGAGAAGCCTAAAGAAATTGATTCTAAAGAACCAATAGAAAAAGACATAACTTAGACAAGCAAGTAAAAGCATACTAATCCTCAAGAAACGACAGAAAAAAATATAGCCGAGGACATTAAGTAGTAGCTTCCTAATCCTCAAGAAACAACAACAGAAAAAAATATACCCGAGCAAAGTCAGTAGAAACTTCCTAATCCTATAGAGACGACATAAAAAAGTGTACCCGAGCAGAATAAGTAGAAGCTTCCTCATCCTAAAGAAACAACAACAAAAAATATACCTCCGCCAAATGAGGGTAAGCTTCCTGGTACATATAAACCTGGAAGTTTTATTGCTGAACTTTTTAAGACTAAATAAGGAATTGCAATTTTTGCAAAGATGGGGTTATTTAAAGGTATAGAGAAAATAAAGCCAACGGATAAAATTCCGAACTACTGCGGAAAAGATGGAAAACTTTCAATGGCTTCTCTTCCTCCTCGCACAAAGGAGATGCAATAAAGATTTGCAGCAGCTTCCCGTCCTTTGCAATTTAAAGGATTTGGATCTTCAATTCCATCTAAAAATACTGGGGCTCCAATTCCTCCATCTAAAAATACTGGGGCTTCAATTCCTCCAATTCCTCCAGTGAAAAAATAGGATAAAGGATAAGATTAAGATGAGGGTGATAGTGATGAACTGCAAAAGGACCAAAATATAGTCATTGATAAGTCCAAGAGTAAGGGTAATTATAAGTACGAACAATAGCTCTTAGTCATTGCTTCATCTCCAGCTAAAAAATACAAAAAGAATAATGGAGACCTCATCGAATCTGTCGAAGTCATTCTTCAATTTGATTAAAAGAAGAAAATCTATATTTTGATTGTGAGACTGGCAGCCACCAAACACAATATCTTCACTGGTCTTATCATCCCTGGTAAGAGTTAAGTGCGTATTCTGAATGGCAAATAGTAAAACATCGGAGTTTCTGCTTTTGTAATTAAATAAGGAAAAATAGCAGGAAAAGATCAGCTTAAAATTCAGGTATTTAATTTCATATTTAGTTTGAAACTGCCGAGTAAGGAAAACTATTTTACTCTAAGTTATAAGTGGCAGCAAAAGCATTATACGAAGTCAAAGAAGAGCATATCGAAGAACAAAATGAATAGTAAAACAAAACAAATGAGTGATTGTCATCGAGTAAATATAAATATTTTAAATTGGAAAACAATCAAAATGTTTATAAAATATCCTTTCTATTGTATATTTCATTATGAACTGTGTGTGAAAGCGATATTTTTGTAGCTGCATCTGCTTAATATTAGCATACGAGAAATAAGTAGCATTTCTCCAAGGCAATCTTATTTACAAAAAATTAAATTAAATTACTAAATGATTAGTTTTTTTATTAAATTTGATGTATGTATTTCTTAATAAATAAGATCTTGGCTGAATTATTATTCCTTGGTTTTATTTCGCATGCTGAATTTTGCCACTTACAATAATCAAAAATGTTTATTGATAGATTTATAATTGTCTATAGATTATCAATCTTCATCACTATCGAATTTAGGCTTAGTCATCTTTTTCTTAGAGCGCAGGAGGGCTCCCAAATCGTAGTTAGTATTATGCTGAATTTATTAGGGCTTTTCTTTATTTTCAGATACTTGTGGAGTAAAAGTTGGTTGGTAATTTACAGTAATATTTCCTGATTGTTCAAATTTTATTGCACCTTAGTTTTGTTAAGGTTCATGAACAGTCTTTATATTTTTTTACTGATGCAACTCTTATTTAGGCTATTGATGACCTTAGGCTTATTCTGTTGACTCTTGATGAGTTTAATTAGTCTAGGTAGGTTCATTTCCGGCATTTTTTAATTCTTCAGCTTTTTTAGCCTGCATCAAAGCTTGGTTCATATAGAATTAATTCAACTTTCTTGCATTTTATTTTACACTACCCATAGGCACATCTTTAACGATATCAAAGCTGCCTTTAGTCCCAGAATTAGTATTAGTATCAGAACTCACATTAGTTTAGTAAATAACCTAAGTTATAGGTTTCGTAGTTGAGAATCGCTGAGCACTTGTTATTACTGGCGCTGTAGAATATAGACTCTGCCCGGCTGCCATTCGTTTTCTGACTTCGCTAGGCTTAAGGAAAATTTCTTATTAAAAAGTTGAAGATGATATAACTACAGGAACTGAACTGGTAATAACTGGAGGCTTTATGATTGGTAGCTCCTTTTTTGCTTCGCTTGGTTTTGCTATTGGTGAAGACTCAATCCCCCATTTATTAAAAGTTGAAGATGATATAACGACAGGAACTGAACTGGTAATAACTGGAGGCTTTACGGATGGTAGCTCCTTTTTTACTTCGCTTGGTTTTGATATTGGTGAAGACTCAATCACCCATTTATTTGGAGTAGTAACTGCTGGAACTTTATTGAAAGTTTGAGTAACAAGTTTTTCAGTCTCAGAAGTTGTTTGTTTAAATGTAAAGGCAGCTTTGGGAGCAGTAGGAGAGGGAACTTTTTTTGTATTGACTTCGCTATCCTTATTCTTCCAAAATGCAAATGTATCCTTGATGCTCATAACAAGATGATTCTTATATTTTATTGATACTATCTAACACTAATTCCAAATTAAAATTCATACTTTAATAAATTATCAAACAAATATTAAAAAACTCTTCTAAAAAATTTATTTGAAAATAAATCACTTTTCAGCGAACTAAATTCAATGGTTGTCGCTGATTATAAATACAGTTGCAAGTAAATATTTGATGATGTTGATAAGATGAATGGTTGATAATCTTAAAATTAGATATCACATATCTTTCCGAACTTTCCTATACAGTTCCTACATTTTTATTTTAAACTATGACTTTAGATTTGCAATGTGTTTTTGATATTTAAATACTTTTTATCGGAGCTGATCTCGTTCCTCTTGAATGGCTTTGTGCTATTTTTTCAATCTTTGATAATCACTGTTTGCGTTCCCTTAGTTTAAATAGTTATTGATCTCATTGGTAAAATGTTCATTGAGGTCTTTAGCCACTTCCAATTCCTCTTTCACTATTTACAACTGATTTTTAAGTGATTAGTTTAAAGTTTTATATTTTTTGCAGCGTGTTTTATATCCGCAAGAACAATCAGTATTAGGGTCATACTTACTGATAGACCCATTTCTTGACTTATTAAGACTGCCTAAAATGGAACCAATACTTATATCATTCATATTTATGCCTTCATTACTATTGAACGATTTATTACCCAAAGAATGGTCATTGAAGCTAAATTTTTTTAGGCTAGAACTTTTGTTACCTTTCGAACTGTTGTTGCATTAACCATAGGAAATATTTTGTTAAGAAATGATATTAGATTGCTATATCTTAACTTGAGCAAGTTCTTTTTCGAGGCGACTAATGTTTTATTTTTTATTTTAGAGTTGTACCGTCATGTCCTATAATTGAGTCTTCAATTCTCCAACCTCCTGGTCTACATTGTTTTTACTGTATTTGCCAATCAAAAAGCGAGATAATCTAGAGAAAAATTGTTGTTTTAACTGTTTCTAAAACCGATTATGAATAACAGATATAATCCTGACCTTGTTAAGAGAATGCATAGAGCGTGACCACGCAGCAATTAATGCAAAAATGTCTTTCTTTCGGCATTTAATAACTTTAGACAACTTCCTATGAAAATTGATGCTTCTTCGGGAATAAATATTATTGATAAAATTTCGATCCTTTCTTGCAGCCTCAAGTACTAATTTATTGAAGCACTGTTTAAGTTTATATTTTTACATTCTTTGCAGTAAATTTATTGCACTTTTAAATATTCTTTCGTCGATTTGACTCTCATCGGATGCTCTCTTTATATTTTTCAATGCTAAATATAGACTGAAATTTAAGTTTTTTTAGGAGAGAGCGGATATTTTCTTTAGTTTTTATTGTAATCTCTGCTGATTTTATTGTATATATTCGAAGGATTACTTCATCTGCCGGTATGTAATGCGACAGATAACAAGAATAATCAGTTTATACTTGCGATGCTTTTGGGCCAGGTTATATCTTTCGACTACGATACGAGTATTACTGTATATATTGGAGTTCACTGGCCGACAGAGTGGCGATTTTAAATAACTATTTATCATCAAAAAATTATAAAGGTTTCAATATAATTTTCACATTGTATGACTTAAGATCCATACAAAAGGCTAAGTTTAGTTTAGAGCAGATTGGGAAATCATTTGTTGATTGAATTTTATTTTTGTTCAAATTCTATGAAATAAAAATATATGTTTCAATGAATTAGTCATGAGGCAGATTTCAAATAAATAATTTATGAAAATTCTAGTGTTGAAAAGAAAAAGAATAATGAGGGATTCAGTCTTTGATCATGTAAGGATAGTTATAATTGCTTTATTAAATTTTATTATGCTTTAAAGATTTTAAAAGTTAATTCTAAAGGAGCCTGTCACAATCATTTGAATATATAATATGAATTATCGTTTATGTTGTTAATAACATTTATAAATTAATCTGTATTAACATTATCGCATTCAAAAATATTGATCATCATGGTGCAAAATTATCTTGGAGTATAGTTTGAGCTTCAGTTTGCGCTTACTTCTTTTTTATAGACGTATTGAAAAGGTCAACAAGCTGCTTGAACTTGTCTCGATAAAATATGACTTCCTATTGATTGGCCAAACTATGGTTATCGTACGCTTTGCAAGCATAAGTGTAAATTTTTTTCATACGCTCCAAGGTGACTTTATCGAAGTTGCCTGTAACGTTATCCTGCGTCTATCGGTAGAGATCTCTTAGCTTCTGCGGGCAATCGCTTGTAGTGTTACTCTGTACTAATTGGTCGGGATCTCTTAAATACTGTGGACAATCGTTTGTAATGTTACTATGTTCAGATTGGTAGAAACATCTCAACTTCTGTTTTCTTAATAATATTTTTTATACTAGTCTCTGCTTAGAGGAGTATAGCAATTTCCCATCCACTAATAGTATAATTATAAATATCAAATTTCATGACTACCATATCCTATCAATTTTGCAATGCTATCAAATTTATTAAATATATATGATTATTATATAATGATATTAGCTCATCCTCCTCAACTCATTTCTTGCTCTCAGAGCATCATTAACAATTTAAGACTCAGTAATTCTAAATGACATAATTATGAAAAATAGTATGAAAAACAAAAATAAATATTCATTTCTAAAATCAAATAATAATAATAATAATAATGAATATAGGCGTGCCATAATGATCATTTTTTTGCACGGGTTCCGACAGGCTGTCCAATCTTCACTCCATTTCCAGTCCATTCAACCGATGTTTTTCGAACTCCTCTATAAATTCTATGCTTTCTAGGATCATACTCCTACTCTCCAGTTTATTGAACAACTTGAGATCCCTTTCTTGCGTTGGGATTGTTCGCCTTTTCATCGATACGTAGTCCATTTCCAGCAAAAACATTGGAACCTTTTTGACCATTCTCCTCTGTCTTGATATTGCCCTGATTGCTGGGCTTTTCTGGCTCTACGTAATCCAGGGGAGGAGCAAAATCGACGTCCACATCAGCATCAATAATGCAAATGGCACTGTATTCATTAGCTGGTTTGATTTAAAGAATATCGATTTGAAACTTATCTTTGAAGACTTAGATGGTTATAGTATCGCCCTCATGCAGGCAGGTGAAGTTTCTTAGCTGATACTCTAAAACTGCTTTAGGGTTTTACAAATCGATGAATTTGGTTTGATGGGGTTGCAGCTTAATCATGTGTCTCACATTACCATATTTACGCTTTAAATCTGGAACAAGGGCTACCGTTGCAGGCGAGCCTGGCTCCAAAAATTTAAGCATTTTAAACATCCAGTTCGGGATATAGCAGAGCCCCTATTCTGCCACAAATTAAAGAACTCCACAGTAAGTTATTTTTGCTCCGTTTTTGAGACAAAATATCATAGGATCTTTATTTTTGTGACTAATGAGAGGGTATAGTTCGTTGAGAGCAGAAGAAGGCAACAAAATTTTATCACCTTTTTCAATATCCTCACGGAAAGCGAAGGAAGCTGGATAAACTCTGAGCCTAAATAAAAATATGATTACTCTTTAAAGTATGTAATGCTGCGAGGTTGTACAGGCCTCTGAAAAGCGACGTTTGGTCCACCAAAACCTCTAAAGAATTGATCCATTTAAATTAATATGATATTATGAACCTCTATGATTAAAACTGATCAGGACTAATATATACTTATCAGGCATACTGTACTCTTCTATAAATAAGATAATTAATCTATTCTTGATGTTGTTGCTGTAAATATTTAAAAAAGCTTATTTTTCTACAAATCAAATCATCTTCTTTGGCACTCAATTTAAAGAAAAGGAATTAAATTGTTTTCAAGGATATTTTAACTATAATTAAATATTGAGAAAATATATATAGGCATCATTGATCACGATTTGCAGTTTAAAATTAATAAATTAATTATCAAGGTAGTTTACCAAGGATCACCAGGGAGAGATACAATCATCATGAATACCGATATATTTCACCTCTTTTAATTGACTCTCGATTTAGATAGGTTTTTGACTGCATGCAGAGTTATAATTTCTTTTTAACTACATTTGAGATTTGTTTATCCTGATTTGAGATGATTTCAAACAGGATTGACTTGACCTATCAAAATTAATAGATTAATTTGTATACTCCATCATTTCTGACTCATATCTCTTATCTTTCAATTTTCTATTGGCAGATGATTTGTTGAGCAAATATTTCTTGGGAAAATGTTTTTTTATTTTTTATGGCTTTTTGTCTTTTTAGTTTGAAAACTATTATGTTTTATACATTATTTATTTAAAGCAATTTATTTTGCTAATCTAATTCAGGCTAGGCTGATTGAAATGAGGAAGTTTATCTTCACTGCTTTTTTCAATAGTGCTCAAATTTTGATTATGAAATATTATTTTTCTATGACTTTGCACAGCCGAATTAATGGCTTTATTTTTATCCTATTTGTTTTTAAGATCTGCACTTTTATCTTCCGCATAGAAATTTACCATCAAATTACTAGATTTTTTGGGGCTGACTGATGGAAGTTGATCCTTTCGAGATACGTTAAGCATTTTTTCAGTGTTTTTTATAAGGTTGGTTATTGGATTAAAATAAGGTTTTCTTTCATATTTCTTAATCTCTATCATTTTAATTTTTTTATAAATTAATTCTACCTTACTCATTCTGTCTTTTGAGCTCGATAGATATCGATTCTTCTAAGAAGATTTATACTACCCACTCGATATCATTGTATTATTAACTTTTGATAATAAAATTGAAATTAATACTAATTATTAAATCACTGCCGAAATCAAATTAAATTTATTGTTTTTTTCTGATAGCAATTGAATTGTGATATATTATCTAATTTTTTGAGTTTAATTGATTTTTTATCTGAGATAATCAGTTTTCTAATTTTATCTTAATACAAGTATGCTGCATACCTATGAAGAATATTATAAATAATTCAATTCAATTAGCAGGCAGTAGATTAAAAGATCATCATTTTATTATATTTTTCAAATATTGTTCAATGACTTGATCAAACAATTCTTGAATACCCTCGCCAGTTAGAGCAGATGTTTCATGGTAGAAGCAGTTACTCTTTTAACTGGCTTTTATAATTGCTTATTATTTTGACACTCTTCTTTATTACTCTAAATCCTTTTTATTACCAACCATCCCTAAATTATCTCAGAATTACAAATCATCATTCCATCAATTTTTACTTTCTCTTCTAGTTGACCAAACCAATAGTCAATACCAGAAAAACTTTAAGGATCAGTAATATCAAAAACTAGTAAGGCTATTTGTGCATCTCGGTAATATAGAGGCATGATGGATCGATACCTTTCATCTCCAACAGTATCCCAAATATTTAGTTGAATTTCCTCTCCCGTCTTAGTTTTTACTATTTTCTCTTGATAAGCACCAGCCAGTGTTGGTTCATGAATAAATTTGATTTTTTCCTCCTTATATCGCATTGTAATTGATGTTTTACCAACTGCTGAATTGCCACATAAAACAAGCTTAACATTGTTTGTAATATTCCTTGGTTTTTTGACAATTTTTAGTTTGTCTTTATTGTTGTTGTTTTTTTCCTTGGCTTGACAAATACACATACGTACTACTTGGGCTTAAAAATAAATAAAAAGAGAATATTAATTAATAATCATAATTTATGGAATGATAAATTCTAGAACAAAATAGTAATTTGCTAAAACAATATAAATCAATATAGATTACTTTGGTAAAGTTTGTATAAATAAATCATTCATAATGCCAAGATAGATTAGTTCTCAGTTTTTTTTATTGTGTGCTTTTTTATATTTTTTGGAGCTAATTTTTAGAGTTGGACGCATCATTTAATAAAGAATACCTGCAGAGACTAAGAGAAAGATAAAGACAATAATATAGTATTTGAAAAATTTAGAATTGTTTACATTTTTGCTTGTTGCATTATTAGATTATTAACTAAAGGTACTAGATTATAACTTTGCCTTCTATCTCTACTATATATGTCGCTTGGGTTGAATTATTACGTTGTTTTCGTCTCCAGGAGTCAATATCTTCGACCCCATTTGAATTACATCATAGAGTTACTCTAGTTTTTATTCTTCCCCATCATTTTCGCTTTCGCAATCAATTGACATTTATAGCAAATTTTTTATGTTTTGACCAGTTAGACTAGCACTCAATTTATCTTCAGGATCAGCTTCAATTTCCTTCGCATCCTTTTCTTAAACTTTGGTAAAACTTTTTCTATTTGAATAACTTTCAATGGTTTACTGGTTCCCATATAATTTTGAACTTTCAGGCATTGCCATTGTTTTTAGTCTCGCATTTTTTACTGGTTTTTTTGGAACTGGAGACCAAAACCTTTGCTTGAGAAAAATTGGGCTTTGATCACCCATTTTTATTTACTTAATTTCGTCATTATGAATATCATTAGCGTTTTCCTCCCTAAAATAAAAGAATTCATCTTCTCCCAGAGTTTCTGTGAAGGAGAGTCTCCTTCCAGCTACATGTTCATTTATTATTCTTTTTAGAGCTTGTGTTGTTCGTTCGATGTAAACTTCATAATCAATAGCGTAGTTTTCGCTAATCTATATACTGAGCTCCACGCAGCTGCGGCGTAACTCCTTATATGCAGTGATGTAGTTATATAGCACAAACTAATAGCTACCAATTAACATTTCTTCCGATTACTATCCCATTTCAATTAAACGCAATTCGTAGGCCTCCTTTACTCTTCTGTCTTTCTCTTGGATTCGTAGTTAAATCATTTAATTTGAAATGATAATTTCGTCTTCATCATTAATTGTATAGGGAATGCATCCTGTTGATCCTAACATATCATTGTCTGAGTGAGTTAAAAGGTACGTCGCCTTAGCTAGAATCTAAAACCTGATGGAGAAAAGAAAGAGGACTCGATATTGTTGAGGAGGCATATTTTATTGAAACTAAAACAAAAGTTGAACTCTTCCATGTTAAACAGTTAATATTGGTTTCAATAAGTTATAATGAGAGAAAGCTACCGTTTCATGCAACAATAAATAAATAGACATATTCCACAGATAAGAGGATCATTTTCTTGAATTATATATTCATCAATTGCTTTCTTTGTACTATTAAGTAAATTTTATATATTTATGAATGAACCATCAAAATTTTACTCATTTATTTATGATTTATAGATATCTAACATTTAATATTTATTGTTCAATTAAATAATCCGATCAAAATACTCAATGGTGGAATCAGTCCTTTATCAAATCTTTTCAAGTTTAAAAATGTTTTAATCAAGTTAATTTAATACGAACTTGTTGATTGCTGTCTTTGAGTTTGGGATTAATAAAAAATAAAAAATTATGATATTCACTTTGAAATTAGACTTATTATGCACTACATTCATCCAGTATTTGAAGTTTTTATAAGTAAAATATTAGGTAGTAATAAGTTTATCATTATTTTTAAACAAATAGTAAATCTGAAAAAAAAATCCTGTTTTCACAATATTTAATATTTTAAATTTTTAAAAGTATTTTATTATTTACTTTATTCAATAGGATCAATTATATCTCTTAATTAAATTATTTTCAAAACTGCCAAAAGCATAAATCGTTATGAAGGAATAATTTAAGTTGATTTCATCAAAGGATTTTATCATCATGGAGTCGCAGATAATTACTTTTATGAATTCAGTTTTAAGCACTGTTGAATCGTACCAGGAGAAAAATACATGTAATAGTATTGACGGGGTTTTGGTTATTTCACTGCCTCAATGCTACAAATTAACTCTCCTGTATTTTCTATTTTAATTTCAGTTATATCTGTTCTCTACTCTTTCTTCAATGTTTTCTCTATCTCAGCTATCTACTTTTTGATCTTAGATGTTTAATTTTTCATAATTTTGCCAGTAGCTCTATAGCCATAGATTATAGCCTTTGTTGTTGAATATCTGATAGAAAGGATTTTGGAGGCTTTTATCAACTTTATTTTTTCCTTTTATATCATTTATATCAGTCTTAACTTTTTCTGCATCTTGATAGTGTTACCTCAATAGGAATCCTGGTATATTTCGATTTCTCCTGAGATTAGATCATAAAATCTCTTTTAAGAAATAAATGTTGGTTATGTATCCTTAACTTATTTAATTAATGCCTTATAAAGATCGAGTAAAATTAATTTTTCCGATGTTCTCTATCACATATTTAATTTTTTAGAAAGAAAGACAACTATTTACATAATTATTTGATCAAATCAGAGTGGTAAAACAAAACAACTGATTCATCAATATTTACACTAGCTCTTCTCAAAGAAGATGACAGTCCAAAATCATGGAGACTAGTCTCCTTGTTGATATAATAACGTAAATTGCTGAAATATACATACATAATCAATCAGCTTACGTGCAGCCTATTCACTTCAACCAAGTCTAAACTGAATCTACGAATATAATTTATTAATTGTTGCAACAATAGTTCGAAAAACTTGTATTTTGGACAATCTTACGAAAAATCAAGAGACCATCATCCCTTCTATTGATTATTTTGAATCTTAAGGTTGGGCAAAATCCATTTAAATATAGTATAGAATTATTTATTCCTACATATGCTTAATAAAAGGTCATGATACTTAATTTGTAGACAATAATTGCTAAATTTATTCAATCGATCAGTATTGAACTTTATTAAGTAGAGCATAAGGCACAATAATATGGGCCATTTTTTTGAAAAGTATAAAATCATTTTAAAAAAAATAGAAAATCATGATAAAAAGTAATTTATATTTGTTTACAATATTTTATATGGTGATTTGAACGCTCACCTCGGAAGTCCCTTTTCCCAGAATCCTGGTTTTGGCCCCCCGACACCAATTGACTCTACGTTAGCAGATGATTATATCCTATCCTATCCTATCCTATCCTATTTTATATGGAGTTTTACTTTTTTGCTCCATTATGAGAAATTCAGATTTATGGTTTATAAAAAACAATTCTTAAAAATGTCAAAAGGATAAATCGTCATGCCAGAAATAATTTAAGTTAGCTTAATCAGAAAATTTTATATAGGGAAGGTGTAGATAATTGCTTTTAGGGATTCTGCTTTAAGCTTTGCTGGATCGTACCAGGAGGAAAGTATATATAATAGTATGAATGTGGCTTGGTTCTTTCACTGGACTCAATTTTATAATTCGATTCTTTTTTTTCTTATATTTTGATTTCAAACGTATCTGCTTTCTACTCGTTCTACAATTACTTCTTTTTCTGCCTCTTTGGTTTCTTTTCTTTCTTTGCAGCTTATTTAACTTTTAAAATTTTGCCAGTTTTTCTGTAGTGATAAAGTATAGACTTTGCTGTCGGTACTTTGATAGAAAGCATTTTAGCTATCTTTGAGATCTTTATTTTTTCCTTCTCCGACATTTATATCAGTCTTAGTCTTTTCTGCATTTTGATAATTTTACCTCATGGGAAATAATGGCATGTTTCCGTTGCTGCTGGAATGGTTCCATATAGCTCTTTTTAAAAAATAAAAGATCAAAAATATTACTAAATCTATTTTTTAATGGCAAGTAAAAATTAGTCGAATTCATATTCTTTTAATGTGCTTGATCATATTCTAATTTTTTATATATAAAGACAACTGTCTTCATCAAATTCAGTATGAAAATTAACTGCATTTTATATTTGTATTAAAGATTCTCAAGGAAATGATTTTTTAGTCTAAAATGCTGGAGTTACTCCTGATCTACTTTATGTAGTTTATCCAATTTAAAGCATTAAAAAATTTCTCAAACTAACAAACCAATAAAATTGAAATCAATCTAAATAAAATAAACAACAGTTCTCAATATAACTTAAAAATCAAATTGCAAAATCAAAATAATCTATTGAGATAAGCAAAAATAACAAATTGAGCCAGAGCAACTCTCCATTAAACGCAAACTTATTCGAAATTGAATATATTAAAAAAAAAATCAGTTTTGGATAGAAAATCTTAATCTTTAATTTTTAACGCTAAAAGATATAAATTAAATAACTATCATTTTAATTTCTTGGAGAGTCACCAAAATATAATTTAGTCGAGCCTTGTACGCAAGGCAGTAGTTTGGATCAAAGAAACACCATCTCCGAAATTGATATCACAATTTTAAAATGATGAGTTATTGAGAATAATAATTTTCTTCTTCATCAAAATTTTAATTTAGATCCTTTATTGGGATGACTGACGCTTATAGTATTGAGATATTTTTCATAAAGTACTCTTGTGAGAGGATGATTGATATGATAATCCTATTTTTTCTATCTTGAGAATGAAACAGATCCTTTCTTAGAAAGTGAAATATTTTCTTTGCTGTCTTTACTCCGAGTATTTCGATTTTATAATTCGCTTTTTGGCAATAGTCTTTGCTTTCTTGATTTGTTGGGATGAATTTTTACTTTCCAGTGTTATTTTTGAAGCTAAACTTATTTTTTCTGAGTTAAGAATACCTATTTATTTGCAGGTTAAAGCATACTTCCTGAAGAAGATTAATGAAGAGTAAATCTAGTTAATTATCTCTTTCTATTTTCAGAGTTTATTTCCATTTTTATGGAGAACATTTCAGTAGTTGTTTTGCTGTTTAATGCCTCGTTAATTTACTTTAATTGAAATGTTCAAAACCCTTTTCTTTATTTTATCTTTTTTTCTTGGTCATGCAAGTGATCAGTTCTATTTAAGGGTCGCATTTTTTAATCTTGAACACACTTTTCATCTCCTTAACTTTTAGTAATCTCAAATAAATTGATGGATATTTTTTTAGTTCTACTGATTTTTTTAGTGATTATTTTTTAATGAAAATATTTTCTTTGTTCTCAGATTATTCATTTTATTATTTTTTAACTTTATTTTCTTTCTCATGCTCCAAAATTAATATTTTTCTTGCCTTTCCTAATTGGCCTTTTTATGAATTATATTGGTTTTTCCACTTCCAGGGGGAAAAGCTATATTTATCTTTCTTAAACACAAAGTTTTGTTCGGTTTAATCGAACTGTTATTCACAAATAGTTTTGCTTAATTCACATAGATTAGTATAGGCTCGATTTTCAAGCGCAACAGTTTATTGAATTTTTAATAATCTTTCTGGTTTTGCTATCCTCTGAAGAGTAGCCTGAGGTGAATGACTAACTGTTTTATTAATTGGTGGATATAGCATGTCTTCTCGATTAGTATTTTTTACTATTTTATATATAATTTTAATGCTATGCTGTCTAAAAATATCAAGTTAAAGAAATTTATCCTGATATCAAAGAAGAGAACATAATTTTGTTAATTGAGCTTGAATATTTTGAAATTGATGATATTATCATCTTCGCTGTAAAATATTCAAGAGGGGTGATTAAAATTCATAATTGATTTATGGATGCAAATCATATTTCGATAAAGTAGTCAATAAGTATAAATTGGTCAATAAATTAATAAATCAATAAATTTCAGTTGATTCTTCTTCCAATGATT
>Ga0302185_10001552_pt1 | contig 15944 bp, 13 predicted proteins | sample II_Bog_E1_1_FD_200231 | JGI IMG/M metagenome (GOLD analysis project Ga0302185, IMG submission 200231) | Peat permafrost microbial communities from Stordalen Mire near Abisko, Sweden - II_Bog_E1_2 | ecosystem: Environmental > Terrestrial > Soil > Wetlands > Peat | place: Sweden: Abisko... | reverse complement strand
GTGCGAAATTCATGAGATGCCATAGACACAAATCGTGATTTAAGCTCATTCAATTGTTTTTCCTTTTCCAGAGCTCTCTGCATATCTTCTTCCGATTTCTTTTTTCGTGTAATGTTTTGTTCCACCAATAATATTTCGTCTATCTTTCCATCTGAGTTATGCAAAGCCACCACATTAATCAGGTAAAAATTATGGCGTACCTGTAATTCAAATGTGGTATTTTTCCCCTCAAAAACCGATTTTAATTTTTCGCTTACTTCTTCTCGCACTTCGGCAGGAAGACGGACTAAGTAATCTGTTCCAACCAGCTTTTCACTGGTAATGCCGTATCTAAATAATTCTGAACCTTCGGCAAAAACATACTTTAAGTCTTTATCAAAAACATTAATGGTTCCGTCCGGAAAATTCCTGGCTACAATCTGATATAAGCGCCTGCTCTCTTCCAATTCTTTCGTGCGTTCTTCCACCTGCTTTTCCAGTTCCTCATTCATCTTTCTTATTTGCGCTTCAGCCTTGTATCGTTCAGTAATGTCTGTTACCAGGCCCATTACAAAAGTCTTCTCCTCTGTTTTAAAATAATTCAGGCTTACTTCAACCGGAAATGTTGTGTCATCTTTTCTTTTTGCCCAAAGGTCCATACCAATTCCCATAGAACGTTGCTTGGGTGATTTATTATAGTTTTCTCTGTGCTTAATATGCTCTTTACGGAATTCCCTGGGCAGCAATATTTCTAACTTTTCTCCAATAAGTTCATTATCGGCATAGCCAAACATTTTGTTGGTCATTGCATTGACCAAAACAATAGATCCTTTTTCATCTGTAACCACCAAACTTTCAGCGGCTGTTTCAAAAAGAATTTTATAAACGGGGCTTAAGTTCTCTTCCTTGCTAAACATAAAATGACTCATTAAGTCAGGGAATGCCAAAGGTAATATATTTTTCGACTTATCGTGTGATAATGGCTCCATTTTCAGCAAACGCAATAATTACCTTAACAATTTAGTAATGAGGCAATAGAAGGGCAAAGTTCCTTTATTTGATAATCAAGCATTGCACGGTCAATTTTATCACCGGCGGTCGGAATAATGATAATTAGATTTACAGCATGTTCTTTAAGTTCTGAATTAAGATGAGATAATGTGCCGGCATCTATTTTCTTTTCATTTAAACTAATGGTATATTTGGCAATATGGTCGTGGTTAATAATACTTTCAAAGCCTTTTTCTAAAATGTTTTTAGGCAAATGGGCATCCAGGTTAAGTATAAGAACACTATTTACAGCTTTATCAGAGCATTTTTCGGGCACAATCAGTATCGGAAACTTACTTTGCCCCATAAATAGGAGCGGTGTATTGTTGAAATTTTTACAGGGATATTTATCGGACGATATTCCCGCCACAAGTAAGTCAACATTTTCAGTTTGCGCAATTGTGCTTATGGCTTTTTTTAACCTGCCCTGATGTGAATGAGTTGAAATTTTGAATTTCAAACTCTTTAAAAGAGTCGCTATTTCGGTGGATTGTTTTTCTAAACCCGCTTCAGAGTCTTTGGTAAGAATATCTTCAACCGATATTAGTAATGTGGCTTTTTCATTGGGGTTCTCAAATACATTTAAAAGCTTAAATTTGAGGTTAGAATCTTCAAAAAGACGAGAGGCGAACAAAATAGCATTAGTCGAACTTTTTGAGAAGTCTGTTATGGCTAAAATATTTCTATCTGCTTTCTTTTTGCTTTTTTGCACACTCATGGCTAATGATGATACAGGATTGATTTGCAAAGAACTACTTTATGGTCAGAAAGAGATAGAGTAGATGTCAGAAATTTATATGACTTTTATCATATAATTGGCTTTTGAGATATATAAATAGTATAATTTGAAGAGTAGACAAACCCTTATGAAAAAAATTTCGCTTTATCTGATGGTAATATTGTATGTTATCGCAGGGGTAAATCATTTTTATAATAGGCATTTCTATGAAGCAATTATGCCTGAGTATATAGGTTTTCATAACCTATTAATTTATGCAAGCGGAGTTTGCGAAATAATACTTGGGTTATTATTGCTGCCACAAAACACAAGAAAAATAAGTGCCATTTTAATTGTAAGTATGTTAATAGTTTTTCTTTGGCTCCATATTCAAATGCTTATCGACTATTGGAAAAACAGTGATAAGGATTTGTGGATTGCCATTTTAAGGATACCGCTGCAATTTGGTTTAATTGGGTGGGCATATTCTTTTACGTTTCTGCCGCAAGGCCCTGCGAATAAACCTGCTCAGGGTTAATGGTATTTTGTTATATTTAAATTACACAACACTAATTTTTAATTGATATTTTTGCATGCAATATCAATAAAATGTCTTTAAAAAACCGGTCATTTTTACATATAATCCTTTTATTTACAGGGGTATTTATATCCATAAATGCGTATGCAGGTAAGCCGGGCTGGTCTATTGATGTTAAGGGTACCGCCACCGAGAATGGCCGGCCTCTGCCGGGAACAGTAATATCTTTATTTTGTGACAGTGTATTGTTGCAAAAAATAACTTCACCCGATGGAGATTTTAGCTTTACTCTTCATGCCGATACAGAATATATGTTTACTTTTTCCAAACCGGGATATGTTACAAATTGTATAACATTTTCAACTAAGGATGTTCCAAAAGAGCGAGCTGATAAGGGGTTTACCGCTTTTGACTTTGGAGTAAGCATTTATAAGGAAGTGGAGGGAGGAGCCGATGTAAGCAAGTTATTTCAGATACCGTTGGGTGCAATTCGGTATAATCCCGATTTTAATGACGGGGATTTTAAATACGACGAGAAATATGCGAAAAGCATAAAACCATTTTTAGCCGTATTGAATTTCGAGTTGAAGCAGGCAGTGAAAAGGGTTGAAGAGGAAAAGCAAGCAGCTGCCAGGGAAGATGAACTTAAAACACAGAAAGCAATAACCTATTCCGCTATTGTTGTATTGCTGCTTGTTATGTTGTTTGCTGCATTTTCATACAGAAGTTACAGGCAAAAGAAAAAATTAAGTAATGAACTTGACTCACAAAATAAAAACATTGAGCAAAAAAACAGGGAAATAACGGATAGCATTAATTATGCTAAAAGAATACAAAACGCTATTTTACCTGAGCCCGAAAGAATACATAAGATATTGCCGGAGAGTTTTATCTTGTTTAAGCCAAAAGATATTGTTAGCGGCGATTTTTATTTCTTTCTGCAAAATAGCAGGGGGATGTTTTTTGGAGCTGCCGATTGCACAGGACATGGGGTGCCGGGAGCATTTATGAGCCTTATAGGGTATGAAAAGCTTTATGATGCGGCGCACAAAACATCCGATACCGGTGAAATACTATCGATGGTTCATAAAGGCATTCGTAAATCGCTGCGGCAGTCTGCCGATAAAACCTCCACCCGCGATGGCATGGATATTGCATTGTGCTGCATCCAGGAAGAAAACAAGGTAATGCAATTATCTTTCTCGGGGGCTAACCGGCCTTTATGGATAATACGAAAAGGTGCTGATACCTTGGAAGAATGCAGGCCTACAAAAAAGGCAATTGGCGGATTTACCGAAGAAGACCAGGGGTTTGAAGTATTTAAAACTGAAATAAAGAAAGGCGATACGCTGTACATGTTTTCAGATGGCTATACCGACCAGTTTGGTGGTGAGAAAAGTAAAAAACTTTCTTCCAAAAAATTCAGGGAATTGTTATTGCAAATAAATCAAATGAGTATGACTGAACAGGTCAGGAGTCTTGAGAAATTTATTGATACCTGGAAACAAAAAGAAGAGCAGTTAGACGATATCCTTGTTATTGGGCTGAGAGTATAAAATAATCAGGTGGTTTGATTATTACTAAAATAGATTCGCCATATCTTAATATGCAAAAAACGTGAAGAAAAAGATTCAATCAAAATATTCAATTCTGCTTTTGCTTGTATTTGCAATTCAGGGTATTTTGTATGCTCAGACCGGAACATGGGCTAAAGTGGCAACCCCGGCCCCACATAACAATATGGGTATTATGTTGCTTATGACTGATGGTACTGTACTTATTCATAATTCCAGTGGCACGGGCGACGGAACGGGGTGGGACAAGCTCACCCCCGATGCATACGGCAGCTATGTTAACGGTACCTGGAGTTCCGTCGCATCTATGCATTATGATAGGCTCTTTTTTGCTACTCAGGTATTACCCAATGGTAATGTTTTTGTAGCCGGCGGGGAAAATGGAAGTGGTGTTGGAGATACTACCGCTGAAATATATGATCCCGTGGCAAATACCTGGACGTTGACTGGCAGGGTTCCGGGAACCCAATATAACAAAGCGACCGGTACTCCGGACAATCTTTATGATGCTAATTCCGAAATTCTTCCGAATGGGCAGATTCTTGTTGGCGCTCAAATTGGTCCCGATCCCTCCTTTGATTGTCTTTTTTTTAACCCAAGCACGAATAGCTGGGCAATAGCTCCTACAGCCCCACTAAATCATGATGAAGCGGCCTGGCTTAAATTACCGGACAGCAGTATCCTTTTCGTTGGGATAGCCTCCAGGTCAGCTTGCAGGTATAGGCCACAAACCAATACATGGGTTAGAGATGCTGCGTTGCCTGTTAGTATTTATGATAAATATGGTGAGGAGTCGGGTTCTGCTACCCTTTTACCCAACGGTAATGCTATTTTCTTCGGAGCTTCGGAGTATTGCGCCTTGTATACTCCTTCCGGAACTGCTGCCAAGGGTACATGGACAGCAGGTCCTGACTTTCCAACTATTCAGGATTCCTTGATGGGGCAGGTTGATGCGCCGGGTGCAATGATGGTGAATGGGCATGTACTATTAGTTGTTTCACCCGAAGGGGCAAGTTCCACACAAGAATTTCGAACCCCTGTTTACTTTTTGGAATATGATTATGTAGCCAATACATTTACTCAGGTTAAAAGCACAATTCCGGGTGTGGGTGGCGATTCACTTCCGGACGTAAGTTGTAATTTAACTAACTTTCTTGACCTGCCAGATGGTACAGTGCTATTTGGACATGAAGAAGACTCATTAACAAGTAACCAATATTATATTTATACACCGGGCAGTGGACCTATTCCGCAAGGTAAGCCTACCATTAACAGCATATTACCCGATAGCTGCCCGTTTTATAAAATTACCGGCAAATTGTTTAACGGTATTTCCGAAGGAGCATCGTATGGTGATGACTGGCAAAATTCAACTAACTATCCTCTGGTACGCCTTACCAATTCTAACGGAAATGTTTATTACTGTAAAACCAGCAACTGGAATAGGGTGGGAGCAGTTATGACAGATAGCCTGGAAGACACCGCTGTATTTGAAACCCCGGCCGCTCTTCCCTCCGGAACATATTCACTGGTGGTGGTTGTTAATGGTTTTGCATCAAACCCTGTAAATTTTTCAACACTTCAAGAAACCATTATTGTAAACTCCGATCCAAATAGTGGAAGCTCTGCCGGTATTGCTACATCTGAACCCAGCGGTGGAATATTCCCATACACATATTTATGGACAGGAGGGGCCGGGACAAATGCAACTGCTACCGGGCTTATACCGGGTACATATACCGTTACGGTAACCGATAATAACGGATGCATGAATACTGCATCTGCAACTATTACCGACAATGTGGTTATTTATCCTGACCCAAATACCGGATCATTTACAATTTCAGGTGTATCCCAAGGTCAGGTAATAGAATTATATGATTATTTGGGACAAAAATTGAGTAGTGTTATAGAAGATAATGGCATTATGAATTTTGATATTTCAAATATGGCATCCGGAATTTACCTTGTTAGAATATTAAACGCAAACGGAAGTGTTTTACTGACAAAGAAAATTGTGAGAACACAGTAATTGTATTTTAGCAATACTCTGTTTAGCAGCTTATTAGTCGCTTTTTAGCTATATAAAATACGAAAAGGGTTTCAGTAGTTACACCAAAACCCTTTTTCTTATTCAGTCGGGGCGGCCGGATTTGAACCGACGGCCTCCTGCTCCCAAAGCAGGCGCGATACCAGGCTACGCTACGCCCCGTTTTCCATCCTTTCTCAAGTAATTCTACTTTCAAAAGGGGCGCAAAGATAACTATTTAGGGCTTTCAAAATTAAAATATAGAAAATAGGCGATAAATCTTATGGAATAGGAGCAAGAAAAATTCCCTGCTTTCAATAATGCCAAAGAACCTATATTTGCCATTAATTAAAAAACAGGCAGAGGATGCCTACCTATAAAATACTATGCAACCTACCGATACGCACATTTTACCTAAGTTCTCCGAGGAAGCTTTAGCTGTAATCAGCCGTATAATAAAACGCTATCCCGAAGGCAAACAAAAATCTGCCATACTGCCCGTGCTGCATCTGGCACAGGCTGAATTTGGCGGCTGGCTAAGCCCCGAAACGATGGATTACGTGGCAACTATTTTAAACATTTTACCTGTAGAGGTATATGAAGTAGCTTCCTTTTACAGCATGTTCAACCTTACACCGGTCGGCAAATGTGTAATTGAGGTATGCCGCACAGGTCCCTGCTGGCTGCTTGGTGCAGAAGACATTGTAAATTATTTGCAGGATAAACTTGGAATTAAAGTAGGGGAAACCACTGCGGATGGCATGTTTACACTTAAGACGGTTGAATGTCTTGCCGCTTGCGGTACAGCACCCGTTATTCAATTAGGCGAGATGTATCTTGAAAATATGGACACAAAAAAGGTAGACAAAATGTTGAATGATTGTCGCACCAATATAAAAGAGCCCATATCACACTGGAGTAAGAAACACATTAAAAAAGACCCGGCATGAGCAAAAAAGTATTGCTGAATAATATATCCGTTCCCGGAATAGAAACATACGATGTATATCGTGCCAACGGCGGCTATAAAAGTGTTGAAAAAGCGCTTAAAATGAAACCGGATGATATTGTGGAAGAGATTAAAAAATCTGGTCTGCGAGGCAGGGGAGGAGCTGGTTTTCCAACCGGTATGAAATGGAGTTTTATTGATAAAAAAACTTCTAATCCGCATTATCTTGTTTGCAATGCCGATGAAAGCGAACCCGGCACTTTTAAAGATCGTTACCTGATGCAAAACCTTCCTCACCTTTTGATAGAGGGAATGATTGTATCGAGTTTTGCTTTGGATGCGCATACATCGTATATATATATACGCGGAGAACTTTTATACGTATATCATATTCTTGAAAAAGCGATAGCAGAAGCTTATAAAGCCGGATGGCTGGGTAAAAATATTATGGGTACAGGGTATGACCTGGACCTTTATGTCCACCCGGGAGGAGGGGCCTATATCTGCGGAGAAGAAACCGGATTGATTGAATCATTAGAGGGCAAAAGGGGCAACCCACGTATGAAACCCCCATTCCCTGCCATACAGGGTTTGTGGATGTGCCCAACCGTGGTTAATAATGTTGAAACATTGGCGGCTGTTGTTCCCATCATGAATATGGGTGGAGAGGAATATGCCAAAATTGGAGTCGGGAAAAGTACGGGTACCAAATTAATTTCTGCTTGCGGACATATTAATAAGCCGGGAGTTTATGAAATAGAACTCGGCTTACCCGTTGAAGAATTTATTTACTCCGAAGAATATTGTGGTGGAATTAAGAATGGAAAAAAACTGAAAGCGGTTGTGGCAGGAGGCTCTTCTGTTCCAATACTTCCCGCTGAATTAATCATTACAACAGCCAAAGGAGAAAAGCGTTTAATGAGTTATGAGTCGCTGGCTGACGGAGGATTTGCAACAGGCACCATGCTTGGCTCAGGAGGATTTATTGCCATGGATGAAACTACAAGTGTGGTAAAAAATCTTTGGAACTTCACCCGCTTTTATCACCATGAATCATGCGGACAATGCAGCCCATGCAGAGAAGGCACCGGATGGATGGAAAAAGTATTGCATAAAATTCTCGATGGGCACGGTACTATGGCCGACATTGATTTGCTTTGGGATATTCAAGGTAAAATAGAAGGCCGTACTATTTGTCCGCTTGGTGATGCCGCTGCATGGCCTGTAGCTGCTGCCATCCGCCATTTCCGTAAAGAGTTTGAAGAATACGTTCAAAATCCGAAAAGTATTAAGAACGTAAGCTACCTGAGTGATTTGGTAGAGGCGTAAAGCTTTCCATTTATCTTTTAAGACACGATATGAAAAATTTATTTATAGTGTCTTTACTTATACTTTTATCTAATTTCTGTAAAGGACAATTAAATAAGAAGGAGGAGTTGTTGAATGATGTTTTGAAAAGCGATACAACAAAATATTCTTTAGCCTGCAGATATTGTACGTATCCGGCATTTGATAATCCAAGGTCTATCCACGAAAGTTTTGATCGGTATCTTGACTCTGGGAAAATCAATGAAATGTTGAAACTTGCAACAGATACTAATAGTTTATTATGGGATTCTTCAAAAGTAAAGGGAGTAAAATTTGTGTCGGGCAATGAATTGAATATTATCTCTGGAGGCCCTTGTTATTTGGAGTATAAAATGGGTGATTTAAGTAAAGATAAGGATACTGAGTTAGCTCGAAGATATATTGTTAGAAAGAAAGTAATGGATAAATACCATAATCCTGAGGGCGTTTATGAATACAATATTCCTGTTTTTGATGATAGTGGGCAATACGCAATATTTGTTAAAGAATTCTATTGTTGCGGACCACTTTGCATAGATATGTCCTGTTATTTATACCAAAAAATAAATGGGCATTGGGTTCTTGTTGCCAATGGTGATATGGGTTACGACCATTGAGATTATGCTACCACCAAATCAGCATTGATACCCTGTTTTTGTAAAACAGAGCGTACTTTCCAGCCATAAAAAGCAAGGTAAGCGTAACAAAATACTGGAACTATATAGGAGATGTGGGCGTTATATCCATCCACAATCAAACCTTGAAGAAGCGTTATTGTTCCTCCACCCAAAATCATCATCACAAGCAGTGATGAACCTTGCGTAGTAAACTTACCCAAGCCAGCAAGAGCAAGCGTAAAAATACATGGCCACATCACTGAGCAAAAAAGGCCGCAGCTAATAAAACAAAACAAGGCAAGCGTGCCTGTGGTACATAAGCCAATAATAGTCATACATGCAGCTACACAACTAAACAGCATAAGTGTGAGCGCAGGTTTCTCCCTCCCAATAAGGAAAATTAGGATAGCTAAAATAATAAATGGGATATAGTAAATATACTCTGAAGTATCTCCTTTGAAAAGGCGATTCACACCATAAATTATTCCAAAGGCGATAAATGGTAATACAATATTCATTATGTTTTTCCACGCTTTAGAAAGATTGAAAACAGTAAGCGAGCCTCTCCATCTGCCAATCATAAGGCTACCCCAAAAAAGAGAAACAAAAGGAAATATTTTATCTTTGCCTATACCCTGTATTTCCGGCATCTTTAATAGTTGCCCCAGATTACTTGCAGTAGTTACTTCCACGCCTACATAAAAGAAAATGGCAAGCATACCAAAAGTCAGTTGAGGATATTTTAAAGCGCCCAAGTTTTTTTCAGTGTGTTCGTGCATTGTTATAGGTGGCAGTTTAGATAAGCTAAGCACCAAAGCCGAAATCAGGAACATGCAACATAGAATTATAGAAGGCAACTTAACGGCACTAATATCGGTAGGTGCTGTTGTATTGGTCACCTGTCCGAATAAAGCAAGGCTAAGTAATATGGGGCCTATGGTTGTACCGAAGGAATTAACTCCGCCCGCAAGGTTAAGCCTATGAGAACCTGTTGAAGGGTCGCCTAAAGCAATTACATACGGATTAGCTACAATTTGCTGTAAAGTAAATCCTAACCCCAATATAAAAAGACAAGCAAGAAATAAGGGGTAAGAATTTAAATTGGCAGCGGGAATAAAACCAATGGCTCCGATAGCTGAAATAAGTAAACCTATTATCAACCCTCTTTTATAGCCGATTTTACCGAGAGGGTCGCCGAAAAAATAGGAAACAGAAAAGTAAATAAGTGAGCCGAAAAAATAGGAAATATAAAATGCCCATGATACTAACTGAGCACGGAACTGGGTAAGGTGAAAAATATCTTTGAAGAGCGGAATAAGTATATCATTGGAGGCGGCAACAAAGCCCCAAAAGAAAAAAACGCTGATGAGTATAATGAGCGATGATATGCGGGTGTTATTCATGCGGAATAAATATTTTATGCTGCTAAAAGTACATAAATAATTAATTTATGCAGGAAAGATATCAGTTCTATTTTGTTCCCTCGTCTTATGATAAATAATATACCCCTTGGGCGCATATTTAGCCTTATAATGTCTATGCTTGTGATGAAAAATAAAACAGCCGGAGAATATCTCCAGTAAGAAAAAAGAAAAAGCTATTTGAGCAATAACTCTTTTTCTATTTCCCTCTTGACTGCGCATCTATCACAGCAATGGTTACCATGTTTACAATTTCTCTTACCGAGCAACCTAACTGTAAAATATGTGCGGGTTTCTTCATGCCTAATAAAACAGGGCCTATAGCTTCTAAATCTGCTAACTCCTGCATCATTTTGTAGGCAATATTACCCGAAACTAAATTCGGGAAGATAAGCGTATTCACACTTTTATTTACCAATTCCGAAAAAGGAAATTGTTCTTTCAGCAAATCATTATTAAGTGCAAAGTTGGCTTGTATGTCGCCATCCACAATCATTCCCGGATATTTTTCATGTAGTATACCAACAGCTTTGGAAACCTTTTGAGGGATATCTCCCTTAATGGATTCGAAGTTGGAATAAGAGAGCAAGGCAATACGCGGCACAATATTGAATTGCTTTACGCAATTAGCGGTAAGTGCCGTAATTTCTACCAGGTCTTCTGCTGTAGGGTCAATATTCATGGTAGTATCGGCAAGGAAAAAAGGACCTTTGCGGGTAAGTAGAATGTACATGCCTGCCACCCTGTTTACGCCCGGTTGAACACCAATGGTTTCTAATGCTGCCCGTATAGGATCGGAATATTTACGTGTTATTCCGGAAATCATAGCATCAGCCACATTGGTTTCTATCATCATTCCACCGAAGTAATTACGCTCCTGCATAATTTTACGGGCTTCAAACAAGGTAAAGCCTTTTCTCCTTCTTTTTTCCCAGAAAGCGTCTCCGAATTGGTCGCGCCTGTCTTTTTCTTCCGGGCTGCGAGGATCAATTATAGGCACATCATCCAAATTCAGATTATACTCTTTTATCAATTCATGAATTTTGTTTTTGTCGCCCAAAAGAATTGGTTTTGCTATTCCTTCGTCTTTCACCTGCTCGGCCGCTTTCAATACTTTATAATGGTCGGCTTCGGCAAATACAACCCTTTTGGGGTTTTCTTTTGCTTTGGATGTAATGCCTTTCAACAGGTCATTATCTAAACCTAATCGTTTGGCTAATTCCAATTTATATTCATCCCAATCCGGTATATTTCTGCGGGCAACGCCTGATTCGATAGCCGCTTGTGCAACAGCGGGTGGTACCGTAGTTATCAGGCGAGGGTCAATGGGTTTTGGAATGATATAATCAGGCCCAAAAGTGAGATGCCTCGAACCATATGCAAGGTTCACCGATTCCGGAACCGGTTCTTTGGCTAATCCTGCAATGGCATAAACGGCAGCCATCTTCATAGCTTCGTTAATGCGTTTAGCTCTTACGTCCAATGCTCCTCTGAAAATAAATGGAAATCCCAATACATTATTAACCTGGTTAGGATAGTCTGAACGGCCTGTAGCCATAATTACATCTTTACGTGCGGCCGTGGCTTCCGGATATGAAATTTCCGGTGTGGGATTGGCTAATGCAAATACAATAGGATTTTTGGCCATGCCTTTAAGCATATCAGGGGTTACCACATTGCCTTTAGAAAGGCCTATAAACACATCCGCTCCTTTCATCCCTTCCTTAAGGTCCTTCGCTTTTTTATCTGAAATGAAATATATTTTTTCTTCCGTTAAATCTTTCCGGTTTTTATCAATCAATCCTTTGCTGTCAAACATCATAATGTTTTCGCGCTTGGCGCCAACAGCAATATATAAGTGGGCACAGGAAATGGCGCTTGCACCTGCTCCGTTAATTACAATTTTTACTTCCTCTATTTTTTTGCCGGCAATCTCTACCGCATTAATCAGGGCAGCCGAAGAAATGATGGCCGTTCCATGCTGGTCGTCGTGCATTACCGGAATATCAAGTTCATCCCTTAGTCTTCTTTCAATTTCAAAGCATTCAGGTGACTTAATATCTTCCAGGTTAATTCCCCCGAAAGTGGGCGAAATAGCTTTTACGGCGGCAATAAATTTTTCAGGATCGGTAGCATCTACTTCAATATCGAACACGTCAATATCTGCGAATATTTTAAATAAAATACCTTTGCCTTCCATTACGGGTTTTGCCGCTTCAGGACCTATATTACCAAGTCCCAGTACTGCTGTACCGTTGCTTATTACAGCAACCAAATTGCCTTTGATGGTGTATTTGTAAACATCGTCTTTGTTTTCCGCAATCCGCAGGCAGGGCTCTGCCACGCCGGGCGAATAAGCCAGGGAAAGGTCGCGTTGCGAACTATGTGGTTTGGTAGGTATTACCTCTATTTTTCCGGGTCTTCCCTGTGAGTGATAATCCAGTGCGTCATCGGTGCTTATGTTTGCCATAAAATGAGTTTATCTTTGTATCCGAAAGCAAAATTAGCAAAAACCCCAAAAGAGGACTATTTAATTGAATATGACAGATATCATACGACTTACTCAATATAGCCATGGAGCTGGCTGTGGCTGTAAAATATCCCCTAAAATATTGGATACTATACTCCATTCTGCAACCCCTCGTCCGGCGTATAAAAACCTGGTTGTGGGAAATGAAAGCAAAGATGACGCTGCGGTGTATGATATTGGCGATGGAAGGGGAATGATAAGCACCACCGATTTTTTTATGCCTATTGTAGATGATCCTTTTACTTTCGGGAAAATAGCCTCTGCCAATGCCATAAGCGATGTATATGCTATGGGCGGGACTCCATTAATGGCAATAGCTATACTTGGCTGGCCTATCAATAAAGTGCCGATTGAAGCTGCACAGCAGGTAATGGAAGGTGCAAGATCTATTTGTGCAGAAATAAATATCCCCCTCGCAGGAGGGCATAGTATTGATGCCCCCGAACCTATTTTCGGACTGGCAGTAAGCGGCATGGTAGATTTAAAGTCCTTAAAACGCAACGATACGGCTAAAGAAGGAGATTTGCTCTATCTCACAAAACCTATTGGCGTCGGGATATTGACTACGGCAGAGAAAAAAGGAATTTTAAAGAAAGAACATCTAGGATTAGCTGCTTCCTTTATGATGAAATTAAACAACATTGGAGCTAAAATAGCTCAGCTTAAAGGAGTGGATGCCATGACCGACGTAACCGGCTTCGGACTGATGGGCCATTTGCGTGAAATGTGCGAAGGAAGCAGACTTTGCGCCACTGTATATTTTAATAAAGTGAAACAAATTGCCAATTTAGAGGAATATATAAAACAGGGCTCCATACCCGGTGGCACCGCCCGCAACTGGGACAGCTATGGCTTATTTATTAATGTATCGGATGAAATGCAGAAAGCCATTTTATGTGATCCTCAAACCAGCGGTGGCCTACTGATAGCTGTTAAGCCGGGTGCAAGAAAGGAAGTGGAAGAACTGCTTATAAAAGAAAGCCTGGCTGAATTTGTTGAACCTATTGGAGAATTGAGAGAAAATACCGGAGGTACACTAATAAATGTCGAATAAATTATCTTTGCATTTACTATAGTAGATTTAACATGGCAGAAGAAGAAAAAATAGTAGTGCATACCATGGCTGAAATGACAGCCAAAGGAGAATCTCCTGAAGTGTTGTTTTGGGTGGGTTGCTCCGGTAGTTTTGATGACCGCGCAAAAAAAATTACCACTTCCATAGTGCGCATATTGCACAATGCGGGAATTAAATTTGCCGTGTTAGGCACAGAGGAATCCTGCACGGGAGACCCTGCTAAAAGAGCCGGTAACGAGTTCCTTTTTCAGATGCAGGCTATAAATAATATTAATATACTTAACGGTTACAACGTAAAGAAAATTGTGACCGGATGTCCCCATTGCTTTAATACCATTAAGAACGAATACCCAAGTTTAGGTGGCACCTACGAGGTAATGCACCATACCGAGTTTATTAAAAATTTACTCGATAGCGGAAGAATAAAAATTGAAGGCGGTTCTTTTAAAGGCAAAAAAATAGTTTTTCATGACCCCTGCTATTTAGGCCGTGGCAATGGGATTTACGAAGCCCCACGCGAAGTGATATTGAAATTAGACAGCATGCTCTCTGAAATGAAACGCAGCAAAGAAAAGAGTTTTTGCTGCGGAGCCGGTGGAGCTCAGATGTTTAAAGAAGCTGAAAAAGGGAACAAAGAAGTAAATATAGAGCGCACGGAAGAAGCTATGCAAACTTCACCTGATATAATTGCAACCGGATGCCCTTTTTGCATGACCATGATGACCGACGGAGTAAAACATTTTAATAAAGAAGCGGAGGTTAAGGTATTAGATGTGGCGGAATTGGTGGCTAATAATTTGTAGGTATTTAATCGTCACTGTCGTCTTTAAGCAAGATAACTGCCTTTCTACGCTTTAGGTAATTAGAGTATCCTTGCATATCAACTATTGTTATTAGTAGGTTATATGCACCCAACCAAATATGAAATTTGGGATTACTTTTTGCTCTTTCAATCAGGTTATTTATATCAATTTGTTTGTTGGTTGAACCATCAATTAAATTACCAAGTTTTGAGTTATTAAATTTTTGTAGGGTTGTTTCATATGGGCTAAAATCTATTGCGAATTTTTTCAAAGCACCTTTTTCCATTAAATTTACTGCATCAGTCAACAAAGCATTGCAATTTTGAACATTGTGAACAAATTTGTTTCGCCACTCAGAAAGTGAGAAAATATACTTACGATAATTTTCTCCTAAAAGGTCAAGCTCCTTTATAAATGAAAGTTTTCCAACCGACTTGTTACCCAATTCAATCCTTGAAATAATATTTTTTAATCCGGGTTCATCAAAATGAAACATCAATAAATCGGTACAAGCCGCTTCTATTAAGGCGTGAAGTTTAATAATAAATGACCAATCATCCTCCTCTAAAAGCTTTTTAAAGAAATTATTAGGTAACGAAAGTTTTCCTTGTAACTCAAGTATTCCTTTGTCTATTTCAAAATCATCTGGAATCATTTCTAAAAATCTTCCAACAAATATATAAAAACGACTACATTTATCCTGTCACTTTTTAAATGAATATACCCAAACTAGCCCTCTCTTTTCGCGAAATGCAAAAATCCGATTTAGATACTCCTTATCAAGTATTGGTTGGCTGCGTAAAAAAAAGCGGTAACTTTGTATTATTAAAAGAACTCAATATGACTGGTATCACATTCATTACAGACGAATCTTACGATGAGGAAAGATTACAGGATTTATTTGATGTGTTTATTGCAGAATCAAGAAAAGATGAAAAATGTGTAAGTTGGAAAGAGGTTAAAAAAATTATAGTTGAACGTCTGAATGACTATTATAAAAACCCTGCCAATGTTATCGATTTCGATAAAACTTTAGATGACATAGAAAAGACATTATAAGATGTTTCTTTAAACGCCGTTGATTCCTCTCCCCTCCGCGAAATGCAAAAATCTGATTTAGATTATTAAAAGCATGACCCGTATCAACGCCGGAATACCACCCAAAGTCCTTACTGACCAGCACCTTTTGGCAGAACACCGGGAAATAAAAAGACTTCCGGCAGTATTTGCTAAAAACCTTAAGCCTACAGGTATTCCCAAGCAGTTTACATTGGGCACAGGCCATGTTAAATTCTTTTTAGATAAAGGAAAATA
>Ga0302185_10001546_pt1 | contig 15976 bp, 15 predicted proteins | sample II_Bog_E1_1_FD_200231 | JGI IMG/M metagenome (GOLD analysis project Ga0302185, IMG submission 200231) | Peat permafrost microbial communities from Stordalen Mire near Abisko, Sweden - II_Bog_E1_2 | ecosystem: Environmental > Terrestrial > Soil > Wetlands > Peat | place: Sweden: Abisko... | reverse complement strand
AAGATGCACAGCATGGACGCACTTCAAACAATGCTTGCATTTTTTGAGGGGACACACTAGCAGCAGTCCATTTGAAACGACCAATGGGTGTGTTGTTTTAAACAACACACCCATTGGTATCATATGATCCTGATCTTTCCAGGATAATATTCCTTTCTTTAATTTGGTACATAAAAACTGAAAAGGCCGTCATCCCCTCCGTTTACCCCGGCATAGCTGGCATTGTCTGAAAAATAATAACCGCATGATCTGCCAATCGTAGCACCTGTATTAGCGACGCCTATCTGGGCCTTACCGGTATTAACGGCTACCAATGACCAATTCCATGTTTGTCCGCCATCATGGGTTACGTATACAGAGTTGGGCTTGCTGAGCCTGGTAGCCCATCCGTGCTTGCCGTTAAATTGCATATTTAGCAGCGGTGAGCCGTCAAAACATGCTTTGGGCGCCCATGTAGCCCCGCCATCTGTGGTGTATAACGCATCGATCTCCGATGCAGGGTCGCCATCAGCGTGGCCTATGCTTATCCATCCGTTTTTTGCATCAGTAAAAGCTATTGAACAATACTCTTTGCGGGGGCCGGTAAAATAACTCTTATTGTTGGCAACCCATGTGGCCCCGCCGTCATCTGATGTAAACATCATTTCATTACCACCCACTACTATCAGGTGTTTAGCGTCCACGGCTACCAGCCCGTTCAGGTCGTCCGATCTCGCGGCCATGGGCTTCTTGATACCGCAGTCTTTCCATGTTTTCCCGCCGTCAGTTGATCTCCAGACAGTGTTGGTGGTGAGCATGAACCCTGTTTTATCGTCAGTAAAAAATATTTTCTCAAATTTTGAACTGTTAAATCTCTGGCCGTTTTTCCAGGTCTTTCCGCCATCGTGGGTCTCAATGTAGAAGTTGCTTTCGCCGGCGGCAAATCCGTCATTTGCATTTTTAAAGTACATACACTGCACCCGTCCGCCTCCTTCCCACTGGTTTTCCCAGGTCTTACCACCATCGGTGGTATGGATAATGATAGATGCCCCCCCAACCCATCCATTCTGGTCGTCCTTGAAATACATGCAGAAAAACCCGTGCGCATCCCTGAGCGTTGAAATGGAGTGCCAATCAGGCGATTCTGTCTTTGCTTCTTTTGCCCTCCTGTTATGCGGGGCTCCTGGTTTCATGTTTAAGAACTGGGCGTAGCCGGGGGTTAAAAAAAGAATGCCGGCAATCGTCAGTAAAATTGTAATGCTTAGTCTCTTCATAACATATTTTTTTGCTGTTAAAAATAACCGCCAATATCCTGTTCAAAGGAAATTACCGGGATGTTTAAAAATGATTTGAATCGCTAAGCTATAGGGGTAAAATGACTGTTTGCGGGAAACTTCACAGGTGTGCTTTTTGGGCATATAGGTGTGCAATCACGGCGCCACAGGCGCTGTGCCCCTTTTGTTTTATTCAGGGATGAAACCGCTTCATAAACTCCTCTTTTCTCCTGATGGCAATTTCTAGTTCTTTACCATCTTCCATCAGCACAGCGCCGCCCCTTCCCTTTACCAGCTTGTCTATGAACTGAATGTTTACAATGTGGCTGTAGTGTATCCTGCAAAACAACTCTGGTGGTAAGATATCTTCAAAATCCTTGAGGTTCCTGCTGCTCATATACACCTTCCCGGGAGCATGGATATACGTATAGCTGGTGCTGGCAATACAATACATGATAGTATCCATCTGAACCAACTGTTGTTCACCTTTTTCCATTACTGCGATCTTATGCTTGCCAATGTTGCTTTCGCCCATGTTGCGCAGCAGCAGTTCGTAATCCTTCACAGACCTTTTTTCTTTTATCCTCAACTCGGCTTTGCGTACTGCTTCAATCAATTCAGTTATCCGCAAAGGTTTCAGCAGATAGTCCAATGCTGAGAACCGGAAAGCATTTATTGCATACTGATTATAAGCCGTTATAAAAATGATCTCAAATTTAATAACCCGCAGCGACTGCAGCAGGTCAAAACCACTACCGAAAGGCATTTCTATATCGAGGAAAACCAGTTGAGGGCAAGCAGTTTCTATCAGCTTCTTTCCCGCTTCTGCATCACCTGCGCTACCCAAAACATTTACCTGCGGGCAATGTTCGTGCAGAAAACTCTGGAGCGTAAATACACTCTTCGGTTCATCGTCTATAATGACCGCCTTTATCATGCTTCCAACGGAAATTTAATAATGATAGTTGTGCCGGCGGGATTTTGTGCCATATCTTTTTTGTTGATCACCAGTATTTTATAGTCCCCGCTTTTCACTTTGCTTACCAGTGCCAGCCGCCGTTTCGTCAGGTCCATACCATGGCTTTCATATTTGATCACTCTTTGCTCTTTTATCTTCTGCGCCTCTTCCATACCTATGCCATTGTCATCCACCTCGCAGATCAGGTAGCCATCCTTTTTATAGAAGCTTATGGCCAGCTTTCCTACTTTACCCTTTAGGTTATACAATCCATGCCTGATGGCGTTTTCAACAAATGGCTGTATGATCATGGAGGGTATCTCCTCTTTATCCGCGTCCACATCTTCTGCGCAGGCAAGGGTGTATGTAAATTTGTCTTCAAATCGCATCACCTCAAATGAAAGGTAGTTTTCAAGATAATCAAGCTCCCTGCGCACCGTGATAACACCATCCTTTGAGTTTTCCAGCGTTTGCCGCATCAGCAGGGCAAAGTCAGCGAGGTACTTGTTCGCGTTCATGGTGTCGTTCTGTACAATGAACTGCTGAATGGAGTTAAGGCAGTTGTATATGAAATGCGGATTGATCTGTGCCAATAATTGCTTCTGTTCCAGCTCCAGCTGCTGGCGGTCTGCACGCATTTTGTTTTGCCTTACTAATAAGAAGCCAATGAGTATACATAGTATCGCTGCACCGAAGCCGCTATATACCAGAATATTTTTCCGTTGCACCCTCACGTGTTCGTTCTCATTTTCTTTCTCGAGCAGTTTATTTTTATTTTCAAGTTCGTTAGTATTATAACGGGCATTCATCTCCGCCACCGTTCTGGCTTTATCAGTATCGAATAATGTACTCCTGACGTAGTAAGCGGTGTCTAAATAATAAAATGCACTTTTATAATCGCCCATTCGCTCATACATCCTCGCCATGTTATAAGGGACGTCATACATTAAACGTTCGTAGGATATTTCCCTTGAAAGATTTAGTGCATCCTTAAAATATTTTTCTGCAGGACCATTATCTTCCATATCATCACACAGTCCGGCGAGACTAAACAACGCCTCGGCTTCTTTCATCTTATTGCTGCCGGCTGCAGCCAATTTAAGGCTCAGGTTGAAATAATATTTTGCAGAATCATATTTCCGGGTAAATTGAAAGTAAGTGGCTAATTGGGTGTAGGGCCGGCTCAGTGCATTAGTATCTTGCAACCGCAGGTAGATGCCTATAGCCTCATGTATATATTTTAAGCCGGTAGGGAAATCATTATGGTTAAAGTAAGCAGCTGATAAATCTGTGCATAAATGTGCGTAATCAAGCGGTTCATTAAGCGATCTGTATATTTCCAGTGCCTTGTTGAGATTTTTAATTGCTTCAGCAAAATTATCCTGTTCTGCAAAACTGTGCCCGATAAATCTATATGATTCCGCCCTGTCGAAAGTATCTTTGGCCTCGGTACTCACCTTCAGTGCATCAAAAAAATAAGAGTACGCATCATTATAATCCCGCCTGTTATCATATATTGAACCCAGTTCATTAAGGGCTTTGCTTTCCAGCTTTCCATTGTGGTCCTTCCTGCTTATTGCCAGCGCTCTTTGTAACTGTTCAATTGCCTTGTCAGGTTTACCTATTTTGTTGTAAAGCTTCCCAAGCCCCAACAACCCTGTTGCTGCCCCTTCGGGATAATTGCTTTTTTCAGAAATATCAACGACCTTTTGCGCTGCTGCTAAAGCGCGTTCGGGGTTAATGTCGAAGCTGTCATTGAAATCCTTTATCAATTTATTTACCAATACCGTATCTTCCTTAATAGCCTGCTGGCCACGTGCCGTGGTCACTAAAGCACAGATAGACAAGAGTAGCCCTATGCTGAAAATTTTCGGAAGACAATGTGGTAAATTAAATGCTTGTAAACCCGTTTTGAAATGTGGTTGCTTCATTTCCGATAATTGAGTTTGAAGATAAATATACCCTGTTTATATGAATTTATTTGTTTACAGGTGCGTAGAATTGAACCTTAAGTGTGCAAATGTGGCTGTATTCAATGAAAAGCAAGTTGTAGTAGGTATTGTAAAAGCGTATGGTGACCTACTAACTACAACAACACAACATGATCTGCAAACAATGCGGAACGGTTTTATTTCCCAACAAAATACTTGATGATTTTGATAATATTTATTAGGTTTGTTGTTATGCTTTATTCATGGATAAAATATACCAAAGGGCTGTTTTTGCCTTTACTTGCTATTAGCCTTATTTGTAACGTGGTGTCCTATGGACAAGGCACTTGGGTCCCTATCGCTACTCCTTGTCCCGGCTATGCCGATGGTGTTTCGTTACTGCTCACCGATGGAACAGTGATGGTGAAGGTGTGTAACGGCGGCGATGATACCATTGAAAATATGTGGGCAAAGCTGACGCCTGATGCACATGGCAGCTACGCTAACGGTACATGGACAATGATGAACCCTATGCACAAAACCCGGCTTTTCTGCTCTTCCCAGATGCTTAAAGACGGCAGGCTGTATGTAGCAGGTGGCGAATATGGCAGTGGCGACCGGGATGGAGAAACTTATAACCCGCTCACAGACACATGGACCTTGGCGGGGCCATTACCTGCCACATCATCGCTGGCAAATGCGCTGCAGATATATGATGGCAATTCTATGCTGCTACCTGACGGTCGCGTGTTGCAGAATTGTGTACTGCCTTCTTCTACCGGTAATGTTTTTTTCAACCCCGTTACTGATAGTTATTCATATGCACCGTCTTGTTTGGGCGGGGCAGATGAATCGGCCTGGTTAAAGCTGCCGGATGCCAGTATATTGTTCATTGATATTTATTCGCAAAATTCTGAAAGGTATATCCCGGCACTGAATACCTGGCTCCGTGATGATACTTTGCCGGTGATGCTATATGATAGTTTTGGGTATGAACTTGGCCCTAGTTTGATGCTGCCGGATGGGCGGGGCTTCTTTATCGGCTCTACTCCATACACTGCCTTTTATACGCCAACCGGCGACACGACAAAGGGCACATGGGCTGAGGGGCCTGCTATACCTGATAGCCTGGGCGCAGTGGACGCTGCGGCCGCCATGATGTCGAATGGCAAGATACTTTGCGCATTTTCCAGGCAGGCAGTGCATGATACTGAATTCAGGCTGCCGGCATGGTTCTATGAGTTCAACTATCTCACTGATAGCTTTACACGAGTGAATGCATATGGCGGTGCTGACAGCGTGAATATACGTTGCTCAGAGACGGGAATGCTGGATCTGCCTGATGGCAACATCCTGGTCAGCATACAAAATAGCAACCAGTACTATCTCTATGTGCCGGGCGGCACACCGGTGGCTGCCGGTGTGCCCGTAGTGAGCACTGTGACCACTACCAATTGTGATACCTTTATGGCTACCGGCAAGCTTTTTAACGGTATCTCGCAGGGGGCAGCTTATGGCGATGACTGGCAAATGCCGACTAATTATCCCATCATCAGGCTCGAGAATGCTGATAGTGTGCACTATGCGCGCACTTTCAACTGGAACCGCACCGGCATAATGACCGGGAGTTTGCCCGATACCACTTATTTTACATTGCCTGCAGGCCTGGCTCATAGTAGCTATAACCTGGTGCTGGTGGCAAATGGCATTGCCTCTGCTCCCGTACCGTTCACGCCATGTTATCCCACTGCTGTTGCCCAGTTACAGCAGTCTGGCGATAAATTCATTAACGTATATCCCAACCCGGCGTCAGGGAAGGCAACTGTAGTTTTTTCATCCGGAAACGGTGGCAAATTTGATCTGAGGCTTATGAATATGCTGGGCCAGCAGATCTTAGATGTGCCGGGGAACGCTATGGCCGGAACAACGGAACAGGTACTGGACCTGGATAGAGTAGCTAAGGGCGTGTATAGTATTGTGTTGAAAATAGACAATTCCAGTTATACTGCTAAACTCATTGTGGAGTAGCCTTTGGTTTTATCGGCTCAGTCATGCAGAAGACAGCGGGTTTGCCGGCGGGCTACGCGACCGCGCTACCAGGGATTGTGATGCTGCAATAAGATTTGCGGAACAGGAAGAAGTGAAAAGGTTACTTTTTTTATCAGTAACTAAATGGAAATTATAAGATACTGCGCGCTTATTGGCTTGTTGTTTTTTTCCTGCAATGGCGGGCAGAGTGGAGCTACTGATAAAAGTAACATCGCTGCTGCTGAAACAAAAGGTCCGCCTAAAGCAAGCGAAAAGGTTTTACTGACCAATATTACAACCCACTTCTTTTCAGATGCTTCCAAAAAGGATACATTCAAATTAATATTGACCGGAGATTCATTAAAGAATGCGGCTGCCCATTTTGCCATTATATCCTATAAGGGCAAAATGATCTATTATGATGAATTTGGTGGTGAAGACTTGAGTGGGATAGAAAACATTGAAAATCCTATTAAATATAAGGCGTCAATTTTTTTCAATGACAGTAATTTTGTAGCTGCTAATAAGATACCGGCTGTTGCAACTTGTGGAGATAATGGAATTCCTGATTCGGTAAACTGGTTTGATATCCACAGCGACAAAAACGTGATTGGGTTTCATTATTTTTTTGAAGGGGAGGTTGATGATAACTACATTGCCTGGTCAAAGAAACAACAGCGGGTTGTAGTTTACTGGCATAATAATGATTGAGGTTTTTCGCTTTTTTTAAGTATTACGGTAATATCAATTAGACGTTAAAAACACGCTTTTATATAGTAGCCCCCGGCCTTCAGGGCTGGGCATAATAAAGCCAGGGATAAGGCTTTGGCAAAAAGGGATAATAAGGGTATTTTTAATTCCAGGCGGTAAAATTTAATATTCGATATGAACGTACAAGAACAGATCAAAGAGTACATCTCCAGCCAGCCCGAACCGAAACGTAGTGATATACAAGAGCTGCACCGGCGGATACTTAAGACGCTACCGGGCTGTAAGTTGTGGTTCGACAATGGTAAAAACAGCGAAAATAAAACTGTTAGTAACCCCACTATTGGCTATGGATTCCACGTTATAAAATATGCCGATGGAAAGACCCGGGATTTTTTTCAAATTGGCCTGAGCGCAAACAAAACCGGGATATCTGTCTATATCCTCGGTATCAAGGATAAGACATACTTAGCCCAAACGTTTGGGGAAAAAATAGGCAAGGCAAGTGTGACGGGATATTGCATTAAGTTCAAAGCGCTAAAAGATATAAACATTGATATACTTGAAGCGGCAATACGATATGGGTCTGAGGCTCGGAATGAGTAGGGTGTCGTTTATTGGCATAGTCATGATTAGGTGTTTTATTCAGTGGATGATGATGGGTGGGCTGCCTGGGCAAAATGGGGCTATAAGAGTGGATTAATGGGAAGGCAAATGGCCTGTAAATATTTTTTTTGGCATGAAAAACTGCTTACTACTTCTCATTTTTTTGTGTGCATGCAATAATAAACATGACAATAAAAACTATAATGTTCTTGCCTCAATACAACCCCTAACTATTGAAGATCTAAAATTCCCAATCGTGGATGAAGATAATGGCAGGGCGTTATTACCAAACCCTTATAAACAGAACCTTATTAAAAACCACATTTCAGAACGGATATCGATTAGTGAACCCGGGGACATAAATGGCTATGACCAGAAAGTAATACAACAATATGAGAAGGAGACGAAGATCAATGCACAGGGCTTTCATGATTGGGCAATTGAAAGATTTGTGTTATCAGACACTAATTTTTATGATGAGAAAGGAAATAATACCCGATACAACCAGAAGCCTGTTTTCGAAGGTACTTATTTAATATACAAATATGATAGTCTTGGTTTTCTAACCAAAATATTTGGTGGCATGAGGGTTGATGATACAATAATGAATGTTTTTGACCCTATTAAAAAAATCCTTTACTGCATAGAGTGGAATAATAATAAGTACATACCCAAAAACAATTCTTCACAAAAGGATTTGCTTATTTCGATAACTACAAGGTATTATTTTAATCCTGCAGGCTTTTTAATAAAAATAATACATAAGGGGAAAGGCTATTGCCGTATACGGCGCTTTGAATACAATGCACAAGATCAAGTGGTCTTATTTTACGATAGGCTATACACAAAAAGCGGATCAGAAATTGATAAGTTAACAGACCCGAAATATAACTTATGCCCTGTCCCCAATGAGCGCATAAGCAAATATTTCTATCACGCTGATTCAATAGATTCCATAATTACATTTAACGTGTTTTATAAGGACCGAAAATATAATTACACACGGAAAACCTATTTCGACAGCACCGGATTACCTTGCAAAACGGTGAATGAAAAAGAAGGCAACTTTAGACCGCAAACTGTGACTTATAAGTTCCTGGCGTTAAATTAGGTATCATTTAAATAAATGGTTACTTTTTGATTCTGATATTAACAAAGAGCGCCACACTTCCTCGTGCGGCGCTCTCTGTTTTAATTGATTGGTATTTTATAAATTCCCTCTCTTAGCTTGTTCTCTCTCAATCGCCTCAAAAAGCGCTTTGAAGTTGCCTGCACCGAAACTTTGTGCGCCTTTGCGTTGTATGATCTCGAAGAAGAGGGTGGGGCGGTCTTCTACGGGCTTGGTGAACAACTGGAGGAGGTAACCTTCTTCATCACAATCTACCAGGATCCCGAGCTCCTGTAGCGGGGCGATATCTTCGTCTATTTTCCCTACACGGGTAGGTAGCTCTTCATAATATGCATTGGGTGGTGCACTGAGAAACTCCACGCCACGGGCCTTGAGGTCGCGCACGGTGGCTACAATGTCATTAGTAGCAATAGCGACATGCTGCACACCTTCGCCCTCGTAATAATCCAGGTATTCTTCTATCTGTGATTTTTTCTTTCCTTCGGCAGGCTCATTGATAGGGAATTTTACAAAACCATTGCCATTGCTCATTACCTTACTCATGAGTGCCGAGTATTCGGTATTGATCTGCTTATCATCGAAGGAAAGGATGTTTACAAACCCCATCACATCTTCATACCACTTGATGGTTGGGTTCATGCGGTTCCAGCCCACATTGCCCACGCAATGGTCTATATAGAGCAGGCCTGCATCTTTAGGATTGTAATCGCTCTTCCACTCTTTATAGCCGGGAAGGAAAACGCCTTTGTAATTTTTGCGCTCTACAAAAAGGTGTACGGTTTCGCCATAAGTATAGATACCACTCATGCGCACTTCCCCGTGCTCATCTGTAATGGTTTTTGGCTCCATATAAGACTTAGCGCCACGTTTCATGGTCTCTTCATAAGACTTGTAAGCATCATCAACCCAGAGGGCGAGCATTTTAACGCCATCGCCGTGTTTCTTAATGTGTTCAGCATACGGATGACCGGAGCTTAACGGTGTAGTGAGCACGAGGCGTATCTTGCCTTGCTTCAGTACGTATGATGCCACATCACGCACGCCGGTTTCAGGGCCTGCATACGCGAGGGACTGGAAGCCGAAAGCTGTTTTGTAAAAGTGGGCAGATTGCTTGGCATTGCCTACATAAAGCTCTATATGATCAGTGCCGTTTATTGGGAGAAAGTCTTTTGCCAGGGTCATTTTCTGGCTGGTGGTCATTGTTTCCATTATCTAAGAAGTTAAAAGTTTAAAAATAGGAATTGGGAATTTGATATTGGGAATTTGGGTTGATTTTATCTGAAGGAATTGGGGATTTGTTATTTGGAATTTGGATCGTTGTCTCATTATATTATTTATACTTTTTAATTTTTCACTGAGCCATCCAAATTACTAATTCCCAATTCCCAATTCCGGCCTTTACTCTATCCAGCTATAAACGTATTTGTCATCTTCAATGCCCATAGCATCTTTTGTAAGGATGAGGGGGTGGAAGGTGTCTACCATTACAGCTAGTTCTTTAGTTTCTTTTGCACCTATGCTTTTTTCCACAGATCCGGGATGCGGGCCGTGGGGAATGCCGGCAGGGTGCAGGGTGATCATGCCACGCTCCACATGTTTGCGGCTCATGAAGTCCCCGTCTACATAGTAAAGCACTTCATCGCTGTCTATATTGCTGTGATTGTAAGGAGCTGGTATTGCAAGCGGGTGATAATCGAATAGGCGGGGCACGAATGAGCACACCACAAAATTATGCGCATCGAAAGTCTGGTGCACCGGTGGTGGCTGGTGCACACGGCCGGTGATGGGCTCAAAATCATGAATGCTGAGTGCGTAAGGATATTCGCAGCCATCCCAACCTATAACATCGAATGGGTGATGGCCATACCATATCGGGTATAGGAAGCCTTTCTTTTTGACCTGTATAAGGTATTCGCCTTTCTGGTCGAAAGTCTCGAGGTCTTGAGGGAGGCGAAGATCGCGTTCGCAAAACGGTGAATTTTCCAGTAATTGCCCGTACTTGCTGAGATAGCGCTTAGGAAAAGTAATGGGGCTAAAAGATTCTATGATAAAGAGTCGGTTATTTTCATTTTCAAATTCGACCTGGTAAATAGTGCCGCGAGGGATTACAACATAGTCGCCATAGCCAAAGGGTATCTGGCCGTATTGGGTTTTGAGGGTCCCTTTTCCTTCATGAATAAAAAGGATCTCATCGGTATCCGCGTTTTTATAAAATATATTTTCTGTCAGCCCTTTTGTTGGGGCTGCAAGGGTGAGCTGCACATCGTTATTGAAGAGCACCGTTTTCCGGCTTTTAAGATAATCGGCATCTGGCGCGATCTTGAAACCCTGGAAACTACGGTGCTTCAGGATGTTTTGTGTAGCGGCAACGGGTGCAACATTGACCGGATCTTCGGCCTTGATGATCTGCGTAGGGGGGTGGGTATGGTAAAGTAAAGAAGAGTTAGAAGAAAAGCCCTCAGTGCTGAAAAGTTGCTCGGAGTATAAGGTGCCATCCGGCTTTCGGAACTGGGTATGTCGCTTAGGGGGTATTTTACCTAAAGAATGATAATGAGGCATTGGACGTTTATTTATTCAAAATTACAAATTTATTGGTTCATGGCTTTAAACTTATCCTTATAGCGCATAGTCAACGTTTATGATATAAAAAGGCTTTTATTATCTTGTGCCAGTTTTCAGTCATATATAAAATATAAATGGGCAAAAGGAGTTATGTGTTATGTGCAATTTTATGCCTGCTTACTGACGTAAGTATTGCGGTTGCCCAGGAGAAAGTGTTACATTATACCAGGAAAGAAATAATGGTGCCGATGCGGGATGGTGCAAAACTGTTCACACGTATCTATACACCGGACAGTGTTACGGACCCATTGCCTATACTCATTATGCGGTCGCCCTATAGCGACTGGAATATAGGTGTATTGAGCCCGGAGAAAGATGCCTATGTCAAAAATATGGCTAAGGGCGGCTACATATTTGTATATCAGAATATAAGGGGCAAGCAGAAGAGCGAGGGTGAATTTATTATGGAGGGGGCATTTAATAAGCGGGACCGGAAAGCAATAGACGAGGCCTCAGATACTTATGACCTGATCGATTGGCTGCTAAAAAATATACCCAATAATAATGGCAAGGTGGGGCAGCTGGGCATTTCTTATCCCGGCGAGTTAACGCTCATCAGTGCCGTGAAACCCCATCCCGCATTGAAGGCGGCGTCACCACAAGGTACTGTGGGTGATTTTTTTATGGGCGATGATTTTTTTCATAATGGCGCATTCCGTCTGGCTTTTGCTTTTGAATATTCGTTTGGCGAAGAGGCCGCGAAAGGTGATACTTCTTTCCCGTTCAAAATGTGGGACCTATATGATTGGTACCTGGACCTGGGGCCGATAGCCAACGTAAATAAAAAATATTTTCATGGCGGCATACCTACATGGAATGACTTCATCAAACACCCTAATTACGACCATTATTGGAGTGATAAAGCGCCGTTGAAATATTCTGATACGCCATTGGTCCCCATATTGCATGTGGGGGGCTACTGGGATCAGGAGAATATGAACGGGCCGGAGGCATTGTATGCCAAGATGGAAAAATATGACACGAAAAATAATAATTACATTGTCTTAGGGCCATGGTGCCATGGGCAGTGGGCAGATTCAAATGCGTCCAATCTTGGCGAATACAGGATGGGGCGAAATACGGCTGATGATTTCAGGGAGATACAGAAACGTTGGTTCGACTATTGGCTGAAAGGAATTGGTGATGGGAAATTTCCCGAGGCCGAGTGCTTCCAGACAGGGTCTAATATTTGGAAGTCCTATACTTCGTGGCCGGATAAATCGGCGACGCCCACGAAATTATACCTGAACGACCACAGGAAAGTATCTTTTAAAAAACCTGCGGAAACAGAAAAAGGATATGACAGCTATGTAAGCGACCCTGCCAACCCCATATCATACCGGGAAAGGCCGATAGAATTAACGTATTCTGATAGCTCGGATTGGGAGACCTGGTTGGTGGAAGACCAGCGCATGGTGGACCACAGGCCGGATGTGATCACTTATAAATCGGACACGCTGGAAAATGACGTAACCGTGACAGGTGATGTAGTAGCCCATTTATTTGCCAGCATTACTGGGTCTGATGCAGATTGGGTGGTGAAACTCATAGACGTATACCCCGACTACTACCGGAAGAACCTGAATATGAGCCAGTTTGAACTGATGGTGGCGGGCGATATATTCAGGGGGCGTTTCAAGGATGGGTTTACTACACCACATGCCATAACACCCGGCAAAGTGGAGGAGTATAAGATTGGGCTGCACGAGATCAATCATGTGTTTAAGAAAGGGCACAGGATCATGGTACAAATACAAAGTACGTGGTTCCCGATCTTTGACCGGAACCCGCAAACATATGTACCTAACATCTTTTTAGCTACGGAAAAGGATTTTATCAAATCAACGCAGAGTATTTATAGAAGTGCGAAGTATGCTACATATATAGAGCTGCCGGTAGTGAAGGATGAGGGTAATGTTTCGGTGAAATAATGTTAACTTTGGTATGTAATTCAATTTACACTGCAATAATTGTGATATGCAAACAATAATAGTAGAAATAGATAGTCAAAAAGCGCTCAATCTTTTGCAAGAGTTAGAGGAGTTGCATATTTTAAGAATAATCAAGGATAATGTTTTGGAAAATAAGACAAAACCTTCTGATAAATATCGGGGCGTTTTTTCAAAAGAAGACGCCGAAAGTTTTATGCAGCATACCCAAACAATGCGTAAAGAATGGGAAAATACTTAATAGACAATAACGTTATTTCAAATTACTTTTCCGGCCTTTTCTCTGCAAAATCGATGGATTTTGTTGCCACTATAATTGATGATATCCCCAACATATCTGTGATCACTGAAATTGAGGCATTGTCCTGGGTGAATCCAGACAAAAGCAAAGAAAAAGTCGTTCAAGAGTTTGTGAAAGAAGCTAATGTACTAACAATTTCTCCGGCTATTGTGAGCGAATGTGTTAACATCAGGCGAGGTAAAAAAATGAAAACTCCTGATGCGATTGTTGCGGCTACTGCTATTGTTCATGATTTCACCTTGATCACTAGCGATAGCGGTTTCCAAAACATCCAGGGTTTGAAAGTTATTGCTCCCAGTACTTTGTAACATTACTCCAGCATCTGCCCCACCATTTCCTTTAGCAATTCCCTATCGTTTGTGGTGTTTTTTATACCCACGGCCATTGTGCTGTACTTGCCCAGCAGCAACATGCAGCGCTCCACCCGCTCTAAGGGCCAGTGCTGTGCAGATGCCATCATATTCTTCACCATCCAGGGGGATACACCAAGTGCTGTTGCGGCATCTTTATCTGATTTGCCCCTTACGAAGTTAGCCTGGTAGAGGCGATTGAAATGGTTGTAGAATGAACCTATCAGCAAAGGCATAGGCGCGGCCTTTGGATTGGCGAGGAAGTAGGAAAGCATACGGTACAGCTTATCCCTGTCCCCACTGGTAAGGGCTTCGGGGAATTCGAATACATTGTACTCCTTACTGATGCCAATATACTTTTGAATGATGGGCAGGCTCAGTTCTTTTTCACCGGGCACATTGATGCGCACCTTTTCTATTTCATTTACTATTCTTTGCAGGTCATTGCCGAGGAAAGTTGCCAGCATTTCAGACTCCCGCTGGCCGATATGGAAATTGATCTCTTTACCATGAGTCTGTATCCATTGTGGTATCGCATCGTCCTTGATCTTATCTGATGTGAATCGGAAGCCTTTCTCTTTTATGCGTTTAGCGAAACGGGTAGTGCCATCCACTTTTTTATAAGGGTGCTCGATCAGGAAAATGGTGGTAGGTGATGGCTTATCGATATAGCTGATCAGTGAGTTCAGGCCTTTGATGTCACCGGTGCCGCCCTTGAGTTGTGCTGCATCTTTCAGGATAACTACTTTCTTTTCTGCAAACATAGGATAGCCCCGGCACGCGTTTACCAGGTCAGGCCACTCCGCATCTTTACCGTACATGGTAATGAGGTTGAAATCGCGCTCGGCAGGGGTGAGGATATTGTTCTCGAAATATGCGGTGATCAGGTCGAGGTAATAGGGTTCTTCGCCATCGATAAGATATACCGGGGCAAACTGGCGTAACTGTAATGATTGGAAAAGCTTTTTTAGTTCAGCGGTCATAACTAATCGGTCACAATTATTGGTTCAATTTCTATATTATTAATTCCTTTCAGCTTCAAATATACTTTAGCGCTGGTTAACACATCCTGGATACAGTATTTGCCTATCCGCGGCAGGTCTTTGTCTGTCCAGTAAACGGTAGCCACCATACTGCCGTCAATATCAGACTTAGGGGAGGGTATCCCAAGTACTGTGGCGAGCAACGATAGGGACGTGAAATTTTTGTAATCCCCGAATTTCCACATCTCCAGCGTATCTAAATGCGTCATTTCCCATGGTTTTTTGCCCGATAACTGCATCGATGGGGGCAGCGGTATGCCATTTATTATCATGCGGCGGCAAAGGAAGGGGATATCAAATTCTTTTATGTTGTGCCCACAGAAGCGGAGGTCTTTATGGTGGTTGGTGAACCTGTCAACAACTTCGCAAAAATTCTTTAACAAAACTTTCTCATCGTCATTTACGAGCGATTTCAGCCTCATTTTCAGTGTGTTATCCTGTTCCTGTATGCTGCCGAAACTAATGCATACCACCTTGGCAAATTCAGAAAAGATCCCCGCCCTGTCGCTGAAAAGCTTTGCCGGGTCTGCATTTTCGTCATTTGTGTTTTTTGCAGATTTTGCTTTCCGGTTCCATTCGTGTTTCATGGCATCTGATAGCAAAGAGTAGTCGGGTTCAATTGGCACAGTTTCAATGTCGACAAACAAAATGCCCTTTAGTTGCTCCATTCTGAAAGATGTATATTATATTTGTGCAAAATCTAATCTCAACTAAGTACTTCTTAACAAAAGTAAACTAACCCGGTTAAAACTAACCAACTAAAACAAATTAAGTTATGAGTGAAATTAATGGATCAACTTCGCAACAACCGAAAAAGAACAACTCGATCATATATTGGGTGGTTATTTTGATATTATTGGCCGGCTGCGTGTTCCTCTTTATGAGCAAAAACAAGATGGCGGAAGATAATGATGCCATGATGAAGATGAAGCAGCAACAGCTCGATTCTGTGAGCACAGACCGCGCATCCCTTCAAAAGGATTTTGATGCTGCATCTATGAAAATAGACCAGCTCACCACACAAAACGCGAAACTGGATAGCGCATTACAGGGCGATAAAGCAGCTATGGCAAAATTACGCGGCCAGATCGCAGCGGT
>Ga0302185_10001545_pt1 | contig 15977 bp, 13 predicted proteins | sample II_Bog_E1_1_FD_200231 | JGI IMG/M metagenome (GOLD analysis project Ga0302185, IMG submission 200231) | Peat permafrost microbial communities from Stordalen Mire near Abisko, Sweden - II_Bog_E1_2 | ecosystem: Environmental > Terrestrial > Soil > Wetlands > Peat | place: Sweden: Abisko... | reverse complement strand
ATTAGCCCGCTTTCCGGGCTATTTGCTTTATTGCATCCCGCAAGTAAAGCGGCACTTATTGTGGCTGCTGCTATAATATATCTCATCGTTTTCATAATCTTCGTTTTTAAAAAGTTCAACATATACCGGAATAATTCCTGATCCGCATTAGCTTTGTATGTAGTACTAAAAACCAGTGCCCTGTAATGCTAAAAGAATGCTAAAATACAGTGCAACCAAAACGAAATTTTTGAATCATAAAATGATCCTGATGTATCAAAAAAAATGTATCCTCCTCTTATGTTTTACGTTCCTGCTGGCCGGTAATTTTGTATATGCGCAAAGTATTGACCCATCATCGTTTAGCTTTTTGCGGTGGCGCATGATAGGCCCATACCGTGGCGGCCGCACTGTGGGTTCCTCAGGCGATCTGCAGCATCCTAACGTTTTTTATATTGGTGTAAACAATGGTGGGGTGTGGAAAACAGACGATTATGGCCGCACCTGGAACCCCATTTTCGATGACCAGCCTACCGGGTCTATAGGCGATGTGGCTGTGGCCCCAAGTAATCCCAATACCATTTATGTGGCAAGTGGGGAAGGATTGCAACGCCCCGATCTATCGGTGGGAAACGGAATGTACAAATCTCAGGACGCGGGCAAAACATGGCAGCATATTGGTCTTTCTAAAGGCTTACAGATAGGTGGTATTTCTATTGATCCTAATAATGAGAACCGGGTATTTGCGGCAGTGCTGGGCCATCCTTATGGCCCTAATAAAGAGCGCGGTGTGTACCGCACCACTGATGGCGGCAAAACATGGGAGCAGGTTTTGTATATAGATGAAAACACAGGTGCCGTGCAGGTGACCATAGACCCTACCGATCCGAAAATTGTTTATGCCGATATGTTTGCAGGCCGATTGGCACCATGGGAAAACGGGGAGTGGGCAGGGCCAAAAAGCGGGCTGTTCAAATCTACCGATGGTGGTAATACCTGGAAGCAACTCACGATCGGTTTGCCAACTCCTGCAGAAGGCCTGGACCGTATTGGTTTTTGCATAGCACCATCTGACCACAACCGCATGTATGCAGTGGTGAGCGCCAACGAAAAAAACGGTGGCTTTTATAGAAGCAACGATGGCGGTGCGAGCTGGCAAAAACTGAGCAGCGATACGCGCCTATGGGAAAGGGGTACTGATTTTGCGGAAGTGAAAGTGGACCCAAAAAATGCGGATATTGTATATGATGCAGACGTGGTGGTATGGAAATCTATGGACGGCGGTAAAACATGGAGCGGGTGGAAGGGTGCGCCGGGTGGTGATGACTATCACCGGCTTTGGATCAACCCGCAAAACACAGATGTTATTCTGTTGTCGAGCGACCAAGGCTCTGAAGTTACCGTGAATGGCGGGAGGACCTGGAGCTCGTGGTACAACCAGCCCACTGCACAACTCTACCATGTAAGTGCTGATAATGATTTCCCCTACAATGTATATAGCGGCCAGCAGGAAAGCGGATCGGTCTGTATCTCTTCCCGTGGCAATGATGGTGCTATTACGTTCCGCGACTGGCACCCGGTGTCGGCCGAGGAATATGGTTATGTGGTGGCTGACCCGAAAAATCCGGATATAGTTTTTGGCGGAAAAATAAGCCGCTATGACAAGCGCACGGCGCAGGCTACAGACATCAGGCCGGAAGGTAAGTACCGCTACATACGCACAGCGCCCATCGTTTTTTCGCCTATCGATAATAAGACGCTGTTTTTTGCGGGCAATGTTTTATTCAAAACATATGACTACGGCAACACATGGCAAACCATTAGCCCCGACCTTACGCGCACTAGTTATGACGTTGATCCTTGCATTGGTATTTACCGCAATGACTCTATGGGCCATATGCCACAGAGGGGTGTTATATACACCATCGCCCCATCGCCAGTAGATAGCAATATTATCTGGGCAGGTACGGATGATGGCCTGATACATGTAACGCACGATGGCGGGAAAAAATGGGAAAACGTAACGCCTCCTTCGCTGACCTCATGGAGCAAAATATCGCTTATGGATGCCAGCCATACTGATAAGAACACTGCCTATGCTGCAGTAAACCGCATTCGCCTGGATGACCTGCACCCGCACATTTTCCGTACGCGCGATGGAGGCAAAACATGGAAGGAAATTGTGAACGGCCTGCCAAACGACCCCATCAATGTGGTGAAGGAAGACCCTAAATGTAAGGGCCTGCTGTTTGCAGGTTCAGAGCGTGCGGTGTACGTCTCGTTTGATGATGGCGACAATTGGCAAACCTTAAGAGAGAATATGCCCGCTACCTCCATTCGTGATCTCACCATAAAAGATAATGACCTGATCGTGGCGACCCATGGCCGCTCTTTCTGGATCATGGATGATATCAGTTCGCTACGCCAGCTCGCCAAGCGCAAGGCAAAACAAAATGTTGTGCTCTACAAACCAGCCAGTGCTTACCGCGTGCGCTGGGATAATTATCCGGATACTCCCATGCCACCTGATGAGCCTGCGGGAGAGAACCCTCCTGATGGTGCCATAGTGGAGTATTACCTGAAAGAAAAAGCAAATGATATAACGCTCGATATTACTAATGAAGCCGGAGAAATAATTCGCCACTACAGCTCAAAAGACACTTTATATAAAGTTCCCGATGTAAACATCCCGCTATACTGGATACGGCCGCAGCAGATACTTTCGGGTGCCGCAGGCGCGCACCGCTTCTTATGGGATATGCATTACCAACCGCTCAATGTGCCGCCGTCTTATGCCATCTCTGCCGTTTATGAGAACACCGCCCCTGAGTATACATCGCCATGGGTAATGCCCGGAACATATACTGCGAGACTCACAGTGAATGGAAAAATTTATACGCAATCACTCACCGTACTTATGGATCCACGGGTTAAAACGAACACGGCCGATCTTCAGTTGCAGCATGATCTTTCTCATCAATGCTATAAGGATATTCTGAAATGCGAAAGCCTGAAGGCCGCTATAAAAAACGGTAGCCCTGAAGAACAGAAAAAACAATCCGAAAATATTTCCGGGATAGAAAGAATCTTAAAAACAGAACTTAATAAGCTGCAGCTTTCGGATGTAGCGCCTATACCTGCATGTATCACCACTATAAACGATGCACACCGGAGGCTGGGGGAAATGCATTAAGATAGAGCATGATTAATACCAAGTAAACATCAAAGTCGGGCAATAAGATTTAACCGCTAAGGCGCGGAGACGCTAAGGCTCCCAATAAAAGCATGCAAATTTATGATGGAGCAAGCAACTATTAAGTTCGATTAATATTTTACCCCAGGTCGATCTCGGTATTGTCTCCTATGTTCAAGCTCTGGCTCAGGCCACGCACGTAGGCATCATTGCCTATGATGGAAGAATTGAGCACCACCTGCTGCAATTCGGCATACGAACCAATGATGGAGTCCCGAACTATGGAAGATTCCATTTTAGTATACTCACCTATGGTGACATTGGGGCCTATAATGCAGTGACGTATGGTGCAGCCCTCTGCAATACTCACGGGCGGTATGATAACGGTGCTATCAAAAACCGGCAGGTCCCTTCCCGGGTGAGTATCTTCCATTTGTTTCAGCAATATGGCATTGGTAGATAACAGCGTTTCCTTCTTACCGCAATCAAACCAGTTGTTCACGCGGAAGGCATGAAACGGGATGCCATCCTCGATCATATGTTGCAGCGCATTGGTAAGGTGATACTCACCATTTTCATCAGCGGTATTTGCGAGGTGGGTTTCAAGGGCTGCATACATGGCACCGGTATCCTTAATATAGTAAATGCCCACCATCGCCATGTTGCTCTTAGGGATCAGGGGCTTCTCCACCATCCGGATCACCATATCTTTATCGTTGAGTTCAGCGACACCAAAGCTGCGCGGGTCATCCACCTTACGCACCCCTATCTGTGAAACACTGCTGTTCATAATGTCTTTCACATTATAGTCGCATACCGTATCTCCCAACACTATCATCACTTCGTCATTCTGTATAGCATCCCTGGTGAGCCATATAGCATGGCCTGTGCCCCGGCGGTCATTTTGGGTCACAAATGTGCACTTAAGGTGGGGGTAGGTTTTATCTATATAGCGCTGTATTTTTTCGCCCAGGTAACCAATGACAAAAACAAACTCGGTAACTCCTGCATCCAGCAGCTGGTCTACAATAACGCCAAGAATGGTTTTACCTGCAATAGGTATGAGTGCTTTGGGTTGTGTATACGTAAGCGGGCGCAATTTAGTACCCGCCCCTGCAACAGGAATAATGGCTTTCACAATCAAGGAATTAAGAGCTAAAAATACTATTTAATCCCGAATTAGCTATGAGGAGTCATGTAGAATTAATATTACCAAATACTGCCATTAACCCCCGAATATTGGGTAGAAATCGGTAAAAAGGCCATCACAATGGTGAAAATACCGCCATTGTGATTATATTTGAAATCCCTAAAAAAACAAACGAAAGATGAAGAAAGACCATTCAAAGGATATGATAATTCAACAATCTATTGAGTTTTCATTATTGGTCATTAAGTATGTAGAGGAGCTGGAAAGTAAGAACAAACATGTACTGGCTAAACAAGTATTAATAAGCGGCACGGGTATAGGCGCGCATATAATAGGTGCCCGCAGTGCAGATAACGAGAAAGACTTTATACACAGAATGAAAGAAGCCGATAAGGCCGCGCATGACACATGGTACTGGTTTTACCTGTGCGAACAAAGTGAGGGCTACGGATTTCATAAGACTTTGACAACACAGCTGGATGAACTGATGAAACTGATCAGTGCCGTAGTGCTGTCCCTGTAATCCATTGCTTACTATAAATGCTGTTTCCTTTATTCAGCGTCATTTGCTTCCCACAGTTCTATTTTATTGCCTTCGGGATCTATGATATGTGCGAATTTGCCATAGTCGTACACCTGCATTTCGCCAAGCTGCTGAACACCTTCTTTTTTTAGCTCAGCGAGGAGCCATTCCAGGTTTTCAACCCGAAAGTTGATCATAAAATCCTTTGTTGAAGGCTCAAAGTATTTGGTATCCTTTGAGAAAGCGCTCCAAACAGTAGTACCCTTTTTATCGGGCTCATCCTCATGGCGCCATTCGAATGTGGAGCCGTACTGGTCTGCACTAAGACCAAGATGTGTGGCATACCAGCTGCGGATAGCAGCAGGATCACTTGACTTGAAGAAAATACCACCTATACCAGTGACTTTTTTAGGCATTGTTATGAATTTTAAAAGTGCTTAAAACATATAAAGTCCCGGGGTCACCGGAACTTTATAAACCATTTTATTACCGTAGTTAGGATCAATAGATAGTCGCATCGAACAAACCAAGATTGGTATGAAGCGCTGCGCGGTTCGTAGCAAGATCCGTTTTAAGTCCCCAAACAGTATGATATATATTTATTTGGTTGGTTAATATCGTTTGATAAGATGCTTTATCAGCTGCGGTTGCGGCAGTCTGTATGCTTGTCTTGGAATAAGCAAGTACTTCCTTCATCATTGTATGAACTGTATTCCATTCGTTTTGGGCAGCGGTCATATTGCCGGCAGCGATGTAGGAATCGAGCAGGTTGACCTCAGTGGTAAAAGCTGAAGCGGTAACATGTACAGATTGCGCAGATGCATGCTGAACAGAAACAAATGAACAAGTAGCGGTAGCGAGAATACAAGCAAATAAAAAGCGTTTCATTGTTTTTAAATTTTACTAAAGTTATAAAAAAAATCGTTATTCACCATCTAAGACAGTAGCACCCCCCCCATATAGTTGGGTTTTGTAACGAAAAGAGGGAGAAATAATTTTATTACCTAGCCCCAGCGCACTCCATTTGTCATCAACAGCAGCAATTGTTTTATCGTCAGCTACGATAATATTAGGCCAAGGCCTATCAAAGTTATCAAATTTTTTTGTTTTGCGTGTACCATCGAGGCCTAAAATATTTTTTTCTTTACTACCATAGAAATGATCCCGTTTTGGGTCCAGATTGTTGCAAAAACGCCATAAAACATCGGCAATATCATCTGTATTGATGGTATGCTCTACATATAGTATAATCTTTATTCCATTCATTCCCGGCTGGACGGTGAGTTTTTCATGCAATTCGGTGACCTGGTTTGGCCGGTCTTTTTTTACAGATACCATTAAAATCGGCATTTGCCAGTCGCGGGCGGGTTTTTCGTTTATCCCGATAATTTCGGGGAAGGTGGCTAAAATATTACTTTTTGAAAAAGCGGGGTCCAATTTGAAAGGGTGCAGTGGGATAGTAATTTCCTCTTCCATCTTTTTTGTGCCATCAATACACATTTTGCCTCCGAAGCCGAGTTTTGAACAACTATGGTCGAGCACATCCATTGGCCCCTGGCTGAAGTAAATATCGGTGACCGGGTTTACGTTATCGAGTACATACTTGGTCAGTGCCTTGTAGTCGTCAATTTTTATGCCGCTGGTTTTGGGGCCATCGGTGAGGACGAGAATTTTATTGAACATCATTTGGCCCGCCCCCCACATGGCGTTCATAACTTTCTGGCCCTGGCCGGCATATTCCTTATTGATGGTAGTGATAACGAGGTTATGAAACACACCTTCCACTGGCATATTCATATCCGTGATCTCGGGCACCATGGTCATCTTGATGGGTGTGAGAAATATGCGCTCTGTGGCTTTGCCGAGCCATGCATCTTCCTGCGGTGGTATGCCCACGATGGTGGCGGGATATACGGCATCCTTGCGGTGCGTGATGGCTGTGACATGAAAACGAGGATAGAAATCGGGCAGGGAATAGTAGCCGGTATGATCGCCGAAAGGGCCTTCCCAGATGAGCTCTTCGGTGGGGTCAACATAGCCTTCTATTATGAAATCGGCATCGGCAGGCACTTCCAGATCGGGCTGAGTGATGCAGCGCACCATTTCCACTTTCTTTTTGCGGAGGAAGCCTGCGAGCATGTATTCATCTACGTTCTCAGGAAGTGGTGCTGTAGCGGCATAGGTATATACCGGATCGCCGCCAAGGGCTACTGCTACGGGCATGCGCTTGCCGAGCTTTTTATATTCGTTAAAATGACGTGCAGAAACCTTATGCTTGTGCCAGTGCATACCTGTCATGGTAGGGTCGAAAACCTGCATACGGTACATGCCTATATTGCGGATACCATTGTTAGGGTCTTTGGTGTGGATGGCGGGAAGGGTGATAAAACGCCCGCCATCTTCGGGCCAACATTTAAGAATGGGCAGCTTATCAAGGTCTGGCTTTTCCATCACCACTTCCTGGCAGGCACCGCGGCCATTGATGACCTTGGGCATCCAGGAGGCGAACTTGCTGAGCTGCGGCAGCATGGCGAGCTTTTCGAGCATACCGTTTTTGGGGGCGGATAACTTTTTGAAAAGATCTTCTATATCGCGGGTCACATCATCGAGGGCATTGACACCGAGGGCGATGCACATGCGGCGCTCACTGCCCATGGAGTTGATAAGCAGCGGAAATTCTGTGCCGGTATTTTCGAAGAGCAATGCTTTATTGCGGTCGGCGGTTTTGGAGATGCGGTCTGTGATCTCTGCTATTTCCAGGACGGGATCGACGAAAGTTTTTATTCTGATCAATTCTCCGGCCTGCTCCAGTGTATCTATAAATGCGCGTAATGATCTGTATGCCATGCGGCAAAGTTAAACCCTAAATGGCTCCCGAAATAATCGGGACCTTGTTTCGGGACTTTTCTTTCGGTAAATTTTTTGGAAGCTATGGGAAGCTCTTATAAATGTCTTTGCGGTTAGCAACGGTAATAAACCAAATTGTATCTTTTTTCAGTTCTATTTCGATACGATAATCACCTATGCGTATTCTGGATAAGGTTTTAAAACCTTATCAGGTGTTTAAATACGGCTTTACGGTTTACTGTTTTTCCTGTTTTTTCCTTTGTCATAAGCATGCCAAGCTACAGGTCGTCGGCTTGTGAAGGAGAAAGTTTGCTAACGGTTTCGCCAAGCTGTTTTGCAAGGGTGGTAAGTAATTGAAGGTTTCGATTATTATTACTTTTTATGACTATTGAACCCATAAAAATCTTTTTACAAATTTAGTGAAAAAGCATGCTCAAAGCTTTTCAAGTACGGAGCTGTATTTTAATTTGATGCTTTCATAATGGCTGGAAAGGTTAATGCCATTCTTGTCGCCGGGCGTATGCCAGTGAGAAAGTCAAGAACTACTTTTAAAGCGGCTTCATCGTCGATAGACTCGACTTTTATGGCGAACTGGCGAATGGCTTGTTCTTTTTAATTCTGCAACACTCATAGACAAATATTAGATTATAAAGCTACGGTTTAATGTTTGAAATTACATTTCATCCAAAAGCCGGGTGGGTTCCGGATCCAGAAGGATTTCTCAGGTTATCTTATTAATTTTATAAAAAACAAGGCTATGAAAAAGTTTATAGTAATGGCATGCTATGTATTGTTGTTCACAGCGGCACAAGCGCAGGAAAAAAAGCGTGCTGCAGAAGGTGGAATGCTGCCGAACCTGCAAAGCTGTGTGCATACGGCTCAGCAGAACCTGCAACTGTATCTGCAGGGACAACCGAATGATGTGAACTCTATAGTGAAGGAAATAGAGGTGGCTATAGACTCTACAAAAACCAGAACGTATAGTGATGGACTGCGCTCAAAATATTTTGCACCACTGCGGCATTTTTTCCTGACGACGACGAACAAGACGAGTGTGGCGGCGGAGTTTCTGTATACAGGCGCGCCGTATGCCTTTTGCTGGTATAATGACACCGCGCTTACGCTTTACATAGGGGCGGTGAAAGACGGGGAGCAATATAACCTAAACAAGACAACTGAAAAGCGGGTGGCACAACTGGCGATGACTAACTGCCTGCTACCCTCACTGGCGGCGCTGGATGAGTTTAAGGGCACTGATATAAAGTATGTGGCGCTGAGTGTGTATTATGGCTGTAAGGATACACGCGAGGGGGCACCGAAGGTGGCTGTAGTGCCTTACTGCCTTACACTGGTAGCACGCCTTAGTGATGTGCAGCAGTATGCGGCAGGGCTGATAACGGATAAAGGGCTGCTGGCGAATGCGGAAGTGTATACGTGGAGTGAGCCTTGATAGAGACTGTAGGGTTTTCAAAAATTATTTGTGGGTAAATTTTATAGTGTGTGCAATTATGCAGATGATAATTGTGTATGCGATGAGTACTGAAAAAAAATGAAGCGGATTTGAAGCGGAATTTCTTTTTTAAATATTGTTGAATATATTATGTACCTATGCGTAATTGATCTGGGGTTTGATTGATTAATGATTGATTTTTGGTTGAGTGTTGATTCTTCTGCTTTATTCGAGCAATATTATTCTATTTCAGCAAGATTTACCGTTTCATTTTCCTTATATAAATTGGTTAATTGACTTGCTTTCATTCGAAACTGACTTCTTCGTTTAATATTTTGTTTCCGCACTTCTGGTATGGCAAATTCAAGTTTAATACCCGGATCATAGTATATATGACCTAAAGCAACTTCTTTTAGGAAAAGTGAGAAATCAGTTTTACTACCCATCATGACAAGATTGCCATAAGCGTACTGTTGAGTAAAAATGCCATTAGCTACTTTCCTATTTTTTGAAGGTATGTAACATGCGTTCGCATGTTTAGTATTCCAGTGCTTAAGTAAAGAAGTAAAAGACCATGATGCAGCAATATTATCTTTGCTATCAATCAGGCCAAGAAAACCATCTGTATTTTCTATTTTTTCTTTTATCGCATCATATCCTTCAAGCACCAATCTTAAGCCAGTCGAAGCCTGGGTGTTACCATATTTATGTATTCCTCCAAAGTTCATTCTTGATTCTCTGCCCATTTTATCATTATATCCATAAGTTGTGATGAATTTCTCCACACCTTTATCGACATAAAAACCATGCGTCGGTTCCGGCGTCATTAGTGTTACTGCAGTAGTACCAACCTTTGAAAATTCTTTAACAGCAAATTGCTTTACTTCCCATCCCAAATAATCCGGTTCTGAATAACCATTGGGTGTAATTCCTAATTCTGCCTCAAGTGTATACCCACCACAATTTGAAGAACTGCAAGGAAATATATTTTTATGTGCATCAAACCTTTTAGAATCTATCCAACCAAGGTTATTTATCCTTTTTAGCTCATGCAACAACTTTCCTTTACTATCTAATTCAATTCTACCGGCAACTAAGGTTATTGCTTTAAATACCCCTACATCTTCTATACCTTGTAATGAAGCAAATTCTTTAACCAAGCTGGACTCCGGGCCTACAACGTAACCAATTACCTGTACTGATTTTGATACTCCTAAAAAAAGCAATCTATCTGGAATACGCTCTGCCATTAACTCTGAAGGCGCATCTTTACTGCGTAATAGAAAACCTGAAAATCTTACTTCAGGATATTTTGGATATAATATTAACTGCGCTTCGGGAGCCACATTAAGCTGTCCATCATCATTAGCCCAATAAAAATCCAGTTTTGTTTTAAAACGCGTCTTTTTTCCACCACCTTTATTATCTGCATCTGTTGTAATTTCTTTTATTGGTAAAATATTAAGAACATCAAAACTGCCACCGAAATAAACCTGATTCTTGGAATTATCGTTTGCTGAAAGTTTTTTCACGTAAACTTTATTACATCCATTATCAGAAAATATATTTAGAAGCGTTTTCAGGTTCATTTTGCATGGATTTGAAGTATGTGTGCAATTTCCTTACCTACTGCCCTTATTAAGGGCATTACAACAGAGTTGCCAAACTGTCTATAGGACTGAGTATCTGATACAGGTATTTTAAATTCGGGCGGATATCCTAGAAGTAATGCACATTCCTTTGGTGTAAGCCTTCTTGGATTCATGTTTCTCTGAGGAATTAATATTTCAGAGCCATCCTTATGATATCTTGCACTTAGCGTACGTGTAATACTATTTAAATCGACCAGTCCAAAGCCAAAGCCATTTCCGTTTGCTTTATGCTTTTTAGCATACTCCTGCAAGTAATTCCAAAGATGGTCCGTGAGCGTATATTTCGGATCAACTGATTCTTCCAGAATGTCTTTGATCTTATGTTTAGAATCTGGTATTTTCACTTTATCGAAATCGAATTTTATATCGTTGCCAAATACTTTTTTATCAAAACCAACCATTATTGTCCTTTCTCTATGCTGCGGTACGAAGTGTTTGCCATCTAAAACCCTTTTGTCAAATGAATATCCTAGATCTTCTAAAGTTTCTTTAATCACTTTAAACGTATTGCCTTTATCATGTGAAACAAGATTTTTTACATTTTCAAGAAAGAAAACTTTAGGCCTATGTGTTTCTATGATATTAGCAACATCAAAAAATAAATTGCCTTGCTTTTCATCTTCAAAGCCATGTTTTTTTCCAAGGCTTATTTTTTTAGATACCCCTGCAATTGAAAAAGGCTGGCATGGAAAACCTCCACATAAAACATCGAATTTTTTAGGAATAAATTTTCTTACTTCTTGTTTTGTTATATCTCCAAACGGAGTTTCACCATAATTTGCCCGGTACGTTTGTTGGGAATATTTATCGTATTCAGAAGAGAATACGCATTTTCCACCATGCGCCTGCATAGCCATTCTAAAACCACCAATGCCTGCAAACAAATCAATAAACGTGAATTTTTCTTTGCCGTCCTGTGGTCCAGGAAAAGGGATATCATGAAATTTGTACAGCCATTGATCAATTGCGCTTTCTGCTGCTATTCTTGTAATATTTACATTGGGGTAAGTCTTTTCTAGTATTTCTTTTGTCTCCGAAATAGCATCTTTTTTGTAAACAGTGTTTTTCGTTATAGCAAAGTGACTAATTACCGGAGATTCAGCACCTTGTGTTCTTCCTAATATAAAATCCTTATTGATATTGTATTTCTCTACTAATGACATAGCTCTACTTCTTTTTCCCGTTAAATAAATTGTTATTAAAAAAGTCCTGCAGGGTAGTTCCCAAGCCATTTACAACTATCTTTTCCAGACTTTTTACAGAGATGTTTCTTTTACCGTTTTCTACATGGTTCATGAATGTCCGGTCGACATCTGAACGAAATGCAACGGCTTCCTGTGTGAGATTTTGTGCGGTACGGATCTCCTTTATCCGTGCAGCAATCTTTTCCTGAATTTCCATTCAGACAAAGTACGAGTACGTGACTCATAGTACATTTGCTTATAAGTCACGTTGTTGTATTTGTGGATATCTTTTATGCAATCTTTTTGACTAACGCAGAAAGCGTTTTATCGATGGATTTGGTCTTTAACTGACACTCCCAAAGTGTGATAACTTTCCAGCCATCTTTCTTTAAGGCTTTTACAGATCTTTTATCGTTTTCTATGTTGTGGTTTATTTTATTGAGCCACCATTCGGTGCGGGTTTTGGGCACGACAAAATATCTGCAGTTTTTATGGCCATGCCAGAAACAGCCATTTATAAATATTATGGTTTTGTATTTGGGGAGTACTATATCGGGTTTGCCGGGGAGGTCTTTAATATGGAGGCGGTATCTGAAACCCTGCGCATGGAGGAAACGGCGCACGAGCATTTCCGGCTTTGTGTTTTTGCCTTTGATGCGGCTCATGTTGTAGCTGCGGGTAGCTTTGCTGTGGATGTCCATGTTTTGCAAAGATAACCGCCCCGGCTGAATGACGGGGATAGCCCCTACGGGGCAAGGTGGAATTGGCACAATCTTTTGCTACAAACAGATAGCCCCGATGGGGCATTTCTTTACATTATGTATGGGTAGTTCAATAGAAATCCTCAGTTGAACGGTGCCAACGCCACCGGTGCATAATAGTAGTAATAAGCCGGGACAACAAAAATATTTTTGAATTACCTTTATCACATGTCTGAAAATACTACAGAGAAGAAATTGTTTTTGCTGGATGCGTTTGCGCTGATATTCAGGGCGTATTATGCGCTGATACGGAACCCGAGGATCACGAGCAAGGGGAAGAATACGAATGCGCAATTCGGATTTACGAATACGCTGCTGGAACTGCTGAACAAGGAAAAACCTACACACCTGGCGGTGGTGTTTGACACGGCGGCACCTACGGAGCGGCATACGGATTTTGCAGACTATAAGGCGAACAGGCAGGAGACGCCGGAAGACCTGCTGGCGGCGGTGCCGGATATAAAGCGCATCATAAAGGGTTTTAACCTGCCGTGCCTGGAGCTGGATGGGTATGAGGCGGATGATATAATAGGATCGCTGGCGCTTGAGGCAGCCGACCTGGGCTATACGGTATACATGGTAACGCCGGATAAGGACTATGGGCAGATAGTAAGGGAAAATGTATTCATCTACAAACCAAAGAGCGCCTTCAGCGACCAGGAAACGATGGGTGAAAAAGAGGTGTGTGCAAAGTGGGGCATAAAGCGTGTGGACCAGGTGATAGATATGCTGGGCCTGATGGGTGATGCGGTAGATAACATTCCGGGGATACCGGGGGTGGGGGAAAAGACTGCTGCAAAACTACTGGCAGAATATGACACGATAGAAAACATACTAGCCAACGCGGACAAGATAAAGGGGGCGATGGGCGAGAAGATACGCAATGGTAAGGAGCTGGCGCTGATGAGCAAAAAGCTGGCGACAATAATCACGAATGTGCCGGTGCCTTTTCATGATGAGGACTTCAGGGTGAAGGAAAAAAATGTGGAGGCGATAAAACAGGTATTTGACGAACTGGAATTCAGGGCGCTGACGAAGCGTGTGCTGGGTACAGAACAGGGGCAGGATATATGGAACGGCGAACAGCCGGGCAAAACCGGCAACCAGAAAGCGACAGCGGTGGATAATAGCCGGAGTTTGGACCTGTTTGGAAACCCGATCCCGGTGAAGCAGGGAGCAGCTGGTAATGCAGAGCGGGAGAAACAGAGCGGGAGCGAGGGGGATGAGGAAACAGAACCGCTCGATAACCTGCCGGCCAATCTTACTACGCTGGAGCAGGTGCCGCATACTTATACGCTGGTGCGGACTGACGATGAGATAACGGCGCTGCTGAAACAACTGGAGGGTAAAAAGGAAATAGCATTTGATACCGAGACAACGAATATAGACCCCAACCTGGCAGACCTGGTGGGGATGAGTTTTTGCTATGAAAAAAATGTGGCGTGGTTTGTGGTGGTGCCTGAGGACAGGGAGGGCGTGGTGAAGGTGCTGGAGCGATTCAGGGGGCTTTTTGAAACGCCGGATATATTGTGGGTAGGGCAGAACATAAAGTATGATATGATCATGCTGAAATGGTATGGCTTTGCACTGAAGGGGCCGATATATGACACCATGCTGGCCAACTATGTAATAGACCCCGATGGCAAGCGCAGCATGGATATGCTGAGCATGAAGTATCTGAGCTATGCACCGGTGAGCATAGAAACCCTGATAGGCAAAAAAGGCAAGGGACAAACAAGCATGCGCGAAGCGCCAATAGAAGCTGTAAAGGAATATGCGGCAGAGGATGCGGATATAACGCTGCAACTGAAAAAATCTTTTGACCCGCTGCTGGATGATAAGGATGTGCGGCGGGTGTTTGAGCAGGTGGAAAACCCGCTGGTGCCGGTGCTGATAGATATAGAGTATGAGGGCGTGGGGTTGGATGTGCCTTTTCTGCGGGAATACTCAAAACTACTGGGGGTGGATATACAGCAGGCGGAAGAAAATGTATATAAACATGCGGGGGTGAAATTTAATATTGGTTCGCCAAAGCAATTGGGCGAGGTGCTGTTTGATGTGATGAAGATAGATGCGGGGCAGAAAAAGACGAAGACAGGGCAGTATGCTACCGGTGAAGATGTGCTGCAAAAGCTGCGGCATAAACACCAGATAGTGGAGGACATACTGGCCTACCGTGAGCTTACGAAACTGAAGAGCACTTATGTGGACTCGCTTCCTGACCTGATAAACCCGAGGACGGGGAGGCTGCATACGAGCTTTAACCAGGCGGTGGCGGTGACGGGCAGGCTGAGCAGTAATAACCCCAACCTGCAGAACATACCGATACGCACAGACAGGGGCAGGGAGATAAGGAAAGCATTTATATCGCGGGGCAGCGGGTATACGCTGGTATCGGCAGATTACTCGCAGATAGAGTTGAGGATAGTGGCAGCGATAAGCGGGGATGAAAATATGATACAGGCTTTTAAAGAAAATAAAGACATCCATACTGCCACTGCAGCAAAGGTATATGGCGTGGCAGAAAGTGAGGTTACAGGTGCGATGCGCAGGGCAGCAAAAGCGGTGAACTTCGGGATCATATATGGGCAGTCGGCATTCGGGCTGGCGGAAAATATAGGAGTTAGCAGGACTGAAGCAAAGACGATAATAGATAACTACTTTACACAGTACGCATCCATAAAGCAGTATATGGACCGCTCTATAAACTTTGCCAAGGAGCATGGGTATGTGGAGACGGTAATGGGCAGGAAGCGGTGGCTGAAGGATATATACAGCGCCAACTTCACGGTGCGTGGTTATGCAGAGCGCAACGCCATAAATATGCCTATACAGGGCACAGCGGCCGATATGATAAAGCTGGCGATGATAACCATACATAAAGATATAGTGAACAGAGGCATGAAAACGCGCATGATACTACAGGTGCATGATGAGCTGGTATTTGATGTGCCGCTGGATGAAGTGGAAGAAGCACAGATCATGATAAAACAGGGCATGAGCAATGCCATGAAACTACCGCATGATGTGCCACTGAATGTAGAGACCGGCAAGGGGGATAACTGGCTGGAGGCGCATTAGTAACCCCCAAGCCCCCTGAAGGGGGCTTCGCTTGAAGGCATAATTTCAGCTATGTGTCTTTTCTTCGGCTAAAAAAATGAGGGGTATTATTGATGGGTAAGCCCCTTTAGGGGTTTGGGGTTTCTTTTTCCATATGGAAATGGGGGATGCCGACCTC
>Ga0302185_10001544_pt1 | contig 15977 bp, 15 predicted proteins | sample II_Bog_E1_1_FD_200231 | JGI IMG/M metagenome (GOLD analysis project Ga0302185, IMG submission 200231) | Peat permafrost microbial communities from Stordalen Mire near Abisko, Sweden - II_Bog_E1_2 | ecosystem: Environmental > Terrestrial > Soil > Wetlands > Peat | place: Sweden: Abisko... | reverse complement strand
CAGGCTGATCAGGTCGTAGTGGTTTTCATAAATCAAATATTTATTTTGCCAATCGGGTAAAAATTTTTCTTTAAAATCCCTGAGTCCCCTGTAATGCCTGAATTGCTGTAGCTTTTCGTAGGCGAACTTTAAGGTTTTTTCAGGCAGGTCCTTTGCCTGTTCAATGCCAGATAACGGTGCCAGTCCCAGGTTAAGGTATTTATAGTTGTTAACCTTGCAATATTCTATTAAAGAAATGATCAGCGCATCGTTTACACCGCCCGGAGCATCACTTGTTTTCCTTATCAGATCATAAGTCGCTTCGCCAGGTACGAAATCAGGTATAATGTTTAAAAAACCAAAAACCTGTTCATCATCATTTTCAACGGTGATAATAGTTTGATTTTTCAGCTCTTTCCTGTCAAACATCCCTTGGGTAAAAACAATTTCTTCGCGGTTGGTGCTTTTCAGCCAGTCGTTAGAAACGTATTCCAATTTTTGAAGTAGACCGTCTTTAATAGGTGCCTGATGAATTTTTGTTTTGAAGCCGTTCTTTTGAAGACTGTTCAATCCATTGCGCATGGATTTTCTATTTTTCCCTTCCAAAGTAAAATGCTCAAGCTTGATTATTGCTTCCTGGCCAATAATGAGTGACCTTTTGCCAAGCGACTGAAAAAGCTGGAGGCTTTCCTCATCAACCCGGTAATAAGCAGACCTTAAGCCCGATTCCATGCAGAACTCTTCAAACTCTTCCAGTAACACCAGTTCATCCTGACTGTCTTTACAAACAGGCTGTTCCAGAACTACAGCGAAACTACCCGCCATTCTAAAGGAGATCAACCCTTCTCGCCGCCTGCCAAAATAGAGCAATTTATCATCGTAGGTTTTGAAATAATCTACAGGTGACGAGCCCAGTCTTTTAACGATTTCGACTGCCTGTGCAAGATCTTCATGATCATGCTCTACCTCGACAAAATAAGGTTTCAGCAACGTATAAAAAATAAGGCCGATAGATAAGGTACCGCTAATACGAATGGTGTTCAAAAACACGAGGGCGAATGTTGTATGCGGGGCCAGATCCTTAACATCCATTAGGATGAAATTATAAAAGGTAAACTTTATAGAGTCGAGCAAGTGAAAATCAATTCCAAAGTGCCGCTTGTCTAAGAAATAAAAACCGGTAACCCCATAAACTGTAATACCACAGAATATCAACAGCGCGGTTTCAATTCCGATAGTCTGCAGCCGTACATTATGCCTTACATAATACTGTTTCCGGGTAAACCAAAGCACCAATAGCACACATAGAGCCACTATACCTTCTTCATAATCAATTGCTTTTGTTAGATTTCCGATTAATGATATGGCGCATAATAATATGGCAAATCTCCAGGCGTTCTTGAATCCCTTAAAAAGAAATGCGGAGGTTATAATAAGCAGCAGGCCGGCTATAAATACCAGGTAATTGGAAACTGAAATGGTATCGGCCGATAAAAAGGACTTTAGCAGTTTTACCCGGTATGCCAGGGCGGGTGTTAATACCGATATAATATTGATCAGCCCCAGCCCTAAAAGTAAAAATGCAGGGATCACCCGGAGCACCATGTTCCCTTTCCGGAGCATAAAACTAATCATACCGGCTGCCACCGGGAGCCAAAACTCAAATAAACGATAAATAAGGGTTATGGCTAATGCTTCTGATGTGGAATAGCCATAATGTTTTAATATAACTGTAAGCGAAAACTCAATAGCGCCGATTCCCCTCAAAAATGGAGAAATCACCAAAATCAGGGTAGCGATCACATAACCAATTAAAGCTATTTTCCAGCTGGCATCTGCCCCCATTACTAACATCGCAATGTAGAGATGTGCAACACCCGCTAAATCAATTAAAACTGAGTAAATATTTACAAGAGAAAACCACAGCTTAAAATCCGGATGATTTTTAAATTCTGTGCTTATATTCGGTATAAATCTGCTCAATAAACGATACACCCATCCTTTTCTTAAAAAAGAAGTTACAACGTAAATCCCCAATATGAGCAAGAACAATATAATAGCGACTGCCTCATTAGCATTCTTCCAACTATCGCCACTTAATGCTAAATAGGCTAATACCGGAATGGCAATGATAATGATAGACACAATTCCCGTAAAACCATATATCGTGCTTGCAAAATGAATGCGGACCCTGTTTTCTTCACTGGTTTCCTTCTGTATATCTTTGGTAAAGAAAGCCAAAGATGTTATACTCCCACCAGGTAAGAAAATACTGATCAAATTTCTTTTCAAAAACAGTATAGTTGATTCCCACAGGCTTAATTTTAACTGAAGTGCCCGAAAACTGGCATGGTACATAAGTGCCTGTAAGCAGATATAGATAGCGGTGAAGACAATTCCTGTGATAATCCACAACGGCTTACCTAAGCGTATATAATTGCCAACATGTTTAAGTTCCTCTCCCTGGCTTCTGATAAAGTAAATAGCAAGGACTAATAATAGCAGTCCGGTAATCTCACTAAGGTATAATTTAGGTTTTACAAAAAGCTTTTTAAACATGAAGTCAAAACGTTATCTGATGTTTCAAAGGGTTAGATAATTGTTCAAAGGTAAACCTATTTATATTCTTCATCAAACCAGAGGGTTTTACATTCGTCTGTTTAATGTCATATACTAAAATGGACAACAGAATAGTTGTTAAAAATTAGGAAATCGTTTTATCCATTTGAATTCTACATGAATTACCCGCAAAATACTGTAGCATATTTGTAATATTTCGGCGTCAAGTTCAACAAAAATATGTAAATTCTGTTACTAAAGAGTAACAGCGCCACAGGTGATCCTCCCCGGTTTTAAAAGACAAAAAAAACGCTAATGATATCAAAAAGCGGGTTTTTACTATGCGCGCCCACCTGGGCTACACACAAAAATATACCATCAATTGATTCAGTACATTACAAGGCAAACAAAAGATTTAAAGGCGAAGCGCAGCAACTGGAGCATTACAAAAAGCCCGAGTTTAAAAATGAGAATAAGCAAGACCAAAAGCAAGCGCAGTCTAAGGAGGATGCGCCTGAAAAAAAGCAGCACAAAATCGCTAAAATGAAAGTTTAATACTTAATTGCCCAAATCTAATGACGGAGTTCTTTCCGTCTATTGTGATAAGGTTTCCTCTAAAAATACAAGGTTGTTGGCAGCAATGGTAGAACGATACCCAACAAAGAGCGAACATTATTTCCCGACAATCTTCTTTCTATGTGCAATTCCCCAATCCGTAAGATTACTGATGATGATTTGCAGCGTATCGCCGTGTTCCGTAAGTTCATATTGAACCGTTATGGGTTGTGTATCTAAAACGGTTCGTTTTACCAATTGGTTTATTTCCAATTCCTTTAATTCTTTGCTTAACATCCTGTTGGAAATTCCTTCTATATCATTCAAAATATCGGAAAATCGCCTTTTTTTGTAACAGCAAATAGACGAAATAATAGCAATCTTCCATTTCCCATTCAGCACGTCCATTGAATCCTGAACGGCTCTGATTCTTTTCTTTTGTTCCTGTTGGAACTCTTCTATTTTACAACTCATAATGTTATTTGGTTACAACGATGATACTGTTACTTCAATACAAAGCTGCAAATCCTCCTTAATTTAAATAGAAAACAAAATTCGGAAAGCCCTGTTGTTTAATCCAATAGGGCTTTTTTAAAACCTCATATTGAGGTATTAACATTGGTTTCAGATACATTTTTTCAATATACTGTTCACAGGATTTTTTTAGACAGATACTTTAAAGCCCTTCGTATGTTTCGGAAAAAACACTACCTCCCATTAGCGCGTCCATTGAATTTTGAACGGCTCTCTTTTTCTTCCTGTGTTCTTGCAAATCTTTAATCTGACACATCACAATGTTACTCTGTTATCTCTGTGTTACTGTTATCTTTCGGTACAAAGTTACTAAAGATAACTTTAATAGTCGACTTTTGTCACTCAATATTTAAAAAAGAAACAATGAATAGATTAAAAAATAAAGTAGTAGTTATTACAGGTGGTAATAGCGGCATTGGATTTGGCATTGCCCAAGAATTTAAAAATGAAGGTGCTAAAGGAGTTATTGTCGGCAGAAATCAGAAAACTTTAGATAATGCTGTGGCTCAACTTGGCGATAATTTTATAGCCATAAATGCCGATGTAACCAACGTTGCCGACCTGGGCAGCGTGTTTAAAGAAACATCTGAAAAATTTGGTAAAATAGACGTGATTGTAGCCAATGCGGGTGCTGGAATTGTAGGAACTGTGGCAAGTTTAGGCGAAGCCGAGTTTGACAAGACAATTGATTTAAACCTGAAAAGTGTTTACTTCACTGTTCATAAAGCACTGCCTTATATAAATGATGGTGGCTCTATTATTCTTATCGGGTCAAATGCAGCACATCGTGCATATCCGAATTTTACGCTTTATGGTGCTGCAAAAGCGGCCGTAATCTTTTTTGCAAAAGGATTTTCAAGCGATCTTTTAGATAGAAAAATCAGAGTAAATGTTATAACACCAGGTACAACAGATACACCAGCATTTGAACAGTTCGTTCCCGCAGAACAAATTGAAGGTATAAAAAAACACTTTGCAAGTGAAATGCCGATAGGCAGAATTGGGCAACCATCTGACATTGGTAAAACAGCGGTTTTCCTGGCTTCTGATGATTCTTCGTTTTTGCTTGGTGCTGAAATCCTCGTTGATGGTGGTATGACCTATTTGTCTAAATAATTGACCCCACGGCGGCGAGAGTTTATAACTCGTGCCGTTAAATAATTAAAAAAAATCAAAAATGAGTAAATTAGAAAACAACGTAGCAAGCTACGCAATTATCGGTTTCGGCAAGATCGGCCAGGCCCTGGCCAAGGCATTTGCCCGCAACGGCATCGAAGTATCCGTTGCAACCACGCGCGACCCGGAAAGTTTTGCATCCGATGCAGCCGCAATCGGAGCCGAGATCATTCCCACAACGCTGGCGGAAGCCGTCAAGGCGGACGTCATCTTTCTGGCTGTGCATTTCGAGTCGCACCCGGATGTCGCAAAGGCGCTGCCCACCTGGCAGGGGAAGACCATTGTCGATGTGACCAATGCCTACGGCGTGCCCCCTGAGAAGCTGGGAGGATTGCCTTCTTCCAGGTTCGTTGCGCAGGCCTTCACTGGTGGAAAACTGGTTAAGGGCTTCAACCATTTGGGTGCTGCTATCCTCGACCAGGATCCGGCTGTACATGGTGGCAGGAGAGTCGTGTTCCTGGCGAGCGACGATGACGGCGCCGCAGCGGAGATTGGTGCGCTTGCGGAAAATCTCGGTTTCTCGCCAATCAAACTTGGCGGGCTTTCGGAAGGCGGACTGCTTGTGCAGGCGCGCGGAAATAGCTGGGGTAAATTGATCTTTCAGGACTTGGTTAAGTTCGACTGATGAATCGTTATCGCAAATTCCGAGGCGATCCTGCCCTTTCGATAAAGGGAAACACGGTTTGATTATAAGTTTCTTTTAAATCCGTGTTTCTTCAGGAAGCATGGATTTTTTGTTGCTTTTCACTTACACCGTCGAGCGTAATGAATGATTTATGATATTTGTTTTTTTAGTCTTTTATCAGGCAGCTTGAGTAAATTGCGAATAATTATATACTTGAACGATGTCCAATTTTGAAGCGCTTTTCGATTACATCCAGGAAATATCAGGCAAACTGCTTTCAGAGGATGATAAGCATTTGTTGATGACACATTTCAAACCCAAAAAACTTCGAAAACGGCAATACTTTTTACAGGAAGGAGACGTATGCAAATATATTGGGTTTATTGTAAAAGGATCCGCCAGGACCTTTACGGTAGATGAAAAAGGGCATGAACATATACTGAAATTATCTGTGGAAAATTGGTGGCTGACAGATTTTGAAAGCTTTTACCTGTTGACACCAAGTCGCTTTAATATTGAGGCGCTGGAGCAACTTGAGATTCTGCAATCAACCAATGCGGAAATTGAAGAGTTTCTGAAGCATATCCCTGCCTTTTCAGCGATGTCGAATGTAATCAGTCAAAATAACACAATTGCAGCCCAGAGAAGAATGCAGGCAGCTATGAGCTTTACGGCTGAAGAGCGTTACGGGGAATTGATCAGAAATTATCCTCATTTTCTACAGCGCTTTCCGCAAAACATGATCGCTTCTTACCTGGGATTATCGCCAGAAACTTTAAGTAGGATAAAGAAAAACGCTGTAAAATAGATCCTTTATGCAAGGATGAAATTCCGTATCCAAATAAAAATATCATTGTAGTTTTTTTACCCGAACAGGAACATCCCATAATACGCCCGCAAACAACACGCTTTAATCAAACAACACGCTTTAATATAGCTTTTCCAAAAAAGCGGCCGGCTTTTCAATTGCCGCTTCAGAGGCCCCCATCGATATATCTTTCTGAATGCAAAAAAAGTGCTTACCAATGGAATACGCGCCGTTATGACCGGTCTGGCTTTTTGATACTTTGGCTTTTCGCCTTTCCCTTAAGCTGCTATTTTACAATTCGTTATCAGATTAATGTGATATAGGTCATCACTTTGAATTGACCTATATCAAACGTATTTAATGATTCATGTCAACACGCAGTTCGTTACAGCACAGCATCTTTGTACATGCTTCAGCACGGAAAAAACCTGGAGAATTTGAATATTTAAATAAAAGAAATCATGAGTAAATTAAATAACAAAGTAGCGGTAGTTACCGGTGCTTCAAAAGGAATAGGTGCATCTATCGCAAAACACTTTGCGGCAGAAGGCGCAAAGGTAGTTGTGAATTATGCCTCAAGTAAAGAAGGCGCGGATAGAGTAGTTAAAGAGATAACCGACAATGGAGGCACAGCCATTGCAGTACAGGCCGATGTATCGAAAGAGGCTGATGTAACCAGGCTGTTTGAAGAAACAAATAAGGCTTTCGGCACGTTGGATATTCTGGTAAACAACGCGGTCTTTCAGCAATATTTACCTATTGAACAGGCAACGGTAGAAGCTTTTCACCAGCATTTCAACGTCAATGTTTTGGGCCCTGTACTTACTATCCAGGCATCTTTGAAAGCGTTTGGCGATAAGGGCGGCAATATCATCAATATCAGTTCAGGTGCAAGCAAATACCCGCTTCCGGGAGCCTCGTTGTACTCTGCAACTAAAGCGGCATTAGATGCCATAACGATTGCTTTGTCGAAAGAACTGGGTGCAAAAAACGTTCGAATTAATTCTATTTTGCCTGGCGCTACGGAAACAGAAGGTGCAGCCAGTGCGGGCGTCACTCCTGGCAGTGAGTATGAAAAAATGTTTGTTGCCAATACACCACTTGGCCGCAGAGGTCAGCCCGAAGATATTGCGAAAGCTGTCGTATTTCTTGCATCCGATGATGCAGCGTGGATTACGGGTGAGCAAATTTCAGTTTCGGGTGGTATGTATGGTTTTTAAATTCCAAAACTCAAAAAAATGAAAGACAATGGGACGGAATTATTGGTTGATGATGGTTTTATTAACTACGCAATAAAATAATTGCTTCAAAAGTATAAGTTTCTTTTCAAATCCCTGTTTCTTCCGGAAGCAGGGATTTTTTGTTGTTTCAGATGACCTACACTAACAAATAGCAATTGGGCTAATTTCTTCAAATCTTCCATAAAATGCTATCGCCCACGCCGTAAACCAACGGCTTCATTAACGCCAGATTAATTTAAAAATTTGATTTATTATTTTAAAATAGTACTGTTTACTGTACCGGATATATTACTTATTCTTTCTTTAAGCGTAGGTTGTTCAAAGTAGTCTGTAAGTTCTAAAGAATAGATAACACTTGTGATCTTCCATTTTCCGTCCCTTTTTATTAAGCTTAGGTATTTTCCGCCCCAATTCGTCATTTTATTATTCACCCAAAAACTATAATCCATACTAACAGTGGCAACAGTCCCATCTTCAATAATTATAATATTATCAAACTTATCTTCTGTTGATTTATACCTGAATAATGATCTTAAAAAACCTTTATAGCTTCCGGGAAAATAATTACTCCCAACTGATTTTGTACCTTTCTTCTCTATTTCTTTGGCTTGGGATCTGTCCTTTAACGCAGCACACCAGGTAACAATGCCATCATTAAATAAACCATAAAATGTAGTTGAATCCCTGTCGATCACACTTTTGGAATACTCTTCTATGATGAGCCTTATTTCTTTTTTGTTGTCTGTTGTTCGCTGAGCGTAAGTCTGCTGCGTCGTTATCAAAAATATAATTAATAGTTGTTTTATAGTTTTCATTCTATTTAACTATTACTTTTTGGTTATTAATATATTTATATTCTATGGTTAGACCTTCATAGCCATAAGCGTCCGCTTTCATTTCTTGAATAGTGGTATAGCTAACAGGGTGGATACTTCCAAGTAAATTCTTTAGTGAGCTGTGTACGGCATCAATATAATTCGCCTTATCAATTTTCAGGTTTGTGGAATCTGAGAATTTTATATCAAGATGAAAACTTCTTGTTTTTAGCCCAGCCAGCGATACAGAATTAACGAACCATTGGTCATCCGGAATAAACGATACGATAACCACCGTGACTTCCGGCTTCTTATTTAAAACATCCTTGGTAAGACGGCTGATTTCTTTCGCGAGTTCTTTAGTTAAAGCTGGATCTTCCCGACCGCTTACTTTTAAATTGATTATAGGCATACTTCAAAAATTTAATTAATGAAGTACAAAGCTCGGCTTAAAGATTGCCTTATTTATTGATGTATGTTAAGAGTTTGATCCGGCTAAGTGATTCGGGTTTAACACCTAAATAAGAAGCGATGTGATATTGCGAAACCCTTTGCTCTATTTCCGGGTAGAGGGAAGACAGGTGTTCTAATCTTTCTGATGCTGAATATTTTAGAAAAGAGGTCTCCCGTTTGCATTTCCTGATAAAATAGGTATCAGATACATATTTGCTTAGTTTAAGGAAAGCATTGTCATGGTCAATTAATCCGTTGAGTTTTTCATAACTGATATAATGAATCGTACTGTCAGTTAACGCTTCTATATTGCAATTAGTGGGCATCTGTGTTAAAAAACTGGTATAGGCACTCACAAAATCATGGTCAAAATAAAAATCATTATTAAATTCACCATCATTATTCTTTACATACGATCTGAGTGTCCCTGAAGACACAAATCCCATAAAGTTACAGACCGAGCCTTCACTAATTAAATGCTCTTTTTTCTTTAGGCTTTTTACCTTTAATTGGGCACAAAACGTGTCGAATTGATCCCTGTTTAACCCTAACCTGTCAGTAAATAAAGTGATCAATGAGTCCATTATTTCCGCTAAATTGTAAAATGATTCAAATGTAAGTTTTTCATCGCTATCATCAGAACAATTATCTTGACAGATGGATATACCGCCATTGTAAGGTAATTTAACATAAGCCCAACCTGCTAAAGACAACATTCAATGAGACTAAACATTGCCGATCACTAAAGGTTTATGTTGTTCCTAACTGAAGATCCCTTGTTGCAAAACTTTTTTCCAATTGTAATAATGTACCTTTAAAATAATTATCCATGCGTAACTTGATTTTGTCCATGTTCTGCCTTTGATTATTTACCGAATTTTGTATTAGTAAATAATAGTTACTTACATTAAAAAAGAAAAACATGAGTACTACACAAAAATTCCTGACCCCACCCTGGGAGATGGATACAGCAGCAGAAAGATTAAAATTTGAAGAGGCAGCCTGGAACAGTCATGATATCGGCCAGATCCTGGAAGGTTATGCGGATAATATTGAAATGCGTGACGGACTTTCATTTGTTAAAGGCAAACAAGAACTTAGCGAGTTTTTAAAAACTAAGTTAAACAGCCATCCCGGTTACCGTGTGAAACTTGACCTTTGGGGTGCCCTTAAAGGCCGTATGGCTGTAAGGTTCGAAGCGGAATGGCACGACGGCTCCGGCCAGTGGCACAGGAACTATGGTGTGCAGGTGTTTCAATTCAATGAAGAGGGATTGATAGAAAACCGTTATGCAAGCCAGGAAACTGCCGAAATCGCTGAAGCGGATCGCCAGCTGTCATAACAGTTACCTGAAAAGTAAGGAGCCTGAATCTCCGGCTCTTTGCTTTTTCAATTTTCCTGAAGTTTATCAAACCCTACCTTATTACGGAATATGGCCGGAGAAACGCCGGTGTGTTTTTTAAAGAACCTGCTAAAGTAAAACTCATCGCCATAGCCCAATTCAAACGCGATCTGTTTCACCGGTTTCGCGGTCAGGTAAAGTTCACGCTTAGCTTCGGTAGCCATCCGCTCGGCAATTAAATTCGTCAGTGTTTTATTAAAGTATTGCCTGGAAATATTATTTAATACAGGTGTTGATACATATAGCAGTTCGGCATAATCAGCAGGACTATGACGCGTTCTGAAGTGTTCCTCGATCGCATTTCTAAGCGTTGCCACCATGGGGCTGGCATGTTCTATCGCCTTGAAATCACCTTGTTGCTGAGCCAGTTTGGCCCTTGACGCATTGATCAAAAAAATCTTCAGATAAGAAATAACAACATCATGGTCGGGTTTATCATGCTGTTTCATCTCACCCGTGATTTCGCCGGCAATAATTTGAAGTGTCTTTATTTCAGCTACTGACAGCCCTACAAACGGCGTATCATACAAATTATTAAAGAGCACCCCGTTACAGGATACCTCATTACGGTGCTTAATAAGGCAGAAAAAACCCGGCTGAAAACGGATTACTATGCCTTCAAATTCATCTTCCGGTATAATTTTGAATGGCTGATACAGCGAAAAACACAATAAACCAGGCGAATTGAATTCATATATTGCCTCATCACGCATCACTTTCCCTTTACCCTTTTTTACCAGTAACATCGTAAAATGATTTGTCTGCGCCAATGCGCTGAACTCATCAGGGTTATCAAACGACCCGATCTGGAACACCACATCTTCAGTTTGATTATCGGTTAGCTGATATTTGAATACTGACATATTATAAGAATTATAAGTTACCGGTTTGTATTTTTAATTATAACAGGTCCGAGCCCGAAATTACACTATTTATTTAACCACTCACGTTTTGTACCAAATCCGGGATAATGAGGTAATAATTAAAATGTTTCCGGGGATAATATTTTCACACCGGTTTCATTACCTAATATTATTTAAGGCCCAGGCCTGAAGAACTTGCTGGAAATGGATTTGCAGCTGATCACCAGGATATATTCCGGTCGTTAATTATCATCAGCTGCCGCCCTACCCTTATACCTTTTAATCAGGTAGTCCCCTGCTAACATATTAATTTATAACCTAAACTACGCAGACTCATAATTTGAACATTAGAATCGTCCTTCAGCATTTTTCTCAAATGAGTCATGAATACATTCATACTGTTCGCGTTGTAAACGTTATCATCCCCCCATATTTTTTGCAAAGCTTGCTGACGTTCTAAAACTGCGTTCCTGTTCTTTAGCAGCAATTCCAGCAGCATCGCCTCCTTGTAGGAAAGATCGTACACCTGTTTGGGTGTAATTAATTGCTGGTTCACGGTATCCAGTTTGCTGTTTCCGAATTCATACCAATGAGAAACTTCGGAAACCTGCTTTACGTGATTAAAGCGGGTTAACAACGAGTCCACACGGGCCAGCAGTTCTACCATGCTGAAGGGTTTTCGCAAATAGTCATTCCCTCCGCTTTTAAACCCCTTTACAACATCTTCATCGAGTGATTTGGCACTGACGAAGATGACCGGAATGTTTTTGCCGATTTTTCTGATATCCTCAGTTAAATGATACCCATCTTTTAAGGGCATCATGATATCGATAATACAAAGGTCAGGATTGACAGACTTATAAAGTTCAAGCGCCAATGCGCCATCGGCGGCGGTTATCACTTCATAGCCTTTAGCGATAAGATTATCACTGACAATCCGGGAGAGAAAAGGCTCGTCCTCCGCATATAAGATTTTATATTTCACGATACTGCCGGTAAATAAATTATAAAATTACTGCCTCTGCCCTTTTCACTTTCCAGCTTAATGTAGCCCCCGTGTTTTTCTACTATCTGTTTCACATAATTCAGGCCGAGGCCGGTACCTTTCACATTGTGAATATCCGCCGTTGCTGAAGGGATCCTGAAAAAGCGTTCAAATACCCGCTGGTGATACGAACTGTCAATGCCTGGGCCGTTGTCCTTGAAACTGATCGTCACTTCATTCGGGGCGCAATTGCAAGAAATTGCCAGCTTTACATTGTCCCCTCCATATTTTAAGGCATTTTCAATCAGGTTATAAAATACGTTGGTTAGGTGTACCGGATCACCGCTGACAAAACAAGGCAGGGCCATCGGTAAAAATTGCAGTTGCGCACCAGAATTTTCCAGTTGCAACCGCATTGAACTGATGACCTCGTTCAGTCCCTGCTGTACATCAAAGAGCTCGGTACGCAGCTTCATCTGATTATTGTCAAAATGCTCCAGGTTCAACACTTTATCAATCATCAGGTTCAGGCGTTTTAACTCCCCCCTGCTTATTTCCAGGTATTCCCTTAAGGTTCGCGGATCATTTTCAAGTTCGTTTTCCATGATGGTTTCCAGCGCCAGGGAAACTGTCGCCACCGGTGTTTTTAGTTCATGGGTCATATTGCTCGTAAAAGCTATTCTTGCCTGCGCGTACTGCCGCTGGTTACGCATCAGCCGCAAAATAAATACAAACACCGCTACAGTAAGAATGAGCATTAAACTTGACGACACAAGGTAAAAGCGCATGCGATATAAAACAAGACTGTTAACCGAAGGTACAATCAACTGGTACATCCCTAAAAACCTTAAATTATAAGAATACTGCTGGCTGGTAAAGGCCGCATTTTTTATATTTTTCAGGGATGTACCATCAAACAGTTTTTTATCATCATAGCTGTATATAGCATAGGTAGCTTTATCGCCTGTTCCGATTTGTGCCAGGCGCATCTGCACTAAACTATCCATCCGGTGGAAGTCAACCCGGTCCGAATCCTGTTCCTGGGCCATAATAGTCCCTGTGTTGTAATGCACAATATGTCCACGATGGGCTTTAGGTGGTTTACCATTAAAAATTCGCAGGCTGATGGACACAAAGGTGCTATCACCTATGATATCGGAATTGAAACGGGAGCTGACATGATTAAAACGCATATTGTTATAAGCTTGTTTGAATTGCAGCCATTCCGGCGAAAGGAAAAAGTTCCGGAAGTTTACACTGTGTTCATGTCCCGGGACAAGGCTCAGGTAAGTACTCATTTCTGCTGCCTGGCCTACCAATTCTTCAAGGTCATGTTTTACCTGCACCCGCTGGGCTTTAAAAAACTGATTAAGCCACGCAATTTGTAAAGCAATACTGACAATGATCACAAAGATCACCATTGGATACGCATAACGATTAGAAAGCCATTTCATAATACGAAGGTGAGTATAAAATTATCTAAGTAATCAATTTCGGATTACGATTTAATGTTATTTAATGTTTCTTAATGTTCGTTAACATTTCTTCAGGATAGTTTTGCTTCATGAAAAAGATACTGATATTAGGATTGCTTCTTTTGCCAATCATGACATACGCCCAACAACAAATTAAAGGAACAGTTAATGATGCGACCGGACAGCCGCTCGATGCGGTAACCATCAACTTAAGCCTGCAAACAAAAAACGTAAGTAACGCATTGGCTGATACCGGTAAGTTTACATTAAACTATAAAACAGATGGTCTTTACCAGCTGACTGCTACACTGGTAGGTTACAAACCCGTCATTCGCATGGTTCAGCTGCCTAAGGACAGTCTGAAAATCATCATGCAATCTGACAGCAGACAGCTGGGTGTAGTAACCATATCGGCTTCAAAACCGGTTATTCAGCGATCCGTGGACCGGGTTACTTTTAACGTGGAAAACAGTATTGTGGCCAGCGGAGGCACGGCCTGGGATGCATTGAGTAAAGCACCGGGTGTACAGACCAACCCCGATAACAGCCTTACTGAGAACCGGAAGAGTGTACAGGTATATATGGACGGGAAGCCGCTTAATATTTCCGGTGATGACTTGGCTAATTATTTACAGGGGCTGCCATCCGACTTGATCTCAAAAATAGAAGTCTTTTCCAACCCGCCTTCAAACTTTGATGCCGAAGGGGGATCGGTGATCAATATCATTACGAAAAAGGCGAAAGCCCAGGGATTGAATATGACCGTTAACGGAGCCTTTACCCAGGGGGCATACGGAACCGGTACGGCAAGCACTACTTTTAACTATCGAAAGGATAAGCTGAATATTTACGGGAGCTATGGCTTTACCGACAGAAAATTCGGCCGTGAACAGGATGATTACGTGACTTACGCAACGCCGGGAAACAATTCATACTGGAACAGCTCTGGTTATAATATCTTCCATTCAGAAACTAACAATTACAGACTGGGAGCCGATTATCAGTTGACAAATAACCAGATCCTGGGTGTACTGGTTACAGGAATGAACAGGACGGGCAGCATTATCACCAATACCCCAACAACCGTAACCAGCAATAACCATACTGTGCTGGATTCAACACTGATGACTAACGGCAGTACCCACAGTATTAGTCATCGCTATGACTACAACCTGAATTACAATCTTAAACTTGACAGCAGCGGAAAAAGCCTTAACGTGGATCTGGATTATTCGCCCTACCGTTATGCGCCAAATCAATATGTAAATAATCTTACGTTTCTACCTGACGGAAGCATGGCTTCAGACCCTTACCATATTTTTACGCCCACTATTCAGAACATTAATATTTATTCGGGGAAAATCGATTATAACTATAAACTAAGTAAAATATGGACGCTAAGTTCTGGCTTAAAATACAGCAGCATTCAGAGTAGCAGTGATTTTGATTTTTATAATGTTGCCGGTTCTCAGCCAGAACTGATTACGGCAAACAGTGACCACTTTGACTACACGGAAAATACGGCAGCTGCCTATACCACAATCAGCGGCACAATAGGTAAATGGACCTTAGAAGGTGGCCTGCGCGGCGAATTAACCCATACCCGCGGCTTTTCCGAAACTTTGGATTCTTTAAACACCAGGCAATATTTTAAATTATTCCCTACATTGTTTGCGGTTTACAAGATTGATGATGACAATGCTTTACAATTTACTTATTCTTACCGCGTCGACCGTCCAAGCTACGGCTATTTAAATCCTGCAAGGCATTATGCCACCCCTTATAACTATTTACAGGGTAACCCGGATCTGCAGCCTTCATTTACGCAGGACATAGAACTGGGATATACATTTAAAAAAGATTATACGATAACCGCCTATTATACTGCAACCCACGATATGTTCGGAAATATGACGGTGCAGGATAACGTTCGTGACCTCTTCTATGATACAATTGAGAATTTAGGGCTAAGCGTAAATACCGGCCTGCGATTTTCAGCACCATTTCACCCGACCAGTTGGTGGGAAATGAGTACAACAATAGAAGGCTATTACCAGCGGGAGGCATCCAATTATTTGCAGGGCAGCTATGATTACCATAAGTTCGCTTATGACGGGACTACCACGCAATCCTTCACCATCAGTAAAAAACTGGGTTTGAAGGCGGAAATTACCGGCCGGTACGATTCCCCGGGTATCCAGGGTATTTTCAGGTCATCGCAGAATTCGGAAGTAGATGCAGGGATAAAAGCCACCGTATTACACGGCCAGGGGACAATCAAGCTTGCCGCAGGGGATATCTTTTATGGCGAACCTTACCACATCAGTGTCAACTATCTGAACCAGAATAACGGCTTTTACCAGACCAACGACACGAGGACGGGAACCCTGAGTTTTAGTTATCGCTTTGGAAAAAATGTGGCTGCTTCACGCAAGCGGAGCACTGCGGACGAGGAAGAAAGCAAGCGGGCGCAATAATTATAAACGAATTTTTAAACTCTTAACATA
>Ga0302185_10001528_pt1 | contig 16082 bp, 15 predicted proteins | sample II_Bog_E1_1_FD_200231 | JGI IMG/M metagenome (GOLD analysis project Ga0302185, IMG submission 200231) | Peat permafrost microbial communities from Stordalen Mire near Abisko, Sweden - II_Bog_E1_2 | ecosystem: Environmental > Terrestrial > Soil > Wetlands > Peat | place: Sweden: Abisko... | reverse complement strand
AGCAGCATGAGGCAGCATCTTCACTGCGCTCATTCGACCCCACCCTCTCCTTCGGAGAGGGCCGGGGAGAGGTCTCATATTACAAAAAACGCGCGTGATAAAACCGAGATATTATTGAGACATTCTAAAGCAATAAAGCAATGAAAACCAACAACTTAAACCATTTTAAAATTTTTCCGAAAGAGAGTGATATTTTGTCACCAGATTTTTTTACAAAGTATTTCACGGTTTGTTTTATAAAGCGCTCATTCGACCCCACCCTCTCCCTCGGAGTTCACGCAAGTGAACGAGCGGAGCTCACGGGGAGAGGTCCCCATTATACATATAGATTTAATATCATGCAAAACCAAAAATCAACTGAAAATCAAAAAAATCAACTGAAAAAATGTTTTCAGTTGATTTAAAATCAACTATAAATTTTCACAAAACCGCCAAAACCCGCTACCAGCTTACACCACTCTTAAAAAACACAAAAAAAATCAACATAGATCAACTGTAGATTTTGAAATAAAGAAAAATGAAAATGTATAACTGCAATAAAAAAACTCCAAAAAAAACACTCATGACTTATGACTTACGACTCAACTACACTAGTGTTCCATTTCATTCCACACCTATGTAGTTAGCCAGACTGCAAATTGCCAATTGTACACTGCACACTGCACACTGCCAACCGGGAAGCGGATTCTCTGTTTGTCTGGGGGCATCAAAAAGAAAAAATATTTTTTCAAAAAAGCGATAACAAAAAATTATGCACGGCTTATAACAAACAAGTATATAATATTGAGGGAGAAAATTTATAATGCTTTTGCCCTGAATACTGGCCTGTATCTCACGCAATTATTACATTTACATAAGAAAAGCTCAATCGCTATAGAAAAAGTATGCTGGTAAAAGTATTTGGTAGTGCAGTATATGGAGTGGAAGCCATAACAATAACCATGGAGGTGGACCTGGCCCAGGGAACAACCGGGTATTTCATTGTGGGCCTGCCCGATAATGCCGTGAAAGAAAGTATAGAAAGGATATTATCGGCTATAAAAAATACGGGTTTTGAACGCCCGCGCACCAAGGTGGTGGTGAATATGGCCCCGGCAGATATAAAAAAAGCGGGTTCGGCATACGACCTGCCCATAGCCATAGGGATGCTGGCTGCTACAGGCCAGATACCGGCTGAAGCACTCAGCGAATACATCATAATGGGTGAACTGTCGCTGGACGGCGGGTTGCAGCCCATAAAAGGCGCACTGCCCATAGCCATACAGGCGCGAAAAGAGAAATATAAAGGGCTGATACTGCCTAAAGCCAATGCCCGCGAGGCCGGCATGGTGAACAACCTGGATGTATATGGGGTGGACTCGATAGCCGAGGTTGCGGGTTTTTTTAATAAAACCGCCACTTTAACGCCTACCGTAGTGAATACACGGGAAGAATTTTATGATGCACAGAGCAGTTACGAGATAGACTTTAATGACGTAAAAGGGCAGGAAAATGTGAAGCGCGCCCTGGAAATAGCCGCCGCAGGCGGGCACAATGCCATACTGATAGGTCCGCCCGGAGCAGGGAAAACGATGTTGGCAAAAAGGCTTCCTACCATATTGCCCCCGCTATCCCTGCATGAGGCGCTGGAAACAACCAAGATACACTCGGTGGCGGGCAAGCTGCCCACAAACACGTCGCTGATAGCACAACGGCCTTTCAGGAGCCCACACCACACTATAAGCGACGCAGCGCTGGTAGGCGGCGGGGGTGTGCCGCAACCTGGGGAGATCTCGCTGGCGCATAACGGGGTGTTATTCCTCGATGAGTTGCCGGAATTCAAGCGCAGTGCGCTGGAGGTGATGCGGCAACCTATGGAAGAACGTAAAGTATGCATATCAAGGGCTAAAATGAGCATAGATTTTCCGGCCAGCTTTATGCTAATAGCCTCTATGAATCCCTGCCCATGCGGTTACTTTAACCATCCCGAAAAAGAATGTACCTGCTCACCCATAATGGTGCAGAAATACCTGAACAAAATAAGCGGCCCGCTGCTGGACCGTATAGACCTGCATGTGGAAGTAACACCTGTGCCTTTCAGCGAATTATCATCTACAAAAATGTCTGAAAACAGTGGAGATGTGCGGGAGCGGGTGATGAAAGCACGCGATATACAGGCAAAACGCTTTGAAGGAAATGAAGGCGTATACTGCAACGCACAAATGAGCAGTAAGCAGCTAAAGGAAATATGTGTGATCAGTACCGTGGGGCAAAACCTCCTGAAAACCGCCATGGACCGGCTGAACCTATCCGCCCGCGCTTATGACCGCATACTTAAAGTAAGCCGCACTATAGCTGACCTTGCAGGTAGCGAGGAAATAAGGCCGGAGCACCTGGCTGAGGCCATACAGTATAGGAGCCTGGATAGAGAGGGATGGGCGGGGTAGGTTGCAGGAGTTGCAAAACATTTAGCCGTTAAACCCTCCTTTTAGTTAATAACTTGAAATGTTTGGCTATGCCTATACTCGAAACGAAAAACAAAAAAGATGTTCCTACCAAATCATTTGCGTCAGCAAGTGCGTGGGGGAAATGGCTTGCTGACAATCATGCAAAGTCAGATGGTATCTGGCTTCGCATTTTCAATAAGGAGTCGGGTGAAAAAACCGTTACCTATGCAGAAGCGCTAGATGAGGCACTCTGCTATGGTTGGATCGACGGACAAAAGAAGAAATTTGACAGTGAATCCTGGGTACAGAAATTCACACCACGCCGTGCACGAAGTATATGGTCGAAACGAAACATCGAACATTTTGAACGGCTTACGAACGAAAAGAGAATGACAGCCGCCGGGTTGAAGGCCTATGAAGACGCAAAGAAAGACGGGCGACTAGCGGCCGCATATGATTCGCCTTCCAATTCGACAATCCCAGACGATTTCCTTAAACTCCTTGAAAAAAATAAAAAGGCAAAAGCTTTCTTCGACTCGCTAAACAAGGCCAATAAATATGCGATCACCTGGCGGCTTCAGACCGCTAAAAAACTGGAGACCCGAGAAAAGCGAATGAACATTATCCTGGAAATGCTGGCTAAGGGCGAGAAATTTCATTAGGAAGTAGATTTTCGCTACCGATTGAAACCTTGTAAAATATTAGAACTCTTAATAGCATACCCCTTTCAACTTTATAATTTTAAGCTTATCCAAAACCTTCATGGTAAAATAACCCGGATCAAATTCAAACCACTTTACGGCATTGTCTGCCCTGCCGGGATGCTTGTGGTGGTTATTATGATAAGCCTCGCCCCAAAAGAAAATATCGACAGGGATAATATTTTTTGAGGTATTGGTCAATTCATAATTTTCATAGCCGAATTTATGCGCCCACCAGTTCACCACAGTGCCCTGGAATGCGCCCATGGCAAAAGTAATGGGCAGGAATAAATACTGCCACCAGTGCGTGGCCAGGCAAATGTATATGCCGAGATATACAACACCCCACAATACACGGGCTACCCAGTTATGTGCAATCTTGTCGAACGCCTCCCATTGCGGCAGGTCTTTTTTAAAATTATCACCTACCGCAGTTTTGCTCATGTGTATATTATGATAGCTGTTGCGGGTATACCACAACATGGAAAACAGGTTTGGCGTAATATGCGGCGAATGTGGATCGTGCTCAGTATCGGTATGTGCATGGTGCAGCCGGTGCATAATACCATATGAATAAGCGCTGATATAAGACGACCCCTGCGAAATAAAGCAACCGATATAAAAAGCTTTCTCCCAGCCACGCGACATGCTGAATAACCTATGCGCAGCATACCGGTGGTGAAATACGGATTGGAAAAATAATGACAGATACCAGTGAATAACTATAAAAAGCAAAAGAGCCATTGAACGTGCTTATAATAATGAAACTAAACGGACACATTAGTTATAAGCAGCAGGAATCGTGTTACATCGAGGACCCTAACAAAATAGTACATTACAATAGTACCGCCTTTGCAGCATAAATGCTAATCATATAGGCAACATTAACCTTTATTTATTGAGTTGCTATATATTCAGGGCTCCCATTCTTACCATGCTTATTGCGGTTTATACTCAATAAAATAGTATTGAGGATTGCATGCGTACCGGGTTGTAAAAACTTGACTATATTGCATATCCTATAAAAATAACTCCGGCGAAAATAGCCTGGGACCAGGCTGAAAATTCAGGCATTTCTATATTCTATACAAATTATAAAAGATGAAAAAGATAGCAAGTTTTATTATAGGCGGTATGCTTATCATTGGGTGCAATAACCAGGATAGCCGGATGCTTGACGAAGGTGGTGATGCAAAATATGACAACGGCGATTATAAAGGCGCTATAGCCGACTATACGAAAGCAATAGAAACCAATGCTAACGATACCAATGCCTACACAGGAAGGGGAAATGCAAAATTTGAAATAAACGATCTGAGTGGTGCCCTGGCCGATTTTAATAAAGCCATAGAGATCAACCCCAGGTATGCAGATGCTTACTCGGGCCGGGGCCAGGTAAGGGCAGAACAGCATAACGACACAAGCGCCATTCTCGACTTCAGCAAGGCCATAGAGATTAGCCCCAAAGACCAAGAGGCTTATTATGACAGGGCAAGCTCAAAAAGCGAACTTAAAGATTATAAAGGTGCTATAGATGATTTTACAAAGGCAATAACATTAGAACCCAAAGATTCGCTGGCTTATGCAGGCAGGGCGGCAGCAAAGGAAAACCTGGAAGACTATAGTGGCGCAGCAGACGACTATTCTAAAGCGATAATGGTGAATGCAAATGTGGCTGAATATTATTTCAACAGGGGTGAAGTATATTTTGAACTGGGCGACTATAAAAAAGCGGTTGCCGACCAGGATAAAGCTATTGATCTCAACGCCGCTTATGGTGATGCATTTATGGCAAGGGGCTATGCAAAAGCAAAACTACATGACTATAAAGGGGCCATTGCCGACTTCTCAAAAGCCATAGATAAAAACCCCAATGACGAAGAAGGCTATCTGAACAGGGCAAATATGAAACTGGCAACCGGTGATAACTCAGGTGCTGTATCCGACTATTCAAAAGCGCTGGAAATTAACCCCAAACATGCGCAGCTATACTACAACAGGGGGACGGCAAAACGCAACATGGAAGACTATAAAGGTGCCATAGCCGACTACGGCAGGGCTGTGAGCGTGAACCCAAAACTCGTTTCGGTTTACTTTGAAGCCGCTAAATTGAGTGTCATGGTGCAGGACTATAAAGGTGCTGTAAATGACTATACCAGGATCATAGAAATAAAGCCCGATAATGCCAGTGCATATTATGACCGGGCTATGGAAAACTATTTGTTAGGGGCGCGGGAGAATACCTGTAGCGACCTGCAAATGGCCCAGCAACTGGGCGACACCCGTGCGCTGAAAAAAATAAAGGACCTATGCCACTAGGCACGTAACTTTATGGCATGATCATTTTCTTAGCCAGGTTGATATGAAAAAGGTATTGTGTCTTATTCTCAGTCTTATTTCTATTGTGAACTGTTATGGCCAGTCAAAAAGGGATATTGACGACTATACCAGGGATATACAGCTGAATCCATACAGTGGAGAAGCTTACTATAACAGGGCCAATGCAAAGCGCAAGGCTAATGACACCAGCGGCGCATTAGCCGACTATACAAAGACCATTGAATTAGACTCTGCCAATAAAAAAGCATATTACTTCAGGGGTAATTTACTGATCGGCCGGAAGCAATATCCGGCCGCCATAGCCGACTATTCAAAAGCTATAGGACTAGATTCCAACTATGCACACGCTTATTACAACAGGGCGGAGGCCCATTATGCGGTAAAGGAGTTCGGTGGTGCGATCGCCGATTACGTCAAAGCCACACGCATCGATTCAAATTATACGCTTCCCTATTTCAAGATCGGCACAGCTAAATATCATCTGGGCAATGATACCGGGGCCATAAAAGACCTCTCAAAAGCACTGGAAACAGAACCGGCTAATCCTGCTATCTATGCCACCCGCGCGCAGGCAAAGCTGCACATGAAAGACTACCAGGGTACTATTGCAGATTTTACGGTGGCCATAGCTATCAAACCGGGCACCGCATATATGTATAATGGCCGGGGAGATGCCGAGCTGGCAACCAATGACATGGCAAGTGCACTAACTGACTATACAAAAGCCGTAACGATAGATGCTAATTACGCCATTGCTTATTATAACATCAGCGTTATAAAATATGCTTATAAAGATTACGATGCCACAATAACGAATGCTACCAAGGCCATAAAAAACGATCCTAAATATGTAGCTGCATACATCAGCCGCGGTATGGCAAAGGCAGCGCTGCTGAACTATAGCGGCGCCATTGCCGATGATGATAAAGCCCTGGAATTTGATACTAAAAATGGTGATGCATACTACCGGAGGGCAGAGGCAAAATCGGGTCTGAAAAAATATACCGATGCCATAAATGATTATAATACAGCTTTGAAGTTAAAACCCGGCAGTGCCGAAATATATAATGGCCTTGGGAACGCAGCTTACCGGCAGAACGATACAAAAACCGCCTTGTTCGATTTTACAAAAGCAATAGAGATAAAACCCGGATATGCGCAAGCATACATTAACCGGGGCATGGTAAAAGAAAGCCTGCTCAATTATGATAGCTCTCTCGCCGACTATAATACAGCCATTAGCCTGGACCCCACCAATGCACAGGCGTACCAGAAAAGAGGCACTGTGAAAAATAAATTGAATAACCTGCAAGAGGCCATCAACGATGAAAGCAAGGCCATAGAGCTCAACCCCAAATATGCCGATGCGTACTACAACAAAGGCATAATAGAAAGCAAACTGCAAAAAGACCAGGATGCTGTAAATGATTACACTAAAGCCATTGAGATAGTGCCTGATTATGCTGCAGCATACTGCAGCAGGGGAATTGCCAAAGCAAAACTGAATAACGACAGCGGTGCAATATATGATGAGAACAAAGCCATAATGCTCGACCCGAAAAACCCGGAAGCATTTTATAACAGGGGCATCTTAAAAAGCAGGCAGCAGGATGACAGTGGTGCTATTCTTGATTATAACCAGGCCATTTTACTTAACCGCAATTATACATTGGCTTATAATGGCAGGGGCCTCTCAGAAGGTAAGATACAGGATTATACCAGCGCTATAAATGACTACACCAGCGCTATACAACTGGACTCCGTATTTGCCCTGGCATATTACAACCGGGGTGCAGCAAAAAGTGCACTTAAAAAGGACACCAGTGCCATTGAAGACTATAGTAAAGCCATTGCACTAAAGCCCGATTATGCTGACGCATACTTTGGCCGGGGCACAGCCGAAAGTAACCTGCAAAACGATACTGCCGCTATCACAGATTATACCATGGCGCTAAGTATAAAACCCCAGGATGCGGTCTCTTTTTATAGCCGTGGCGTATCCAGAATAAAACTTAATGATTATAAGGGCAGTATTACCGACTTTGCAAGTGCCATAGACATTTTCCCGGGCTATGCCCAGCCGTACACATTCAAAGGTGTGGCCGAGATATTACTGGGGCAGAAAAACACCGGTTGCCAGGATCTTAGAACCGCCAAAAAGCTGGGCGACCCAAGAGCTGAAAAATATATAAAGGATGCCTGCCAGTAGCGCATGGCTCATCATAAAAAAAATCGACCCGGGCATTTGTCCCGGGTCGATTTTTTTTACAAAACTGTTCTTACTTTAATTCTACCTGGCCGCCACCTATTTTGTAGCCGCCGTTATAAATAGCAATAGAGTACGCTCCTTTCTTATAGTCGCCGTCCTGTTTCCATTCCACTTCTATATCTTTAACCGGTTCGTTGGTTACAAGTGGTATTTCTTTCAGCACGCTGTAGTTAAGCGGTGTCCCGTTACTGTTGGTGGTAACCCCTGATCCTGATTGGGCGTTGCTCAATAATGTGCCTGATGGGTCTGTGATTACCAGGTACAGTTTCTTGGTGCCGTTTTCAGCTATCCTGTTCTCATCTATATCAAACACCACTTTGAGTACATCGGCCTTGCGTGCGCGTTTTGTATCTTTTTCTACAGTGCCGTGATGTTTAAGGTGTTCAGCCGTCAGCCTGATATTTGAGGCATGCAATACTGATCCTAAAGCAAGGATCTTATTGTATTTGGAAAGCAACTCATCTCTTTGCTTTAGCAGGTCGTTTTTATCATTTTCCAGTGCTGCCAGCTTGTCTTCATAGTCTTTTGTTTTTTGATTCAGGTCACCTTTTAGCGAAGCAATTAGCTTCTTGTCTGTTTTAAGTTCAGCAGCCATCTTCTTGTTACTTTTAGATAGTTTGCCGTTTTCACTTTTCAGCATGGCAATTTGCTTGTCTTTTTCCCTGATCATGCTATCCAGTCTCGCGCTTTGGGTTGCATCATTATCTATCTGCATCCGCGCCGCATTATATTGCGATTGCAGCGTGTCTTTGATCACCGCTATCGAGTCTATCTTGGCTTGGTCCTGGTTTTGTGTGGTAGCGTTGTTCTTGCAGGAGAGCATAGCGCTCAGAGCGAAGAAAAGCGCCAGGGGATACACCAATGCCCCGATTGCTTTCCGTGTTGGTCGGCTGGCCGGCATATATTTTGATCGTGACTCTGTGTTGTTTTCCATTGTTATATGTGTTGTTTATGAAGTAAAACAAAAATCGTGCCTACAGTACTTTATACATCTGTGTAGCTGAGTGGACATACTGGATAGGTTCAAATGTGTCGTCAAATGTCGATTTCAGCTGGTCCAGTTTTTCATCCAGCTTACCAACGTGATCTCCTATGTCTTTATTGCTTTTATATTTATTTACCAGGTCGGTATATTTATTTATATGGTGCTTTATGCGATAGGTGATGTCCCCATATCTTACCTTGAGCGATTGTACATCCATCAGCTGGTAGTATATATCTTCTTTCCACTCCTTTGGGTGCTGTTTTTTCATGTCCACCACATAGTCACCTGCTTTTTGCCGTAGCATTGTGAGGTATATATAGCGCTTACTGGCATCGCTCTGCCTGGTAAATCCAGATTCTACATCGCACCGCTCTATACTAAGCATACGCATATTTTTGCTCATCACGGAATCATAGTGTTCCTGCATTTCCTCCAGCGACTGTGTGATGTCGTCCCACTCGTTTTCTACCAGGTTCTTATCTGTGGTAAACTGGCTCAGCGAGGCCGTGACGGCAAACATTTTTTCAGCCTCCTTTTTCAGGTCCCTTTTTTTGTGCCCTATCGAGTTTACATAATCAGCCATACCTGAGAATAATAGTTGGGAATAGGCCCCTACTATCGGCACTCCAAACGAAACATTGCCTGTAGCGCCTATGATCTCGCTTATGGTCTTTAAGGTCGCACTGTTGTCCTTGGTCTGGTCTACGTAAACCCTGAAATGTTCGTATCCCGCCCTGAACCCGTCATAGTTCAGTGGATTGCTGGTTTCCGTAAGTGCGTTAAAGAAGTCTTTCGTGGTCCGGAATAATATCAGCGGTTTTATCTCCCTGTCCATCGACACAAGATTGATAATGGCCGATTGGTAGTTGGCCTCATACACATTGATCTCATTTTGCTCCAGGGCCTTCTGTTTTTCTTCCAGTATCCCTACCCGCTCCACCAGTTTGTCTATCCGCTCTTTCGGGTTGCCGGTTATTTTAATTACGCTGTCCAGCCTGCTCACCTTGCCATCAAGCTTGGTGATCGTGGAGTCAACCACTTTGTTCTTACGGTCCAGGTTCTGCTGTATGTCATTTAATATTTTCTCCCTGACGCTTTTCTCGGTGACCATACTATCCGATACCGATGCATTAGCATGCAAAAAAGAACAAATCAGCACGCCGGCAATGATGAATTTTTTCATGTAGTTATTATTTTGCCCATGGCAGATCCCGTGGGCCGGTAAACAATAATCTTAAATAGATTCGGTTAAAAAAAATCTCGCTGTTACAGCTATAGAGGCCACAAGCCCACAATCTCTTTTACCACTGATTATTTACGACAAACTATAACTACCCGGAGGTCCTCTTAAAGAAAATAGTAACCAACGATGATCACTGAGGAAGTCAGTTCCGGCTATTCTCACCGCGGAATCTGTAAATACCGGGACACTGATGTTTAAATAGAATTTCGCAATGTCGCAATCCAGCTCGCTGCTCATGTACCGGATCCTGATGTGATCTTTTTTCCCGATAGTGCGGTTGAAAGAAAGGCTTTGCGCTGCACCCTTTTTAATCGAAATTTTTAAGGGAGTTGTTGCGGCATTGTGTGCAGAGGAAGAAGAAAACGCCCCGCATATGCCGTTACTGCTGATAGTAACAGACATCATCAAAAACAAAAAAAACACTATGGTTTTCTTTAGGAACATTTATTCAATTGCAATGTAAATTTAAGATGTTTTATTAGTTACTTTGTAACCTCTCTAAGAATAGAATGTTAATATTTCTAAAACAGCAAATAAATGAAGCATGACCTCGTAGTAAGCGGATCGATAGATGTAAATGCCAATGCATCTAAAGTATGGAATGCACTCACAAATCCGGAGATCATTAAAGAGTACCTTTTCGGCACCGAGACGGTCACAGATTGGAAAGTGGGTAGCGAGATCGCCTTTCAGGGCGAATATAACGGCATCAAATACCGCGACCATGGCAAAATACTCGAAAATGTTTTTCACAAACTTATCAGTTATACCTACTGGAGCGGGTTCTCAGGCCTGGAAGACAAGCCGGAAAACTACGGAATAGTGGTGTACTCCCTGAAGCCAAAAGGCGATAATGTTACAGAATTTACCTGGATACAGAAAGGCTATGCCACTCAAGAGGGTTATCAACACTCTAAAGATGGTATGCAGGCGTTCCTGGAGCAGCTAAAGGGGATTATGGAGCGCTGATCTCCCTATTTCTTTTTGAGAAAGCAGGTTTTGGGCACCACGCTGGTGCCATCTACGCGGCAGTCTACTTCATCATCATCATCCGTAAGGCGGATGTTCTTGATTACAGTACCCTGCTTTATGGTAAGGACCGAGCCTTTTACTTTTAATGTTTTGATCACCTGTACCGAATCGCCCGTTTTAAGTAAGTTGCCATTGCTGTCCCTTTACTACCTGCTCTTCCGTGCTGTTTATATAAGTATTTGATTATCTGTATGTTGCAAAGTTAAAAAAACTTGCATAGCTGCTATTCATCGTTCAAAGCATTCTCTATATCCTTGCTCGGGACGATCCACATTACAGATACCGAAACGAATAAGACCGCTGATGCAGCCGGATGTATAAATAAAGCTACCGGTATGGCTGCTGCATATAATATCGTAGACCAGACCGCTTTCGCATTGACTTTTGCAATAGCCCGTGTTAGTTTTGTCTGTTCCTTATACGTCTTGCAGATCTCGTTATTCAGGATTGTGTAAGCGATTCCGCAAAGAATAGCAAGGCCGCCATATGCCGCTACGGTTACTTTCTCAAAACTGTTTACGCCCATCCAGCCCGTGGCAAAAGGGATAAGGGATAACCAGAAAAGCAGATGCATGTTTGCCCACATGATACGGGGGTTCACTTTTGTAACGGTATGCATCATGTGGTGGTGGTTTACCCAATAAATGGCTATGAACAGATAGCTGATGAAATAGCTTGCAAATGCAGGCACCAGTGGCTTTAATACCGCCCAGCTTATTCCTTCCGGCACTTTAAGCTCCAATACCATAATGGTAATGATGATAGCAAAAACCCCATCGCTGAATGCTTCGAGCCTCGATTTATTCATTGTTTCAACTATAAAAGTGTGTAACAAACATAAGTAAAAATCTGAACGCAGCAGCATCCATGGCAGGCTACATTTCCGCCACACTAAAGTATTACCGGGCATTTTCGTTATTTTTGCCCCACACTCTTCTATGCATTCACTCATCATATTCGCATCGGGCACAGGCACTAATGCAGCAGCTATCATAGATCATTTTAATAAAAACGGGAAGGCTAATGTATCGCTCATCGTAAGCAACAATGCGGATGCTGGCGTGCTGGATATTGCCAGGAAAGCAGATATCCCTTTCCTCATCATCAATAAGCAAACTTTTCGCGAAACCCTGCTCATTGAGCAGCTGGGCGACTATAAGCCATCACTCATAGTGCTGGCCGGGTTTATGTGGAAGGTGCCTGAAGCCATGGTGCATGCATTCCCCGGCAAGATCGTAAATATCCACCCTGCATTGTTGCCCGCATATGGGGGCAAAGGCATGTATGGGCATCATGTGCACCATGCCGTTATTGCCGCAAATGAAAGCGAATCCGGTATCACCATTCACTATGTAAATGAAGCCTATGATGAGGGTAATATCATATTACAGGCCCGCTGCAAAGTTGAGGAAAATGATAGCCCCGGCGAGCTTTCACAGCGGATACATAAGCTCGAACATTTTTATTATCCCCGTGTCATTGAGTTTTTGTTGGTCAATTAAAATTTTATAATAGTATTATATATTATGTGTTTATGGGCCTGCATAATCGTTTATGTTTACGCATTAAAACACATACACCCCTATTATATTAGTTGTACGCTTATTCTGTTAGCTGGAAATTTCAAACAAAACAGCTTGCAAACAGCCTTGCGACTTCATTACAATAATGGTAAGAATAGATTAATCACTATTTTGGCTGAAAATTTGTGTTTTACAAAAAATAATTACTATCATTGTATGGTTTTTCAATTTGTACCTTTTAACATTTCAAAATAAATTGCCTTTTATGAAAAGAAAGATGCTACTCTTAACGCTTGCTATTCCGGTAATCCTATGCCAAAGCGCGCAGGCACAAACTTCTTCGAGACTTACAGCTCAGTCGCATTATAGCAGTAATGGTGCTATTTTCAGCGTAAATGATTCTACAGCTTATATCTATTCAAACGGAAGAGGTGGAGACCTGAATCACCAGCTGAAGTTTGATACAGCTACAAACTGGGATTATAGCGGCGCACTCGGTGGCTTTAACGACTCTTTTAACTATATACAGACATTTGACGTCAATAATAACCTGTTGAGCACCATCACCCAGTACTGGAGTGGCACTGCATGGGTAAACTGGACAAATGTGCTGAACACATATAACAGCAATAATTCAATAGCTACCAAAACATGGCAGAACTGGGGCGGTGCTACCTGGGTGAACAGCAACCAGAATGCATATGGATACAATACTGCCGGCCAGTTGTACCTGATCCAAAATAACATCTGGAATGCTCTTACATCAGCATTCTCTACTGCCAATACTGAAAGCATATTCACTTATGGCTCTTCTGGTATGGTAACTTCAGAAATTGATGAAACATGGAATTCAGGTTCTTCTCTGTATACTTATACTGATGAGATCCTGTATACAGATTCAGCAAGCGAAGTACTGAGCGTTCAGTACAATACATGGAATGGTGCTGGTTGGACTAACGGTAACCTGACTACTAACACTTACGATGCTAGCGGCGACTTGTTAACTACCTTATATCAAACATATAATGGTAGTGCATGGGTTAACCAGACCTTGATGGTGTACAGCAACTTTACTGCTGCTGGCTCTAACCTCCCTCAAATGCAGGTAAACCAGGTTTGGGATACAACAGGTACTGGTTCATTCGATAACGTTACTCAATACACTTATGCTTACAACAGCTTTGGCCAGATGACACAATCTACCGGCGAATCATGGAATCCAGGTGTGGGTTGGGAATTTGCAAATGGCGATCCTGAAGCTTTCTACTACTACGAAAACTATACTCCATCTGCAACTTCAGTTAAGAATGTAGTGAACAACGGTGGTGATGTAAACATCTATCCTAACCCTGCTCAGAACGTTCTGAATGTAGAGCTTACCTGGACAGCTGCACAATCTGCTACGATCTCTCTTTACGACATGAGCGGCAGACAGATCAACACATTGACTACCCCAATGGGCACTCAGTTCAATGGCGCGCTGTCTGTTGGCAACCTGGCTGATGGCATCTACGTTATCCGTATCGATGGCACACAAGGGCAAATAGTAAAACAAATAGTGGTAGCACACTAATTCAATTTTCATAAAAGATTCAAAAAGCGCCCCGCATTTTGCGGGGCGCTTTTTTTGTATAACCCGGCTTCCTTACCTTTATTCGATCAATTAAACAATATAAGGGCATTTTCAAATTAATAGACCATTATCTTTATTCGATCAGTTAAACAATATAAGGGCATTTTCAAATTTTCAAATTCCGCACATTTTCAAATTAATATGGGATCCCAACCTATTGGTGTTTTCGATTCAGGCTACGGTGGCCTCACTGTTTTCAAATCTATAGCTTCGCTATTGCCTCAATACGACTATATATACCTCGGTGACAACGGGAGGGCGCCCTATGGCAACCGCTCCTTCGAAACAGTGCATCAATATACCCTGGAGTGTGTGGAATGGTTTTTTAAAATGGGATGCCCGCTGGTAATACTTGCCTGCAATACCGCTTCTGCAAAAGCACTGCGCACTATACAGCAGCAGGATCTGCCACGCATAGCCCCGGAGAAGCGTGTGCTGGGCGTTATCAGGCCAAGTGCAGAGGTTATAGGCCAATACACCAATTCCGGTTCAGTGGGTATTTTAGGCACTCGTGGCACAGTCAATTCCGGCTCATATGAGATAGAGATCAATAAATTTTTTCCTGAAGTCAAAGTGCATCAAAAAGCCTGCCCCATGTGGGTGCCACTTGTAGAATATGGCGAATACAGATCAGACGGCGCAGATTATTTCGTAAAAAAATACCTTGATGAGTTACTGTCGGGAGCACCGGATATTGACACTATATTACTCGCCTGCACACACTATCCTCTGCTGGCCGACAAAATAAACAAGTACCTGCCTGCAGGGGTAAAAACAGTGTCGCAAGGCCCCATTGTAGCCAATAGCCTTGCCGGATACCTGTCCCGCCACAGCGAAATAGAAAGTCGGGTAAGCAAAACCGGGAAAATGAATTTTTATACAACAGACGATACAGCAGATTTTGATAACCATGCTTCTGTTTTCTTCGGAGAAAAAGTGCAGTCTGAATATGTACACCTCAAATGAGGTAGGACACAGAGCTAAGGAATACAGGAAAGTATTGTAATTTACCCGTAAGACATGTAGCCTTGGTATGGCATTATGCACGCTAAACACCGTGAACATTGAAACAAAGCTTTCTTAAAATATTCTTTATATCGCTTTGCCTTGGCATGTGCTGTTTTAGCTGTACCAACAAGCAACGCAAGGGAAATGCTGATGATAATAAGCACGCATTGTACATCTATGACACAGCCAATAATATATTTAATGAAGGAAAGATAAAGCAGTCGCTCACATACCTGGACTCCTCATATAATATGTTGCCGGTCGTAACGCCTTATGCCCAATATCTCAATTATAGTTTGAAGTCGAGGGTCTACTTTCATGAGAACGATATGGAGGCATCGTCAAAATATGAAGACAGCGCACTCGATATGATGAAGGATATTGAGCTGCAGCATAGTTATCCGCAAGAGTATATACATACGCTGCTGGAAAAAGGGCATATCATGGCGGCGCAGAATAATTATGATAAAGCACACGATTATTATATACAAGCCATAGAAAAAGCAAAAGAGCTGGTAAATGACTGTAGCCTGAATGAGTACTACTACCTGGTAGCAATGGCACTATACAGGGAGCATCAGTTTCCGGCTGCAGTGGGTTATTTTAAAGATGCATTTATTGCAGCACAACTTTGCCGGGCTGAAGAGTGGCCTTGCCAGAGAATGCAGGAATTGTTGGATAACATCGCGCTATGCTATACACAAATGAAAAAAACAGACAGCGCGGTTTATTACTTCGACTCGTGCGCGTCGTTTATCAACAAGTATGAACAACATTTTACCAGTAAAAAGTCAGCCGAAGAGGCCTTGTCCGTAACTTATGAGAATAAGGCAATGACAATGGTACTGGGCGGAAGGCTGGATGGGCCGGAATATTTGCTTAAAAAAAGCATAAGTATAAACGAGCAGCCGGGTTATGATAA
>Ga0302185_10001524_pt1 | contig 16102 bp, 15 predicted proteins | sample II_Bog_E1_1_FD_200231 | JGI IMG/M metagenome (GOLD analysis project Ga0302185, IMG submission 200231) | Peat permafrost microbial communities from Stordalen Mire near Abisko, Sweden - II_Bog_E1_2 | ecosystem: Environmental > Terrestrial > Soil > Wetlands > Peat | place: Sweden: Abisko... | reverse complement strand
TTAGAGCACCTCGTTTACACCGAGGGGGTCGGGGGTTCGAGTCCCTCGGCGTCCACCAGTTATTCATTGATGGAAAGATAGTTAATGGTTATTTTATGAGCCCGATATGCAGCAAACAAAAGCATATAATAGCATAATAACAAAGCATATCTTGACATTATAAAAGAGCAAAATATGGTCTGGCCATGCCCGTGAACCCGCAACGCGCCTTGGCAGACGCCTTGCGTCGTGCCCAAGCGGCCGCTCCAGCTCACATCCTTAGGTTCCGACAACTTTCCCGAGCCGACCGCGAATTGCTCATTCGGCGCAGCTTCCTTTTTGAGATCATCAAAGGCTGGTACGCATTGATGACGCCGCAGGCGCAGCCCGGCGACACTACGTTCTGGCACCTTCATTTTTGGTCGTTTGCCGCCGCCTATTTGAGATCACGTTATGGGGCACGCTACTGCGTCTCAGCCGAGCATTCCCTGGATCTGTGGACCGAGAGCACAAACATACCCAAACAGCTTGTTGTGACGACGACCCGCAGTGGAACGTTCTCGTTGAATCTCCCAAACGGAAGCTCGATCCTAATCTATCCTGGAAGGAGATCGCTCCCACAAGGGCTCGAATTGAAACAGGGCGTGCAGGTCATGCCGTTGGCCGTCGCGCTCGCGCGGGCCACTCCGTCGTACTTCACGAAGTCCGCGGCCAACGCGGAACTGGCGTTGCGCATGGTGCGGGCCGAGGACCTTTCTCGCGCACTCCTTACAAGCGAAATCAATCTCGCCGCGGCGGGCCGCCTCTTGGGTGCGCTAGAGCATTTGGGTTTTCAACAGTCGGCCGATCGTATTGAAGCCGACCTTGTGGCCGCTGGAGTTAGGCCCAAGCGACAGAACCCATTCGAAGGCTCTCCCAAACTGGAGGAGGGGGCTATCTACCGATCACCGTACGTCGGACGAGTTCAGGCCATGTGGCGGGATCTTCGTGAAACCGTGCTTGCCCAATTCCCGCCGCAGCCGCGCTCAATGCCGGATCAGGCAAAGTACCTCGATCGCCTCAAGGCAATATACGCCCACGATGCCTATCATTCGCTCTCAATCGAAGGCTATCAGGTCACACCGGAACTCATTCAACGCATAGCCGATGGCAAATGGGATCCGGGTGCCAATCCCGAAGACGGAGCCCAGGTGAATGCCATGGCTGCCAAGGGCTATTCGGCGGCGTTCTCCGTGGTACTGGGCAGCTTGGGCGACGTCTTTCGCAATCAAAGTCCAGGTTTGGTATTCGATCGTGACCTTCAGGCATGGTACCGTGCGTTGTTTGGCCCTTCCGTGCTGGCCGGCATCCTGCCGGCATCCGCACTGGCAGGGTTTCGCGAACGCCGCGTCTTTATCCGCGGATCGGATCACGTGCCGCCCTCCTACGAAGCCGTACCGGAGCTTATGGAAACCCTATCCAAGCTCCTCAGGGACGAAGTATCCCCCGCGGTGCGTGCAGTGCTCGGCCATTTTGTCTTTGTCTTCATCCATCCCTATGCGGATGGAAATGGCCGAATCGGGCGCTTCCTGATGAATCTAATGCTGGCTTCGGGCGGATATGACTGGACAGTCATTCGCGTGGACAGGCGCAAGGCCTACATGGCGGCCTTGGAAAGGGCTTCAGTCCGTGGAGACATTTCGGACTTCGCCCGCCTTATTGCCGAGGAAATGCAGGCATCTTCGAAATTTGTCCCTGGCAGCCCTGAGTAGATTTCGATTGATAGGCTAAGGGCCTACAGGAGACCTGGGCTCCGATTACAGAACGTTCGTTACCGAGCGCGCGGATCCGTGCAACCAGCTGCAACTAAGACGGCCTCTTCACTGGGAGGTGATGGACTCCCTCGGCGTCCACCAGTCTGTTTGCAAATTCGGTCTCTGTGTCCCGATCTAGGACGTTTTGTGCAGTTACCAGGCATTGACGCTTGCATTACACGAGCAATATGACATAATGCTGGGTCGGGATGAATGAACTTTCTTTTGAATGGGATCCCAAGAAGGCCGAATCAAATGAAGCTAAACACGGAGTATCGTTCGACGAGGCGAAGACCGTGTTTTACGATGAAAGAGCGCTCGTCATACCGGACCCAGACCATTCTAGGCTCGAGGACCGTTTCGTTATCATGGGAATGAGCTCGCTACGTCGGGCGCTTGTGGTGGTCCACTGTCTACGTGGTGACAACAACATGATCAGAATAATCTCTGCCAGAAAGGCGTGCACAAAAGAAATGCAACCATACGTTAAAGGATGAAGATGAGAAAGATCTATGATTTCAGCAACGCGAGGCCGAACCCGTACGTGAAGCGTTTGAAGAAACAGGTGACAATCCGACTCGAGGAGGAGGTCATCTTGTATTTCAAGGCTCTGTCCACGGAGACGGGCATTCCTTATCAAAACCTCATAAACCTTTATCTTCGCGATTGCGCAGTATCTAACCGCAAGTTGGCGCTGGGTTGGCATTCGCCGAAGACTGCGTAGCAACCTCCTTTAGGCCGCCAAACTCCGGCCGAACGCCCGGAATCCTGCAACCGAAACGCCTGTTTCGCTCTGCAGCGATGGACGCCCTCCGTGTCCACCAAGTAATTGTTCATTAGATTGTTATAAACAAAAAACTTACTTCATCAGTTAACCGCCAGCTAAACTTGGCACGACTCAAGGATTGCGGATTGGAGGCTTAGGACTGCCCCAGTCTAATAAGCAAAAGGCTTCCAATATTCTATCGATTGCGGACGTGATGTAATGAGTCGGTTGTGACACCGGGATGAACATAATTGGTGCTGTGCCGAATCTGTTCAGAAGTGTGTTTCCCCGAAACGGGCGGTTCCACCGATTTTCCTCTGTCGGCTTTCGCCTCTTCAGCCGACCCATCGTGCGCGCGAAGTTCTCTTTCTGCCTGTAGCCAATGTATTGTCTCGTTGCCATCTTTCCGGCCGGATTCTTCCCAAATCTGATGGGCCCGCCGAGCAATGTTTTCGTGAGTGATCAATAAAATTGAATTCATATTCAAAAGCCTACCCTTCAAATGGCATTACACAACCGGAGCGCGCCGATATGTACGGGGCCTCAATGTTTAGGCTACTGGGTCTAGGCTCGGCAATTGTCGGGATGCAGGGCTTCGACACCCTTTAACGCGATTCGCTGAGGTGGAATTTCGTCTGTGCCGCTGTCCGGATTTTTGGCGGCGTTTCGACGGCTCGGCTGGAGCATCCGACGGACGAAATCCGACAATTTCCTAGCCTGACCTTCGATCGATTCGTCACGGCGGCGCGCGGCAGGACTAGGGGACGTCATAGGCCTCGACGAGCGCTATGCCGGTGTCGCCGCTCGCGCCCTGAACCTGGGCGGTGTAGCCCCCGGGTGGCAGGGTGACGAGGATCGCGGAATCTGGCGTTCCCTGGATCCCCCAGCTGAAGGCCCCCACGCTTCCCGCCGCCGCCGCAATCTGGGCATTACCGCCCCAACCGGTGTTGCTCGAAAGGAGGGTCGAGGTTCCATCGGTGTTAGTCTTGTAGAGGCCCAATTGCGGATCGGAAAGGGTGCCCGACACCCCGAACGGAATAAGTGCGGGGCCTGAGGCGCGTATGAGCACCGTTTTGGAGGTCGTTCCCCCGATCACAAATCCCGCAATCAGGATATTGGCGCCCGTGCCCACCTCAAGCCGAGCCGAGATGTTGATCAGATGGGGTGAGGCGGCTGTGTAGGCGGCGGTGGCGTCATAGACCTCCGCCAGCGCAATGCCGGTATCGCCGGTGGCGCCAATGATCTCGGCCGTGTAGGTCGCCGGCGGAAGAGTTTCGACAAGCGCCGAGTCCTTGCTTGCCACGGTAGTCCAGGCAAAGGCTCCAACCGCGGCGGCTGTCGATGCCACCTGGGCATTCCCCGCCCAGCCGGTGTCGGCCGCAAAGATTCCCGAGGCGCTGTTGAGCACGAGCTTGGGGTCAGGGAGTAAGCCCGTCACCCCGAACTGCGCCAGGGCCGGTCCCGAGGCACGGACAAGCACCGGAGCGCCGCTTCCATTTGAGCCGCCACCGACCACAAACCCTGCGATGAGCTGGCTCGCCCCTGTACCCACCTGGGCGCGGCAGGAGACGTTAGTGAGGTGGCCGGGGTTTGTAGCGCTCACGACGGCGAGGGTCGCCGCTGTGCTTGTGGCGGATCCCCACGCGTTGCCGGCAGAGCAGGTGTAGGCCCCTGCGTTCGCGGCGCTCGCGCCTGTTAGCATGAGAGTCGACGTTGTCGATCCTGAGACAGCCCCGCCGTCCGCGAGCGGATTACCATTGAGCGACCATTGGTAGCCCGCGGCTCCGACACCGGCTGCTCCGACGCCAAAGACGACCGTTGAGCCGTTCTGGACGGTCTGGGAGACGGGCTCGGCGATGAAAGCCGGCGGGCTAGGGCCCAGCGTTGTCTCAAAGACAAAGTGGGCGGCGGTCAGGGCTGGAACGGTGTAGGTGAGCTGGTTATTGGTGAGCGTTGCCGACGGAAGGGCCTTGATGTTGGGGCTCGAGGCATTGAAGGCGTACACGTTCGCCGCCATGTACGTTGATGGGCCGGCGATCTGGAAGGTGACGCTTGCAGCCTGCGTGTAGCTTTTGTTCAGCACCACAACGTGGAGGGCGCCGGTCGCGTCGAGCGAGGCGTAGGCAGACGAATTGACCGTGTCGGAGTCCGTCTCCTGGACCGAGGTGCTTCCGAATTTCCCGCCCTGGCCGTCGTAGTTTAGAAAAAGGTTGAAGGCCGCCGCCGCGTAGACGGGGGCGGGCGAGCCGTGCAGAAGCCAGAAACAGCCGAGGTAGACGCCGTATTTGCCGTAGATCCCAAGCACGTCGGCCTGGGCCAGGCCGCCTGAAATGTCGCTTTCTCCTCCATAACAGTACTCCGTAAACGAAAGCTTGGTGCCCGGGTAGCGGGCGCTAATTGACGCCTCGATGTTCGGTATCCACGGGAGAAACTGGGAATCGTACGTCTGCACCCAGCTGTTCTCCACGTAGGACGGGTCCCAGAGGACCCGGGGCGCCTGGACGCGGTCCATGTCGGTCGCCATGTCGGTGTAGTCGGTCTGGGCCGTGATCGAGGTCCCTGCGACGGGGCCTCCGATGTTCTCGTCGCTGTAGCGGTGGAGGTCCAGGACGTCCAGGAGCCTCATCCCCGCCGACGCGGACGCCTGGTTCATCTGTTGAAGGTAGTAGTCGATGAACCAGCGGTAGCCCGTCGAATTCTGCACCGCTGCCCAATCGGGCGCATTTTGAAAGGTCATGTAGGCCTCGCTCCCGTAGAGCACCGGACCCAGGACCTCTGCGGAGGGGTCCATGCGCTTGACCGTCTTGGCTAGCGCCTCGGACTTCGTCGTCTCCTCCGCACAGGTGGTCTGCGCGGGATGCAGGTAGGGGTGCGTCGAGGGCCAGAGGGACGGCTCATTGTCCAGGTTGTAGCCACGGATCCCGGTCTTCCCGGTGGCAGGCCCGTACTTTGTGATGAGGAGGTTCAGGAGCTCATCCATGTAGACGACCCCGTCGGTAAAGTTCGGTGGGTTCAGGTACACTCCTCCTGGCTTGTCGTTCACCACATTGTTCCACCGAGACGATGGGGCTGCCTGAGCGGCCGTGACCGGGCCGCTCTCGTCCGCGGCGACATAGCCGGCCATCTGGAGCGTGACGATAGTGTAGGGTGTGCCGTAGGCTAGGGACTGGTCGTGAAAGTTGGTGAGCGCAATCGCCGGGATGCTCTGCTGGGACGCCGGGAGCCCGGAAACCATGAAGTTGTCGCTATTATTGATATAGTCGTTTCCGGCATTCGAGGCGTTGGTTTCCCAGTTGTAGCCGGTCAGGCGGTCGCCCCCGATGCGGCGCGACCCAGGGATTGCGACTCCGGGCAGGTCCTGGTTGGTCCCGTAGATGAAAGGGCTGATCGCAAGCGTTCCGGCACCCGGATTAACCGCAATCTTGATGGATAGATCCGCCAGCAGGGCCGTGGGGAAGACTAGGAGCAGGGCGCACCAAACGGGCGTTCTCATGGGGTGGAGCATACTACACACGCGCGAAGCGCGCCTCAATGCCATACGGATTAGGCGGCGGTCTGTGGCAAAGCGGCAAAACCGGGCTGGCTGCCCGAAACCTCAGCTTTAGGTGATTCCGGCAATTCGCGCCGCTCTGAGAGTCGGTTTAATTCCTCGGCAGCGTTTGCCGTCACGATTTCCGTTGCGATGGGCTACCCTATGGCGGAATCAACGGATGAATCGCAAATGTTGGCGTTCTTCGTGACAAGAGGCAGCCGAAAGACCGTAGCGATGGCCGCGATGATTCGGTCAAACTGATCGCGATGAGGCATGCCATTAACACGATAATTAAATCCTTCCGCATGGTGCGATGCTGAGGAACAGGAGTTCGACTCTACCCGCAACAAGCGGCGTAGAAGCCTGGTGGGCTGCTGTCTTAGGCGCAAAATCTTGCAACTGGCTGCAACCAAAGCAATCGGCTGACTCTGCAGCGATGGAGTCTCTCGGCGTCCACCAGTCCAACCAATCCGGATGCCAGCGCACCGAATTTGGCGTAACGTTGCCTGCAATTGCGACGTGCCGAGTGTCACTCAGGATCGGTGTCCTGCAAAGGTATCAGGGACAGCCGTTCGGCTTAAGGCCGACGGGTCTCCGGCTTCTGGTGCAAATCGGGCTTCAGATTTGCTCTTCGGGCCGCTTGTGGCCATTTAAGGGCATGTCCATCGTTCCCGGTTTGAGAAGCCCCTATGCCAAGGTTGACCGGCTGGTCTATTTCGGCCGGATGCTTGATAAGATCCGTTTGCATGGAGCCGGAAAATTGCCGGCTGACGAGTATGTTGCCAACTTGGGCAAGGGCTTCGACAAACGCTGCTGCGGCTTCTTGAGGATCAGCTATGGTGAGCTAAGGGCTCGAGTTGTGGCGGGGACCGGCTCGGACCCGTCGCTACTGGCCTGGGCCGAAGATCTGGGCGGACGCAGATCGGACGAGGACTGCGAGTTGTGGAATTCGTTTATGATGAAACGCGGTTTCCGTGACGAGGCGTCGTCGACGCTCGCGAAGCGCATCCAGGAGAGCGGCTTTGAGGGGAAACCTATCATGACCATGTTCGATTACATCGACTTTGACGAGGGCCGCGATCCGGTAAGCGCTAGATCCTGGGAAGGGTAGGGGTAGCGTCCAATAGTTGGCGTGGGGCGCGGACGTGTCCCAAAATGCATCGAATTCGGAGCAACGGAATCAGCGTAACGTCGCACTGATGCAGTTTGGGTAGAGCAGGCCCCTACGGGGTCCAGCCGTGCGGCGCACAACGGTGTAGATCAGCGAAACCAAAAAAAAGCGGCTGCGGGCCCTTGAAGGCCGGCGCAGCCGCTGTGGGAAAACGATAGTGACTTTGACGTCAGCTCACATGCTTCGAGACGAGGGCGGTCATATCAAACATGCTTACCTGCGCTTTGCCCTTGAAGATAACCTTGAGGGTCGCGTCGGCATTAATCATGCGTTTGTTCTTTTTGTCCTGGAGGCCGTTCTTCTTGATGTAGGCCCAGAGCTTCTTGGTGAGCTCAGTGCGGGGAAGGGGCTTTGAGCCGACAACGGGAGCGAGTGCGGCGTCCGGTTGGACGGGCTTCATGAATGCAGCGTTAGGTTTGCGAGCGGGTTTCTTAGCCATCGGATTTGGAATGCAGCGCCCCCAGTGGTAGGAGGATTGCTGCGGGGTAAGACTAGCCGTGCCAAAGCGGGAAACCAAGGACGATCGCTGTGGCTGTGGCGCCAGCGTTGCCCGCGCCGTCCCCAGCGAGGCCGGACAGCGCGGGAGCCCGGCAGGGAAGGGACATCCTAGTGACGGCCGCTTTGGTGGATTCGGACGGGACGGGGGCCCGGGTGCGATGCTGCGAACCCGTTGGTCTGGTTGCTCTTCAACTGCTTATACTTGAGCTCGGCAGTGAGGAAGTTGGCTTGGTCGCTTGCGGGGACCGGGCTCGGGCGGTTGGTGGAGCCCAGTGGGATCGGGTCTTTGTGCATAGCCCAAGATATGCCAAAATACCGGATTTGCGAGTGCAGGGCTAATCTTGGGGGGCGCCCGCACAGACTCCCCGTGGGCGCTCGTAACACTTGGCGGGAAGACGGGTCTGCCGCCGGTGCAACTTAGCAGCGCAACGGCACGCCCCCCAAAAAACCTCCGGAAATGAATTGAGGGCCCTAGAGCGGAATCATGGCCCAAGTTTAACTGAATGGCTGCCACCGAGCAGCCTAGATTGGGTCACTATGGCACGTCCCACTTTGTTTCTTTTGGCTAACGGTGTCATTAAAACCATCACCCTACGGAGAGGGTTGAACGTTTGAGAACTGCGGAAGACCGACCCGAGAACCTCTCAAGTACACGACAAGGGGTACAAGTTATCCTCTGCCCGCCGTAAGGACGCTCGACACTTCGTGGGCTTTAAAGTTAATGGAGCCGAAGACGATGCCGATCCCAATGCGGGAGCAGCATGTTCGATCCATGAAAAAGCCGGTCCCCCACAAGCCTCATAAGCGTCGATCGGACCGTGGCTCGGCAAACTCCGCTCCCTCCTCTCTTGCGAAGGGCAGCCCGAGGGAGGAGCGCTCCTTTCCCATCGTGGGCATTGGCGCTTCTGCCGGAGGATTGGAGGCGTTGGGACAGTTTCTCGAACACGTGCCGGAAAACTGCGGCATGGCCTTCGCCGTCGTCCAGCATTTGGATCCGACGCAGAAGGGCATGTTAACCGAACTGCTCCAGCGCACCACCACGATGAGGGTGGTTCAGGTGAAGGATCGCATAAAAGTCCTGCCCAATTGTGTGTATGTGATCCCGCCCAACAAGGACATGTCGCTCCTGCACGGCACACTCCACCTGCTTCCCCCGAGCGCGCCTCGCGGACTGCGTCTGCCCATAGATTTCTTTTTTCGGTCGCTCGCCGAGGATCAGCATGAAAGAAGCGTTGGGATTATCCTTTCGGGCATGGGAAGCGACGGAACGCTGGGCCTAAGGGCCATCAAGGAAAGAGGCGGTGTGACGCTGGTACAGGATCCAGCTACGGCAAAATACGACTCCATGCCCCGCAGCGCCGTTACGGCGGGGCTGGGGGATTTCGTGGCACCGGTTGAGGAATTGCCGGGCAAACTCGTTGCTTACTACCAATATCTGCCGCAGATCAGTATGTCCGATCTGCCCTTGGCGGAAAAAGACCAGAGCGCCTTGGAAAAGATAGTGATCCTGCTGCGCGCGCACACCCGCCATGATTTCACCATGTATCGGCGGAGCACACTGTATCGGCGGGTCGAACGCCGGATGGGCATCCATCGGTTGAGCAAGATCACCGTCTACGTCCGGTATTTGCAGGAAAATCCGCAGGAGCTGGACATCCTCTTTAAGGAACTGCTGATCGGCGTGACACGGTTTTTCCGTGATCCCGCAGCTTGGCGGTTCCTGGAGAAAGAAGCGCTCCCAAAGCTGCTCGCTGACCGGCCCTCGGGCAGCGTGCTACGTGCGTGGGTCGCGGGGTGCTCGACGGGCGAGGAGGCTTACTCGCTGGCAATAGTGTTCAGCGAGGCGCTTAAGCGGCCAGGGCCCATCAACAGTATTTCCCTGCAGATCTATGCCACCGACCTGGACAAGGACGCCGTCGACAAGGCTCGCCTCGGTTTCTTTCCGGAGAACATTGCCGCCGATGTTTCACCCGAGCGACTCGCCCGGTTTTTCGTAAAGGAAGAAAATGGCTACCGCGTAAACAAGCAGATCCGAGCCATGGTGGTCTTTGCGCCCCAGAATCTGATCATGGATCCACCGTTCACCAAGCTGGACATTCTGTGCTGTCGGAACCTGTTGATCTATCTGACCCCGGAATTGCAAAAGAAACTTTTCCCGCTCTTTCACTACAGCCTGAATCCTGGCGGCGTGCTGTTTCTAGGCAGTGCGGAAAGCATTGGGAACTTCTCCCATTTGTTCGTGCCGGTCGCTCTCAAAGAACGAATTTTTAAACGGAACGAATCCATTATCTTGGGCCACCGTCTCGATTTTCCAGCAGTATTTGGTCCGAGCCCGGTGAACCGGCTGGAGGCGTCTCTGCCCGTGCGTCGTTCCAGCCCCAGCCTCCAGGCGCTGGCGGAACAGTTGGTCTATGCGCGCTTTGCTCCGCCGGCGGTGCTCGTCGATGAACAGGGCGACATTGTCTTCTTCAGCGGCCGGACCGGACAATATCTGGAACCGGCCGCAGGCAAGGCCAACCTGAACGTCATGGCCATGGCCCGCGAAGGGCTCCGCTATGATCTGGCCAACGCGCTTCAAAAAGCTCAGCGGAAAAAGGAGAAGGTCACGGTCCGGGACATCAAGGTCGGGGTCGGCGTCGCCGCACGGTCCGTGGATCTCGTGGTCCAGGCACTCGATGAACCCAAAGAGCTTCGCGGGATGGTCCTGATCGTATTTTCCGAAGCCGTGATCCCGGCCGAAACCGGCGCTAGAGGCCGGTCAAAAAAAGCTCGTGTGGCCCGCGCTCCACAGAGGGAACTAGAGCGGCAACTGCTGCGCGCCCGCGAGGATGTGCAGGCGGGACGCGAGGAGATGCAGAGTTCGCAGGAGGAACTGAAGTCGATCAACGAGGAGCTGCAATCCACCAACGAGGAATTACAGTCGACCAACGAGGAACTCACGACCTCGAAGGAAGAGATGCAGTCGTTGAACGAGGAGCTCCAGACGGTCAACACCGAGTTGCAAACAAAGCTGGACGAGCTTTCCGGGGCGAACAGTGACATGAAGAATCTGCTCAACAGCACGGATATTGCCACGGTGTTTTTGGATAACGATCTTCGTTTGCGGCGGTTCACCCTTCAGGCGAAGACCATCGTGAAATTCATTCCGAGCGATGTCGGCAGGCCGTTCACAGACCTGGCTTCCGACCTAATCTATCCGGCGCTGGTCGCGGATGCGCACGAGGTGCTGCGGACTCTGGTCTTTTCCGAAAGATCAATCACGACCCTGGACGGGCGCTGGTTTACGGTGCGCATCATGCCCTACCGCACCATGGATAATCGGATTGACGGCGTGGTCATCACCTTCGCGGACATCACCGCGGCCAAAAAAGTGGAGGCAAGTTTACGCGAGAAGAACATTGATCTCAACATGCATTCGGCGGAGCAAGGGCGCGCATTGGATCGAGCCGAGGAGCGGTTGCAGACCCGTGACGCCCGGCAGCAACTCCGTGTGGCCAAGGATAGAAAGATCCCAAGAGCGGTCCGCGCTCCGGAGAAGGCCAAAACATAAAAAAACACCCCAACACCTCGCGAGGCACCGGCGAGTTGCGCCGGTGCGCTGAACATCGGCTGCGCAAGCAACCGACAGGCGGGGCGCGAATCGAAACCAAGGCCGACGCTCAACGTATCCTCCATGAATTGCAGGTTCATCAAGTCGAACTGGAGTTGCAAAATGAGGAACTCAAACAATCCAAAGCCGAGGTCGACGCGGTTTTGGAGAAATATACCGATCTCTATGATTTCGCTCCGGTCGGCTATTACACCCTCGCTGCCGATGGCACTGTTCAACTGGTAAATCTCACCGGGGCGAGCTTGGTCGGTATCGAGCGCTACCAGTTGGTGGGTCGGCGTTTTGGACTGCTGGTTGCCCCCGAACATCGACCGGGCTTCAATTCCTTCCTAAATCAGGTATTTGCAGGCCAGACCAAGCAATCGGGCGATTTCGAGCTCTTGAGCAAAGGCCAGCCGCCCCGAACCGTGAACATAGAAGCCCGACGCCTGCCCAACGGGCTAGAATGTCGCGCGGTGATGGTAGACGTCTCCCAGCGGCTGCGGGATGCAAGCGTGATACGGACAAGTGAAGAACGCTATCGCACCTTGTTCGAGCTGAGCCCGGTGGCCGTCTATTCCATTGATACTTCGGGGGTGATTCAGAATTTCAACCGCCATGCTGTGGAATTGTGGGGCCGTGAGCCAGCCTTAGGGGACACCGACGAGCGGTTTTGTGGGTCGTTCAAGCTATTCCGTCCGGACGGCAGTTTTATCCCCCACGAACAATGTCCCATGGCTGAGGTGGTGAGCGGCAAAATAGCGGAGACGCGCGATACGGAAGTGCTCATCGAGCGGCCTGACGGTTCGCGGATTACCGTCCTATTGAATATCCGTCCGATGAAGAACGACCGCGGGGAAGTCACGGGAGCAATCAATTGCTTCTACGACATCACCGAGCGCAAAAGGGCCGCGAATGCGCTGCGTCGTGCCGAAGTGCTGACCGCCTCGAACGCGAAATTGGTCAAAAGCGAGCGCTACGCCCATCAATTGCTGAGACGATCGCATCTACTGCAGAAAAAACTGCGTCATGTCTCCCATCAGATCCTGCAGGCGCAAGAGAACCTTAAAAAGGAGATCAGCCGAGAGTTGCATGATAAGATCGTCCAACTCCTGATCGGCATAAATATCAATTTGGAGGCTTTCGCCAAGACAGCGCAGAGCAACCCGCGGAGCATCCGGCGGAAGATCATTCCGGTGCGCCACTTGGTGGAAAGATCAGTCCGGACGGTCTATCAGTATGCCCGCGACCTTCGGCCTGCTATGCTGGACGACCTCGGGTTGGTCTCGGCGCTCAATTCCTACCTTAGAGACCTTTCTAAGAGGACGTCACTTAAGGTGCAAATCACTGCCTCTGACGGGGTTGAGGCTATGGACAATGACAAACTGACGATGCTCTACCGGGTCGCACAGGAAGCGCTCACCAATATCGAAAAACACGCGGAAGCAAGCGTGGTCAATCTGGTCATTCATCGATCCCGGGGTCGTGTGAGCATGGAAATCATCGATAATGGCAAGGCTTTCGATGTGGTGCGGTTTTCGGACGCCAATTTGACCCACCGACTCGGATTGACCAGCATGCGCGAACGAGTGGAAATGTTCGGCGGTCGATTTAGCATCGTGTCCATCCCTGGCACGGGCACAACCGTTCGGGCAGAAGTTTCCGTGAGCAAAAAAAAGACACGGAAATAGCCCATCGCACCGCGGGCGGTTGCTGCCACAGTCATTCCCTGAAAAGGCACTATTGCCGATTTCGGATTCGTTGCTGGGCAGCCTTCGGCGGCCGAACAATCCGGGCAAGTTCTTGGGCGATATCCTCGGGCGAAAGAATGAAATCAACGCACCCGCTTGCGATTGCGCTCTCAGGCATATCCGGCTGCCCAGCCGTGTCTAACTTCTGCGCTATGGTAATGCCCCCGACATCCTTGATACCACGCAGCGCGGCGGCCCCGTCACCATCATACCCAGAGACGATGACGGCGACCAGCTTGCCTTCCCAGTGCTGCGTCAGGGATTTCAGGAAAACCGTTATAACATCGGGCCAACCCCGGGGCTTTGAGATCGGTTTCAGACGGAATTCGCCATTGAGCACGTGTAAATCCCGCTGTTCCGGGATGATGAATACATGGTTGGGCTTAATGAGCAGTCTTTCCGTAATCAACTCGACCGGCATCGTGGTATAGCTCGGGAGAATTTCGTGGAGCCTAGTAGCGACAGTTCTAAGGTGGTTAACGATTACGATGGCAACTCCCAGGTCGGCCGGCAGATGCCGCAACAGGCGGATATAAGCGTCAAGGCCGCCGGCTGAACCGCCCACGCAAACCACAGGAAAATCGTTGGATGCTCCCCTAGCTTTCATCGTCACTTACGGATCGTCGGTTCGGGCGCCGTTCGTCTGCGATTCACCGCCCAATCACTTCTTCACCCGAAATCCGCCCATCAGAAAGACGATGAGGCATACCAGCAGAATTAGACCGACACCGCCTCCACCAATGGCGGGACCTCCAAAGTAAAAACCGCCGCCACCGAACAAAAGGAGAAGGACGATTACGAGGACCAGTAGGTTCATGGTTCCCAAAATAGCTCGATCAGCTGGTCATTCCTATGGGGTCTTCCCCCCCCGAGATCAATCTTCGGGAGGCGAGGGCGAATACGGTAGGTCGATGGCCCTCCGTTCATGTGGATCAATTGAATACGAACAATTTACCCCACGGGACAATCAGGCGGGCGATGGCCTATATTGTCTTACATCTTAATCCTCTCGACCCGAGTGATATCAAATGCACAGGGAAGGAACACCGGGGACCGGAGCTCAATGGCCCCGTGTGCGCATCCACGAATCCAAGCGCTCAAGACCTAGCTGAATGCTCTCGTGGCCGAAAAGCCGACGGCGCCTTGCCACAAATGCGCTTGAAGGCAGTGCTAAACGCGAATGCGTCGGCATAGCCCGTACGCGCTGCGATCGCCCCAATCTTCTCCGTGGAACAACGAAGCAGGTCGGCAGCAAAGCGCATTCTTAAGCGAGTCAAATGGGCCATTGGCGAACGGTGGATATGCCTATTGCAAAGGCGCCGCAGGGTTTCCTCGCTGGTGCCGGCGCATTGGGCCATGCGCCGCAAGGTCCATGGACTACCGAGTTCCTGTCGGACCGTCAGCCACAGCCTTTCGAGCCGCCGGTCCCCTTTGGCCGGATTCAACATCCGAAGTACACGCTGGTGCACGAGCGTCCCCCAAAACTCTTCTTGCTCTGCAGGCAGCTTTTCTGCCGTTTCGTGGCAAAGGCCCTCGATCGCAAGACGCAGTCCTTTCGCATCGACCGGCAGAAGTCGAGGTTCCTCGCCGGGATAGAGCGTCGGAAGATTCGATGCCTCCCCATACAGGACCCAGCTTACGCGCCAAATGCAACCGGGTCGGATACGGTATGCATGAAAGTACCTTGGAGAAGTTACGTAAGCATGCCCTTCCGTACATCGCCGCCAACCGCCATCGATGAGCACATCGCCTTCGCCCTGTTCACAGGCCAGGATCATGGAAAAAGAAGGGCTCCTCCGCAGAAACTCGTAGCCGCGGCGCGCCTCGGAGAATCCGGCGTAGGTAATTCCGTTGGACGCTAGCCCGGATACCTGAGCCGAACTTACCAACCATTCCCGTGTCGCGGGACCGAGTGAGTGGATATCCCGAAGCTTTCGCGACGTCCTGTCCAAAGTAGACAAATTGATGCTCATTTTAACGCGTAACCGAGAACTTGCGGTCTCCCACAACCGGCGCATGTGGGATTTTACGCATGGGATTAGGGATATGTACCATGGCCATTTGCCCTGTCGATGGGATATGAACCGGGATTAACCAGGTAGGGCGGCCGGGGCCCAGTCCTCGCCTAGGTAACCCTTAGCGCGTGGCACAAATCAACGATGCAGCGCCAATCTGGTTGGAAGGCTACCCTAATCTCGGCTGCCTCGAGCATGCCTCAAGATGCGCGACTGTGGTCATCGACAAAGGCAGCCCACTAAGTTTGGAGGTTGATGCCGCCGTCTTGGATTGTTCTAACCGACAACTAAATCCAGCGTTATCGCGAAGCCTTGGCTTTGGAGCCAGGTTTTCACTGCGTTGTAGTCCGCTTGTTTGGGCAAGTATTTTTCGAGCTCCTTTGGTGTGAGCACTTCGCCGTGGTCGATCCGCGTCTGGAGTTCGTCGGCGGACTGGAGCGTAAGTTCTAGCCCAATCGGGAGGACTGTCTGAGTCTCGTCCGGGGTTAGGACGGTTCGGACCACCCGGCCGTAGGCTGCGCCATGGGAGCCCTCGTAGGGGTTAACAGCTGTTGCTCGTTTTATCTCTTTTCATCCTGAGATTACTTGTTTTACAAGCGATTGGCACCGACAATTTGGGTATGAAGCTATCGGTTTGGGCAAAGCGAGAGGGAATTGGCTACCAGACGGCCTGGCAGATGTTCAAGGGTGGAAAGCTGCCGCTACCTTCCCACCAGTTGGCAACCGGCACGATCATTGTCGAAGACGCCCCGGCCGGGCCGAACGGTGCGGCACTCTACGCGCGGGTATCCTCGCACGACCAGAAGAAAGATTTGGAGGCCCAACTTGGCCGATTGGCGGCCTACGCGATGAGCCGGAAGCTGAACGTGGTCGGGAACGGTATCTGAAGTAGGCAGCGGTCTTAACGGACACCGGCGCGGCCTGATGCGGTTATTGCGCGACCCGAAGGTGCAGACGGTTGTGGTGGAGCACCGGGACAGGCTGATGCGATTTGGGGCCGAGTATGTG
>Ga0302185_10001522_pt1 | contig 16119 bp, 20 predicted proteins | sample II_Bog_E1_1_FD_200231 | JGI IMG/M metagenome (GOLD analysis project Ga0302185, IMG submission 200231) | Peat permafrost microbial communities from Stordalen Mire near Abisko, Sweden - II_Bog_E1_2 | ecosystem: Environmental > Terrestrial > Soil > Wetlands > Peat | place: Sweden: Abisko... | reverse complement strand
CCCTCAAGGCAGTGCTGGGCTGCAAGCAAATTTAAATTGACAAAAACAGGGAAAAGTACGGAGAAATCGAGGATGCGACTGACTACTACAAACTGTGGGCCATTAATGGCTTTACTGGCATTCAAAAGTGCAGAGCTTACAACAGTTACGCAAATTACGGTGCGTTTACGGGCGAGGACAACTTCATAAATTATAGATACTCCTTGGACTACGCCTAGGAGATCATTGGCCCTATTTACAAGGCAATTAAATTTTACGGTATTAACTAGGGTCCATTAAACGGGTTCATTGCAAACAATAGGGAGAAACTTACCAGCGAAGCGCACCCTGACTCCATTTTCATGAGTTACATAATAAATTAAAAAAGTCCATGAAGATGATGTCAATAAATATATTAGCATTTAACTAAATACAGTGATTTACTATCAAAGTGATCTCATTATTATATTAGGCGCTCCACCATGCAATTGTAGCTCACAAGTCTCACACAAGGATACACCACCACCATCTTCCCCATCTTTGATAGATCCTTCGACAGCAGTTTCGAATTATTCGATAGATTTTCAATCATCAATTTTTAGTTTTGTTTATCGTAGATTACGCTAATTTCATCGCCACTCAAGATTTAAAACTCTTCCACCCTGCTTTTACTCTCTCGGCTATTAATTTAAAACAAACACTCTTCGCTTTCAATTGACGATTGTTCTGACAATGACCAGCTTTTATCTTGATAGTGGCTGATGCCCATTATCTTCGATTTTCTATTGAGATTTTATCTCTCCACCTACTTTTTTAAAGTTGCCTCCTACACAAAGAACTCGTCTGATCGAACTTATAATCTAATGAAGAAAGGACGCAGTATTTTGTCCGTAGAAGTCGTCTTCTTGGCTAAATAGACTCCTATGTCAACATACTCCATCAAACTGGTGATACTAATCTTGAAAATGATTGGCTTTGAACTGAAAGGGGTTTACATCTTAACCATTTGTTTCGGGGCTTTTTATTTTACTGCGACTTATGTAGTTTAGTAATACCCCTCAACATGTTTATGTTGAATAGCAGTCCTGGAAATCGAGTAGACCACATTTTTCTCAAGGTCTTTGATCTTTTCAAAACCCAAACCATATTGGTCCATTGCCTTCAGCATCTTTTTGATAGAGTGGAATAGATGTTCTGACTCTCGAACTTGTTTGGTTAAAATCTCCATGTCTTTGAGGATCTCTAACTTGAAGTTGATCTATCTCTGAACATAATCTCGCAAGTGATCTTGAAACTTGTGGTCAAATTTCAGGTACTCCTGAGAAGAGGTAAATCCGTAATAGTAATTTGATATTTTGCTGGTTGCTATGTCCTCATAGAATTCTCTAATTTAATCGCAAGCCTTTATGCTCAGATTTTAGTATTGCAGCATATACTATTAATACTGTTGGTCGAATCCATCCAGATTATCGATCACCAATTCAACAAGCTCGTCTCTTTTGTGCTTTCGGATATGCTGCATGCTTCCTATGTTATCGATAATATTTTTGACCAGTTTTCGAGACAAAGTTCGAATGTCTTTCTCTGTGAGGATAAAAAGCACAGAAATGATTGATTTTAGCAGCATGTTGGGCTCATTCTTTAAGATAGGCTTCGATTGAATGCACTTGCTGCATCCATAAACGATGTCCTTATCGTATACCTAAACGACCTCGTAATTGATCAGCACATTGCTTTAAAACTTTTTTAGTTTGTTGCAGATATTGCAAATCAACTATTTTGACTGCTAGAATGCTTCTAATTTCTGCCTGAGTAGTCTTAAGGACCTCTGCTAAAAGCAGTCAATTGATAGCATGCTCATCTAATTATAATTGGCTCAATTTTGCATAAATGATAGCAATAAACCAAATAATATCATTAGATCACAAAATCTCTCTCTGGAAAAAGAGAAGGGGCAATCATTGTCCATATATACACCAAGCCAGTAATAATGCTCATTATTGCGCGGATCCAAAAGGCGAAGGTATTTCCTTGAAGATGCACGGCAATTTGTTACGTAGACTGCCAGTTACTGAGAATCATGCTGAGGTAGACTGAAGCTAAGCACATAAAGAAATGCCATTTCACCCAAGCCCATGTTTCAGAGTACAATTTTTAATTGGCAGCCTCAATATCCTTGTCAGGTATGTTTTATAAAGAAGGCTATTAGCTTAGTCCGCCCATTATCGATCCATAGGTGGCTATAATGAAAATGCAAAGGCCAACAACCACATCCATTCCATATGATGTCGCAGTTAATCGTGAAGTGCAGCCTTAGCCAAAAGACAGCTGGGCGGAATACGACAGATAGGCAATCAATAACGAGACAAGTGATGTTGTTAATAGACTATTTTGAGAATTTAGGTTTAGCAATTGTACCATTGGCAAAATTAAAAATATGCAAGAAGTGACGATACTGAGCCAAAGGGTACTCCCACAGTCATCTACTGAGAAATGGATGTAGGCAAGAAGATTCAAAAAGATGCCTAAAGCCTCAAAGATAATGGTAAGACCTATCAATACTCCTCCGTAAGCATTTTCTCCATTACTATACTTTTTGACCAGTGTAGATCCAGATAAATAAAAGAGATCAATGAGCATGATCGACTGCAAGACCATATAGAGGATAGATACATACTTAGCCACTGCCGAATAGCCTTGGAAGAAGGTTTCGCTAATAAAAAGAGAGCCGATGAACAGTCCCACTACAAGAATATACTTGAAGGTAAAAAGGCCCTCGTTAATTATCTGCGATATCTTGTTGCGGAACAGCATGATAATAAGCATCAATGCAAAAAAGCATAGCAGAGCCACAGATGTTCGAGCAATCACTTGACTAGGTAAGAAACATCTACGTCGGAGTTAGGTTTATCCAATCTGAAACTTAGTTTAAAATGAAAGTTAACAGAAAAAGCGGAGCCAAAATAGCGAGTACCAGCAGTATGTAAATTATTTTCACTACCTTCTGAGGGCCCAGGTTTTTCTTACAAGCAGTTCCGATTTCGCCACAGCAAGAACAGCAGCAGGAGCAACAGCAAAGCATGGCCGCGTCCGCAATCACACCTCCCATTCTTCAATAATTAATGATAACCAAAAAGATTGGATAAAGATAGATATGTAAACTATGATTGAAAAGTAAATGGGAGTAATCAATCAAAAGATAAAAAATCTTTTTTTCTTCTGCTTCTTTTTCTATACGCCGATGCTGGTTTCTGTGGTCGGTGAGTCCACTTTAGTCTATATATAAATCTACATTTCAGTTGTGGCTTTAAAATACGAGTGATTAAGAGCGTCGGCAGGACAAATCCTCTTTTAGGGTGAAATATCCAGCATTTCCTTTAAGAGATCAAAAGCTGATCCCTACACGTGCTTATAAATGTGACCCTCGAGCTTGAATTTTAACTACTTGTTACTATTGTAAACTTACTCATATTTTGCTCCTTCGAAAAGAGGCTTTTTCACCAGAAGAATGTGAAAAATAGCACCGAGGGAGAACATGTCGCAGATTGGCTCAACGTGAGTGCATTCAGTCATTTGGATAATTTCAGGCGCAACATATCCGGGAGTGCCACATCTAAAAAAGAGATACTTCTTGACATCGGAGTTGCTTGCCAGTCCAAAATCAACAATAACTGGCTCCATGGACTCTCCCCTCATCATGATGTTCTCTGGTTTAAGGTCACGGTGCATGATTCGATGCGAGTTGATATGATTAAGGCCACTGAGTAGTCCGCTCATGATAGTTCTCACCTCTTTCTTGCTAAATAGTCCTTTTCTAAGCTGGATAGTCTTAAGCAAAGTTTCTCCAGTCAGTAGCTCCAAGACCACGTAAATAGAATTTTCAGATTCAAAAACAGCTTATAACTTGAGAACGTTGGGGTGTGACTCTTCGCTTAATTATCGCATAATGCTCAATTCATTGATGAGACTTTCCTTGCCATTAGTAGCACAGTAGGTGTTTTGTTTCGAGAAGGCTTTTATTGCAAAACTTTTGTTATCTGTCAGCCTCTCAGCTTCATATACAGTTGCGTAATTGCCTTTGCCTAGTTTTCGAATCGGCTTAAACATCTCATGGAAGCCATTTTGATTTATTTTTTTGCCAAGCTTATTGCTCCACTCTACGATTACATTTTACCTCGAGTAAAGTGTAATTTATTGATGCTCTCCGTCGTAGAGGCGGATCCCCTGCTTATGCGAAAAAACATTTTTCTGCCTTAAGAAATATGTACATCCTATTCGTAGATAACTTCAAATTTGACATCGAATGTCAGCGGCAAATACCTCGCCTCTTTATTTAGCTAAGTTAAAATGAGCATATTGTTGACAAGCTTCATCCGAGAATGGACATTTTGAGAGTCTCCATGAAAAAATATGGATTCGACACAAGGAATCGCATTTCCAATTAGCATTTCCATTTAGGGTGTGAGAGGCTTGAAGAGACTGTCTCTTCTATGATTAGATTCAATCTCCATGACTAGAAAGAACAATTTTCGATTATAGGAATAATTTAAGTTCTCAGAAATTTAGTTTTATTACACACAATCCAGGCAAATAAATTCAAATGCAGCATCGCCATGGGAGGTCATCATCACTTTAAATTTTATATGATTCTTTAAAGTTCGGCAATTTCCTATAAAATTTTATCCTGTTCTTTCTGGTGCCTGTCTTGAAGTTATTGCTGGAGCCAATCATCACAGGCATCCACGCTAGACACGCTGGAGATGCTGCTCTTGCTGCTGCGACTGGAGAGGATGTTGTCAATTTCATGATTGAGGTTGAGGATCACCTTTCTCAGCTTGTCTTCCAGATAATTATCCCCTGTAGTTTAGAACCACCCAGCCTTTATGAATTTGTAGTGATCGCGCATCAATTGCTTATACTCACACTGCTTCTGCATCCGCATTTTTTCTAGCTCGGCCAGTTCTCGGTATAACTAATCTCCTTACCATTCCCTGCCTCCATTGAGTAGGCTTTCCTGCATTGCAAGTTTGGATTTCAATGCACTGATTTCTTCCTCCAACTGTTCCTTTTCATTCATCATGATATTATAACAAAACAATAAATGATTAGCATCTTTCTCCGCAATAGTTTTGATAATTCATATGTGTGCATATCACACCACAAACTATCAAATAAATACCATGCTGGTCGAATTATAATACTGAGTAGTCGATTAATTACAGCCCAGATACGCTTCATCAGAAAATTTGAAGTTAGTAAAGTTTCACGATTTTGCTCGTTCGTCTCGTCTGTCGCGCAGACTGCTGCCAGCTGCTGATTGTAGGTCTGTTGCAGGGAAAATTTGAACTGTGATTTTAGTAGGGAAATGGTCTCCTGCAAAGATTGCACCTCCATCACTGTTTTTTGATATTCGACCTACGAAGTTTCGTAGGACTGTTGGTAGGAGTCAGCTAAATCTGTTGAGTTTTGATATTGTTAATCGATTGTACTTGAAGGAAAACCTACTTCATTAATAAAGAAAGCCTACACAACAATTGAGTTAGACAAGGAGGCGCCGATTTTGTTAGTGTTATTGGCTGAGAAAGTGGCTGCCACTGCCTGCTGGATGGTCACTCGACTTTGACTTTGCGGTACGGTCATGAAAATGGTAGAAATCATGTTCTTCTTGTCGGAAAAGGTACATTTGCAGCAGCTGTCAGTCTCTTTTCGTATTAATAGCCCATGGTTTGGTATAGATCAAGTAGTTTATTCGGGTCTATTCTGAATTATTAACCACCAACCTGTAGCAGAGAGTGTAGGTCACTTCCACCTTTTATAAATTTAGGTTAATCACAGTCACCTTGCTGTCTACGATGTACTGCTTTACACTAGGGAAAAGAATGAAATAAAAGCCAATGCCAGTATCGTATAAACCTGGGGTATAGTAAGCCGGATCGATGGTAGGACTGAAGTAGTTCGCCCTTAGCCCGTACATCTCGATAGGCACTTTCTGAAAAGAGACTGAAAACAGAATAACTCCAACAATGACACCGATCCAGAAAACGATGGAGTACGCTAAGATGTATTTGTTCCTTTTGATCATGTTAAATTTGAATAATAATTGCCTACGAAGTCAGCATAATATTATCATTGGTATTGATGTAAAATACTGTGATTTCAGCAGTAATCTATTCAACTTGATAAAAGAATAAGTGATAATGAAGTTGTATACTATTAAGTTTATTCCCTTTATAGAAGAAATTATTATTATGATCAGTACAAGGCATAGTTCGGACCAGTCCATTAATCGCACGCTCTTTGAATCTCTGCGTAAACAACGCTAACTGTCCAACAGAGTCAACGTCCTTTTGGAGGAACGGGAAAAGAAACTTAAGATTATCGAAAATAGAATGAAGGAGGCGCACAAGCAAAATGAGTCTAAAATATAGAAATCTCTCCACAGACAAGAAGTAAGATATGGTTGATGCAGATGGAGCGTTCATTCGAGAAGGAAAAGAGAGCCGAGATTTACAATAGTCACCTCTTTAAAGAGCTTAGAAATTAACTGTGTACCAGCATCCATCAAAAGAAGGAAGTCATTTTGCAGTCGCGCAATTAGCTCTACCGATAGATGAAGAAAAGCGAGCAGGACAATCTGAAAAAGATCCATGTCTTAAGGGATAAGGAAGTCGTGATGAAGCGGTGCAATCATCAGAAAATTAAGCTGATGGAGATCAACTCCAAGGAGAATATCAAAAAGTATTGGAACGAACGGGCAGAAATCATTCAGGAAAGTAAACAGATGGATGCCCTTCACAAGACTATTCTCTTAGAAAATAGTCAAAGCTGCATTCGATAGCTACTAACAAAATAGTAGAAGATAAGAGAGGAAATAGGCCGCAGCTAAAATATCGAGGACAGCATGAGGAATATGAAATACGAAGATCTTGTCAACCAAGAGTCAGAAGTCCTGGATTTTCCATAAATCAATGTTAATCCTAACAGTTGATACCTTATATTTCTGTTCTATTCAACTTGAAACTAGCTTATCATTGGTCCATCACTAATCTTAGTTAATTTCCATTGACTGACTGAATTTAGATAAAACTATAATTAATAAAAAACTATATTATCAGAAAATGGCACTCCGTATGAGCAAGCGACTGCAGAAGTAGTACGAATCCCTCCAAAAGAATAGCCAGGAAATGAAGGTTCTCCTTCCTAATAATGATCTAGCCCTATGGCACGTCAGCTTCCAAGGAGCCAAGGGCACTCTTTATGAGGGATAAAACTTCACTCTCCAGCTCAGATTCAACAATGATTATGTACATCCATACGCATACAGCCTATATAGTCTCCATAAGTCATCTTCATTGGACATATCCCTATTCATGAGGAAATTTGCTCGAATGGATTTATCTGTCTATCCATTCTTTATGATTGTCGATATGCATTTATATAGAATGGTCGCCCGCTCTTACTGCCAGTTCCATTTGCCTCTCGGTGCTTTCAATGCTTAGTAGCGCAGTCAAAAAGAGAAAACCACTTTATGACTTCAAATTTGTGAAAAGTTCGGCGGAAAGAGGGCCTTAGGCATGGGGATGGAGTTATTACATAGATAGGGCTTGAAATGTGCAATGATTAGTTTATAAGTAAGCATAATTCATTGATCCATTAAAGTCAGTAGATTTGTATCCATGCTCGGAAGTTATTTGCTTTTAAGAAGGCTATGGGTGAAATTTATTGTGCCTAAGGTAGGCATTATGCTATGTGAATTAATATTCCATTAATAAACCAAATTGTTTAAATAGTGGTTTGATATTAAAGATCCATGGACTTAGAAGAGCAAGAGAACAACACCGGATGGAGACCGGTCTTTCACTGTCTTCCTTACAATCGCACAACAGCTCAAAACATTATCATGCCCTTGGGATATTTCTACTCGCCTTTCCTCGCTGATGCGCAGCCTGTGAGAGCATCTCCAGCATTCTGTACCAAGTGCAAAGCCAGCATAAGTGCCTATTCTTCCAAAAACAAGAACACCAAAACTTGGGTCTGCGCCTTTTGCTCGACCTCCAACCAGTTGACAGTGGATATTGGACTGCAGTCAGTCGAGGAATACGTTGAATCGAAAACAGGATAAAATGGTATCTTTTTTATGGTAGATCTCTGTATTTCTGAAAAGGAACTAACTGCAATAAAGGAAACCCTCCTGAATACGATTTCAAAACTGCCTCATAATATATTCGTGGGGCTGTGCTGCTTTAACCGTAATGTCTTCATCCATGACTTTGAGAACGAGGTTTCTTTGTTCACCTGCCTCAGCGGATCAGAAGGTATTATATTTTGTATTTAGATTATTCTGTCAAAGGGTTTAGCAAACTTCGCTAGACTTTGAATATCCAGGGCACTGTTAATCCTAAATTCATCGGCAAAATCATTGCTACTCGCTACTATGTGTCTATTCAATCAAATATCAACAAACTTGTTAAGGCAGTGAAGACTCTTCAATCGGATAAACATTTTGTACCTCGCGATCAGCGATAGAAAAGAGCTCTAGGGTCAGCAATGCAGGTGGCAATAGGTTTGCTGTCTGATTCTGGCATTAATACTAGATTTTGTTTATTAACAGGTGGGCCTTGCACGGTTGGATTAGGAAAGGTAGTGAACCTTGCCCTAAAATCAACCATTAGATCATATATTGATATAACTGAGGGAAATGAAAACACCGAGCATATTACGACTGCAACAGCCTTCTATAATGGCTTGCAGTAGATTCTTGTCAATGCGAAACATACCATGGATATTTGGGCCTATGGACTTGATCAGTTCGGTCTTATGGAAATGAAGTCTATAGTCAATAATACTGGCGGAATACTAGCAATGCATGAAGAGTTTGACCACTTTATATTCAAATCCAGCTTTGAAAAGTTTTATTCGGCTGATGAAGACGGATTGTTCAGCTTCCCAATTGCGACTCAACTCACTATCCGTGTGCCTAAGGAGCTACGCATTAATGGGATTCTCGGCACTTGCAAATCCCTCAAGGATAATGCTCTAAAAACTGCTTCAGATATGGAAATAGGCGAAGGAGCCACAAACTCTTGGTATTTGGGGGGGATTGGCACCACTAATGCTCTTTGCCTTATAGTATCCGTAAGCGATACGAGCAGTTCTGACCACAAGTAAAAGGTACAATGCTATCAATTTAGACAGGCGATATCCAAGCCATCACTACCTTTAAATGGTCTGATAATGTGCAAAGGACACGAGTTTCTACTCTACGACTCGAATATATTCGAGATAATCAGATGATTGAGATTGGCAAGAGATTCGATGAACAGGCGGCGGTTGTGTTGTTGGCTCGTATTTCCTCTAAAAAAGCTGAAATTTAAGACACTCTTGAAATCAGAAAATGGGTTGACAGAATCCTTTTAAAGTTTATCGTCCGTTTTTCTCATATAAATCGTTCAGACCGCAGCAGCTTTCGGCTACCAGTGACAATAAAGCATTTTCCACAGTTCATCTACCACTTGAGGCGAAGTAGTTTTATTAATCCCTTCGGAGCTCCTCCTGACCAATCGATTTATATAAAATAATGCATGATGCGTTAAAGCATCGCTAATTGCATGGTGATGATTCAACCTGCCTTGCTTCGCTATACTGCGAATTAACAAAATCCTGTTCCCGTCGAGCTGGATCTGAAACAACTGCAATAAGATGTAATCCTGCTGCTGGATTCCTACTTCAACGTGCTTATTTGGTATGGATAAAGTGTCTATGATTGGAAAGAGCAAGGATTGCAAGAAGAGCCTGATTACGAGTATCTGCGTGACTTCTTTGCTAATCCTCTTCAGGATGCCAGCGAAATCATGTACGACCGTATTCCTGTATCGAACTTCTACGAAACTTTCAAGAACGATGGGAAGGAGCGCTACCTAAAATCAAGAGTGAACCCATCGAAAAGTAATAAAACTGAAGAGGACGGAAACTTCGTGAGTGACGACGCTCCGATAAGTCTGTTCATGTAATTCCTAGTGAAGAGTGTAATAAACTACAACTAATGATTTTTATGGTGAAAACTTATGTGTATATGGGATGTCAGTTTATAATAGGACGTTATGATCGACAGCACAAATAAGCTCTTCCCTTCCTTTGCGCCTTCGCCTGCCAACTCCCCACATCGATAAGAAAGATAGCCTTTCGCTGAGCTGGAAGTTCAAAAGATCACCATCAATTTGCCAGAGTCCCTGCTGGCCACGACTAAAAGCTAGAATTGTTCAATCTAGACCTCCTTGCCGCAATGCAAGGCGGAGGAAGGCAATAGCATCAAGGTGTATTGTCGTTTCAGGCCATCCCAAAATCAGTCCAGCATCCGCTTTGATGAGAATATGATCGACGACGGATAAAACAAGTATAGTTATGACCATATTTTCGATAAATATGCAAAACAAACTGAAATCTTTGGCTCCATTGGCGGAAGACATATTGATAGCTTCTTCAAAGGTCAAAATTCCACCATTTTTACTTATGGACAGACAGGATCAGGCAAAACCTTTACCATGTTTGGCAACCTCAAAGACAGTGATAGCTATGGCCTTATTCCAAGGACTTTAGAGTATATCTTTAACCGCAAGAAAGATGGCGACGTCATTACTTGCTCCATCCTTTAAATTTACAATGAAAAACTCAATGATCTTTTAGATCCTACAAAACAATCACCAGAAATCAAACTTAAAGAGCTCGACGATTCAGTCATTCTCGAAGGAATGGTCGAGGTTAGAATTGAAGAGTTTTAACACATCATGCAAGTCATTAGATTCGGCTACCGTGACCGCAAAATTGCTAGTACCTTAACTAACGACTCTTCCTCTCGCTCTCATACCATTCTATTCGTTTATCGTGCATTTATTTGTCAAGAGAAGGAATACAAGACCAAGCTTTGCTTTATTGATTTGGCTGGGAGTGAAAAGGTCAGCAAAAGCGGTGTTCAAGGGATTAACCTGTAATAAGCCAAAAAGATAAACCTGTCTTTGTCGTGTCTAGGCAACGTTGTTTCAGCACTAACATGTTCGGCTGAGCACATCCCTTATCGTAATTCAAAGTTGACTAGAATTCTGAAGGATTCTCTGACTGGGGATTGCAGAACAAGTATTATTACAACCTGCTCGTTAGAAAAGAGTGACTACCCAGAAACGATTTCGACCATTAAATTCGCAGTTCGAGCAAAAAAAATAAAAAACAAAAAGAAGCTCAACAATATAGAACACACTCCTGCAGAAATTATCGAAGGACTTCGAAGAGAGCTGGCTTAAACCAAAAAATAATTGGAGTATTATAAAAGAAAAGAGCAAGAAGTACCTCCTCAATAAATTCCTGAGGAATAAGTGAAATCCCGACCCATTAAATACAACTTTTTCAATGGAAATGGTATCAGTTGCCGCGCGAAGCCAAAATTCATCAATGCCGTTAGCATATGACAATGATCAGTGAGTTTGGAGAAAAGGTCCATCTTATTTACTACTCATTAAAACAATTGATTCTTATCATTAATTTTAAACGATAAGGTTTTTACAATAACCACATACTTGCATTCATTGATACTTGCTTCGTTGATTTGACCTTCTATATTCTATAATCACCAAGGGTCAGTGGGTTGGCAATAATTTATAACACATTTAATAAGAGAATAGACCAATTCTGACCTATGACCCAAGGGTGTTCCTTCTTTGATCTAGGCTAATACTACTCTTTAAGAAATGATGAGAAAATTATCTTATCTATCTTAACATCAATAACATTCAAAGTTCATTTATCATTATTAATGGCCTTATGAGTCACTATGAAAATCCATTAGTTATATCATTAGCGTTGATACTTAATAATGATGATACTCAATAGAAATGCATATAGAATGTCCTTCACTTATCCATGCCCTCGTAAGCTGCGGGAAATCATGAAAATGTCCATGATTGAGAAGGAACCTGCCCATCAAATCGAAAATATTTGGAAGGAGTATCACAGTGCAAGGATTAACAACGTTTGCACCGTCCTCTCCAAGGAAAAGTATCACACTTTTTTGCAGAAGTAGTTATTTGCACATGCAGAGCTGGCAGCGCGCCATTGTTCATGCTACCAGTGTTCCGTCAGTCGGGGCACTTCAAACTCATCACTCAGTGGCAGAAGGACTGCTTCGTATCTGTTTTGTAAATCAGCTTGGCACCTTTATGGAAGACTTCAAGAGACGGGGAGGCAATGCGCAACCATACATTGTATTTACTTTATTCACAGAACTGCTGTTCAACAAAGGAATTGTTTTGGCTCGAGGCGATATCATCAACAATAGTCTTTCCAAACCATAGGCAGAACATTTGTGGAAGATGCTGGAGGAAAGCTACACTCAATAAAACAAATTTGAGCTGGTTCACAACTTTAATAAAAACACAGTCATGTTCAACTAATAGCTTTATAACGAATCCTACGGCATAACACGCTGATTTTACTGATGTTATAAATTGATTGTAATCATTCACCAATGGACTCATATTCAATTCTTAATATGAATAATCAAGTCCTTTATGCTTATTAGTCAATTGCCTGGAAAATCACTGCACTTAATTAACGGGATTGAGAAAACTCGCTGCAGCACATATTACAATCATGAGAATGAAGTAGACAATGTAAAAGGGGGTAATTCCTGTCTAACCTAAATTATACCCACAAAGAAGTAGAAACGTTTCATGTTGCTACCGCCGATGCATTTAGAAGTCCATTGGCTGTGGTGATCGTAGTCATGAATGCAAACATCGCATTTTGGACAGTGATATACGTTTTTAAACATTTGCAGCCGACATACGAAACAGTATCTTTATTATTACAGCTATACATTTTCTCTCCCTCTTATTGGTTTTACTCAGAAGGGAGGTTCTATTACAGTACAATGCCTGGATTAGACACTGCCACTAGCAGGCATGAGATTAAGTGAATTATCACGAATACACAATTTCCTATTTTTAGGAATGCACTTCCGAATGTTTAGTTTACGATTGCCACCAGAATGCAGCCTAAAATAATCAAGCATGCAAATGAAATCATAAAGAAAACATCTGAGTAAGAGAGAGTTACAATCTGGACCGAGAGTGACGAGGATACTATCGGTTTCCATAACTACAAGCATATTTCCATATTTCTTGTGAATAGGGCTGTCGATTGGGTTCGGATGATCCTAAACATACGAATTTTTAAAGGTAACTTGTGCCTCAGATTCCTGCTCCTTGGTATTTTCTTCACCTTCATCGTTGTTCATCTGAATATTGATAAATGATATAAGATATGATATTTAACAACATCAAATAGAGATAAATGGTTAATCTCAGCTGGCTTATATCTTTAAATTTGAATTAAACATATAAAGGCGCAATCATTTCACCAGTTCCAATTTTGGATAGGGTTACTGTTATTATTGCCTGAATTAAAGCATTAATACTGCTTTTCGAAGAAATACTCAATTACTCGCGGAAATTTGATAAATCAATTAAACTGGAGGCACTGGGCTTTTCCACTTTTGGCTAACTTACAATATATGTACCTCAGGGTTAAGATTTAAAGAGATTCCTTTAGGTAAGCCTTGACTTTGACTGAGACTAACCATGCTGGTCTGACTATTAGTGGGAATATTAAAATTAAATGCAGGAGGGATTGGCTGAGTTCGCATTTGGTTATTTGAAATGCCTTGATTTAACGAGTTATTTTGGATTGAAGAAACTTGAATAGGTGGAAGACTAAAGTTAAAATTAAGAATGTCATGATTGTTTTGATTGTTCATAGTATTATTGGAAGGATAAGCCGAATCCAACTGAATAGAGGCTGTGGGTTCTGCCTTTACACTTCCCAAAAAATCAAAAGGATCAATGTTGCTGGTTTTTGGAGTATTACTTGAAGTGGTATCCAAATTTATAATATCTGCTTTACCATTAGATTTGTTAATGGTTGTTAGGACAGGTGATTCTTATTTTTTGATCGTTTTCTTCTCAGGAGGTTTCACTAATTTTAAAGCCAAATTGTTAAAATTCTTTTTTGGCTAGTCCAATTTACCTTCTCTATTTTCCATCATTTTATTTAGATTCAGTTTGCTTGGGCCTTCGGCTTAACGATCGGAAGGTTTCTTATGTAGGGAATTGGCAACGCTTTCTCCAAAGCTTAATCCTGCATTATAGTTATTGTTTCCACCAAATTTAATAGAGTCAGAATTATAGTTTTAGTAGCCTTGTTTTTTGTTTTCCCCAAAATGCGTGCCTAATCCTCCCTCGTTGCTGTAGCTACCGTAATAAGCCCCTGTTCCAATGACATTGGCCATCCTTTCTTTGATCTTCTTGGCGTTTGCTCGTTCGTCGCTAAGTCGCTGGTCATCAGAAAGTAAATCAATAACCTGTTTAGCCTGTTTGCGAACTAAATCATAAAATAAAAACTGGACTCTCCACGATCCATGCCTTCGGATTGTTGTGTAAAGTTGTCCAAACTTCTGAACTCATAGATGTTCTCCCGGAAGCTTACTATCAGACTGGTTGGACCGTACTTCAACAAAAAATCGACCAGATGCAGTGCCTAATTTAATCAAGAAATACCTTCAATATTTTCTTCCAGCTTTTGTGCTTTAGTTTGTCCAAAATGAAATTTAGAATTCTTTGTTATTTTTAACTGGGTTAGGAAGACATACTAATTGTAAGAAGCATTTGCGATTTCGTGCAGAAGCTGAGTAGAAGCTTGCCAATTTTCTTCCGATACGGCTTCAGTAAGCTTGTCATCAAGTTCGTCTCCTTTCAATTTGGATTTGCTAGTTTAAGGTGTGTGTACAGAAAGCTTGCAGCATCTAGAAGCTTATTGACCATAGTATATAATTAATAAACTCATGCCAATTTTATTAGTATCATCAGAGTCAAACATTCAGCATGCAATGAAATAAGACTGTGAGTATATCATTCTCATTTGGTTGTTTTGTATATTTGATGCAAGAGGCTAGGATTTTTTTCTCTGATAAGCTGATTTATTTTGGCAAGTCGCAGTTCTGCCTTCTGTATTTGCTTTCTCAATCCCTGATACTTGAATTTAATGATTTCCTCTAGCTTCTCATCACTTTACTGATTCAGTTCTAAATGCAGAATCTCAATGTTTTTAAACTCCGAAGAATAGTTCAAGCTAAGTTTGCTCTTCCCGTCGGAGTGAATCAGCATTTCCGCGCTGACTTTTTTTTTTGATTCTTCGATTTTGTTGAGACATTTAATAATGATGGTCGGCAGTTCTTGCAAGGAGATGGTTAGCTTCTGCTCTCTTTTCATCAAATTAAAGGTGCTCTAATCGCATCTGCATTAATGATCATTTACTCAAACTTACTCACAAAAAATGGATCATTTTCGCTTTATATTTAGAGTTTAATCTTGCCTATGTTAGGCTTTACTCCCTGCATAGTTTAGATTGTACAAATGTATAAATTTTAAAATTGACTCTCTCATTGCTTCCCAACTGATTCACGTTTCGATCATAGTCGACGCATTGCATTTAAATGGGAACACTGTTGTCATAAAGCAAGGCATATCCTCCATCTATTTTAGAAATGCAGTTACTAAGACTTGGATGAGGCAATAACTTGTTAATCTGCTGTGTTATTTTAGAGGGAATTTCACTGTATTCTTAATTATCAATCATAATATTATAAAAATTTGAAAAATAACTGTCGCCAAAATGTCCCAAAATAAATGGACAGATCTCTGGGCTTAAGACATTAAAATGATGAAATATGATCAACTTAATGTCACATCGGTTTGTTTGGTCACTCCATCAATCGAGGTCGTCTTTGAAAAAGAAGGAAAACCTGGAATTTCCTTTCTTTTCTTCTTGACTTTTATTGGTAGCTGTTTTGAGACACGATCGTTTCATTTTCCTCTTCATATTCTTAACGTAGTTGCTGCCATTGACATGCAAAGGCTTTACTAATCCATATTCCTTTAGAGGATTTAATTTCAGTTACGGAGCGTTTGAACGAAGATATTTCATTATTTCGCAATTTTCCCTTCGCTATTTTCTATTCAAAAATTTACGTAACCATAATTCGCCCATAGATACATATTCGTTGAAAACTTATGATTAATTAGACTCCAAAGGCTG
>Ga0302185_10001521_pt1 | contig 16124 bp, 15 predicted proteins | sample II_Bog_E1_1_FD_200231 | JGI IMG/M metagenome (GOLD analysis project Ga0302185, IMG submission 200231) | Peat permafrost microbial communities from Stordalen Mire near Abisko, Sweden - II_Bog_E1_2 | ecosystem: Environmental > Terrestrial > Soil > Wetlands > Peat | place: Sweden: Abisko... | reverse complement strand
CATTCCACATACATGTTTATCCCCCTATAACATTGACATTAGTGATTCTAGGTTGAAAAGAATACATTTTGCGCCAGTCTTGGTATGTACTGTAGCTGCCTCCATTATAACTTCCAAAACCAATGTCAAGATAAGTTAGGTCATAGTTGGCAAGAATCACTTGATTCTTGCGACCAGCCATTTTATTAACATTTTTACTAACACCCCACCACTAAATGACATCTTAGTCTTCCATGGGCAAATCAATATCCTCGTTGGCCCAGTATATAACTTTCTTTTTGGACAGAGTGCGCCAGAGTTTCTTTTCACGTTGCCTGAAGTTGACAGAAAGTCCGTAATAATCTGAAATATTATTTTGTTTCATATAATCGTTGATATCTGGAGTGTTCCAACATGAATACGTTACTTAATCTCCACCCATGTGCATATAATCATCGTTGAATGTTCCATTTACAAAGGTAAGGACCTTGGTAAGGACCTCCCAAGTTAGATCAAGTGTCGGGTTGAGCTGCCCGTTGTATTTTTTGTTGCATTTTAAAACTATACTTTTATATTTATCGCTGCGCCCCCAAGATTAAGAATGAGCTGGAGTATCAATTTCTGGTACTACTCTAATTCCACGAATGCGTGCATAGGAAATAATTGTCTTAAGATCGGTCTATGAGTATACTCCTCCTATGCTGCCACTTTAACTAAGTTCAGGTACTGTGGGTACTTTCATGGGAAAGCTATCTTAATCGATAATGTGCCAGTGTAGCACATTGAGTTTGGAGAATAACATGCTGTCTATGGCTCTCTTGATTGTTTCTATAGGCAAAAAATGTCTTGATGTGTCAATCATAAGTCCCCTCCATAGGAATTGTGGGGAATCCTCGACTGAGATAGGCAATCCCCTTATCACATACTCCTACTTCTCGTTTAGTTCAAATAATTGTGAAAATGTTTCCAAACCACGCAAGAATCCAGCGTAATAGTCAGAGTTTAGTTGCCATTTTTTATTGCCTGACAGCAACAATTCATACTTTTCATGTTTAAGATCAGTTGCAATGAACTGATCAATATTTCTTACAACTACGGTAAGTACTAACGTGCCAGGATCAGTTTTGCTGCAACCAAAAACTTGAACCAAGTAGTAATTAATCATCTACTCCACGAAAGCTTGACCAGGAGATTGAACCACATACTTGATATTGCAGGGGCTAATAGTAATATTCTCACCTTCAGAGTTATAAGAAAAGTTTGCTGGCTTGGGCCATAGCCTATTGCTGTTATGAAGGGTGGCAGCAGTAGAGCTAGCAACCAAAAGGAGGAAAATCAGAAGTGTAAGAAACAGTTTCATCTGAAAGATTCGAATAAATAATAATAAACCTCCATGATTCAACTAAAATCATTGTTTATTGAATTAATTGATAAATAATGATAAATAATCAAAATGATCAATAAATTTAGACAACTAAAATTATTTTGTTGCTTCTTTTAATCTCAATTTTTTGAGTTTAATGGTGCAATATATCTTATAAATTTGAGTGTTTATCATTTATAAATATTAGAGTCTCAATAACATGGACAGTGCATAGGACCAAGCAGCTCCAATCGAAGAAGAAAAAAAAGAGGATTAATAATTTGATTAAATTGGCAATGAAAGAGAAGTTTCAGAAAGAGAACTTGCTATTGATAATACTGCGCGCCCGATTGAACAAAGTGAGGATCATATGAATTAAGAGAATGTGATGGAAGAGTAGAAAAGAGAGGACCAGTAATTTGAAGAAGAGTTGAATAACGATCAATAAATATCAAATTAAAATGCTGAAGTTGATGAAGCCAATCATAACTCTGGCGAGGAATAAGAAGATCAAAGTGAAGAAGAGAGAATATAGGAGAAATAAGCAAAAGAGCATATGATGGAAATAGAGGTGCCTGTATAAAAAGAAAACCATTAGGAAGAAATTAATAAAAATTTAGAGGAAGGCGAATACAATGATGATGAACCAGAATAGCAGCAAAAATAATTAAATCAAAATAATAGTCATTAAAAAATAGAGAAACCTCAAGAGCAATCATTAGTCGTTCCTTCTAATTCAATTCCAGAAGAGAAAATTGAAGCTCAGGATCAACTTGAACCATAATAACATCAAGTAGTACAACCCAAAGAACCATAACAAAATTAATGCTAAAACAAGAGCAATAAGGAGGCTTAGAATATAATGATTAGCAAAAGTGACAAAGAGATAGCTTTAGCTACAAGATTGTAAGAGCAGCACAATGCTAACCTGCTGATAAATGCATCACATTTAGCCTATATCAATAAACTTTAAAGGAAGTTACGATACTCAGAATAATCTCTTTAAGTATTAAGCGCAGAAATAAGCACCTTGAAGGAAAATAACACTGTAATTAGGAACTAATTAACCACCAATAAACAAACTAATATGGATCTGCGCAGAAAAAAATTAGAACTGGAGCAAGAGAAGAATAAACTTGTCAAACAGGTTTAGAAATTATCAAAAGAAAGCAAAGATCAGCGATAAAAACTCGAAGAAGTTGAAAAAATTGGAGATGTTTACTTACTCAAAAATAGTCTAGATTAGCTTCAACTGCTGGTTTAATCTCAAAGAGGAGAAATTGAAGAACTAAAGCGATCCCCCATGGAGCAAGTTCATCATCAGGATTTTTCGTAGTATCTCAACATTTTATCCAATTATGAAAAGTAATCTAGCCTTCTCAGAGAAGAGAATTCACAATTACAAGATCAGCTGACGGGAGTTCAAAATTAACTACAAACATTGGGGCAGACCAACTAGCAAGACAAACAAACAATTGCATCATTATTGAATGAAAAGATTAGTTTGGAAGAATAATTTGTAAAGATTAAAAACTAGATTGTTAATTGGTAAAAGAAATGGCAAGGTTTTGAAGATGAACGATCTGAAAATAGGAGAGCTCGCGAACTTTAGCAAAAAGTTATGCAATACGAATCAGAGAGACATTTCGGAGATGATACTGATTTGCCCCTCATTCCTAGTTTGACAGCAAGGGAATAAAAGGACATATTGCTTCGAGAATACTTAATTTTATAAAGCCGCTTCAATGAAAAGAGTAATGAGTTTTAAATTTCACAAGCTAAGCTCAGCAAACTCGAGAAGGAATATAGACATAAATTAGCGAGTTCTATCAGAAGGAAGGAGTACAGTGATTTACTAACCAAATATAACAAAGCTAAGCATTGCCTTGTAGGTGCTTTTACAAAGATAAAGTAACTTCGAAAATAGGAACCCGCCCAGAAGGAAGTCATAGAGGAGGTCCATCAAATTTTAGAAGGTAACGAGTCTCATTTATGCCAAACTCTAATTAAGAACTTCAATTAACAAATCTAGAATTTACAATAGAAAGTTATTGAAATATAAAAAGGGGATGAACTTGCCAAAATATAAGAGTAAAATAAAGATCTAAGGCAAAAAATTAGTGATCTTTAGTAGACATTAGATGCCAATGAAAAGTTGCTCTTTCTCATTAATGAAGACAATGAAATAAAGACCAAACTACTTCACAAACGAAACGAAACCATTTAAAAGTTGAGAACTAGTCCTTTGACTGCTAATAACAATAAAATGCAACCAGATCTGGTCAATACTCTTGATGAATTGAAAAGAGTAAAAGATTTGATAGTAATATACGAAACTAAAAATATTGTGTTCATCAAATAGAATCAGAGTTTAATGGGGCAACTCCATCACTGGAAACAGTTATATGATTCAATCAAACAGAAATTAACTTAAAAAATCAATAGTTAGCTTTCTGAGCCTATTATGCAGCAAAGATAGGAGATTATTCCTGAAGTGATACAACCATGCAAATAGTGCGAGCTACGCAAACTAACTTAAGATGTCTTGCCGACAATCATAGAGGTATAGACTCAAACTGAGAATCTCACTGATTTACACTACAAGGAAATTAAAGGAATGTTGGCTTCTCTCCGGAAGGTGCTAAAATTGGTCGAAGCTATTCCAGAATCAACTCAGAGGACAATGAAAGATCTGTCTGAGTTCAAAGATAAATATGAGAAGATGATTGAGCGTTATAATGCGAAATTGTTTGAACTCAAAAAGGAGAGGGCAGAGAATGATACCTGGCGAAGCAAGGCAAAGGAAGATATTAAGGAAGAGTTCCAGGACATTAGAGATCTCATTGCAAATAACAGGTTAGTCAATGCTCTTAGACAAGCCAAAAATCTTATCGATTATCTTGAAAATTAGAAGGAGAAAGGAGAATAGGAAAAAGATGAGAATGCCCCAGCTGATGAAATGGAGGAGGAACACGAGTCTGTGGAGAAAAAGGCCGCGTGATCATTTGAAAAACTAGAAATAATTAGCTATTATTGTGAGGCAGCGTTCATATGCTGTGGAATAAAAATATTTGTAATCTTATATCATTGCGTATATGTACATAATTATAATTATCAGTCGCAGAGGTTCGTAATAGTAAGACTAAAACTAATGATAACTAATTCGATTAAGAAAGTGGTGGGAATTTAAAAAGATAAAAGGATTATTTCTTTGAAGCATCACTTGCTACCATCATGCTCCTTTCTTTTATTCAAGGGGTACGAGCCACATTATCAATGGTTTGATATTCACCAGAAGTAGTTCGATAAAAATGCCAAATTCTACTGTTACGATAGAGCAGCAGTCGATATTGCCTTGGAAATGGCAGTAAGAGGTACTAAAACAATATCATACATTTCTAGCAGAAACTATGAGACTGTAATTGCAATTAGCAAAACTTTAAGACCAGAAAAGAAGTAGTATTCATAGCCTATTTTCAATAACATTACAAACCAGCACACCCCTTCTCTATCTCTAATTAATCAGCATCCAAAAGAATTAAAAGCTATTCATAAACCCATCACTTCAAATGTATCATAGATAGCACTGAAAATCCTCAGTCACAGTAATTTTATTGTAAAAACTTCGAGTGTAGACATTCACCCTTTTGAGTGTTATCATAAAATGTGTGGATATCTTTCAATAAGTTGCGATTCCAAAATCCTTAAACCTTTTCAAAATTTTGGTTGTAGCGATAAAATTTTATTTGACTGCTTCATGTTAATTCCTTTTCTTACCAAAATGAGGGAAAAATTTTTAGTCACTGATGAACTCAAACTACAATCTCTTGAGAGGAAACCAGTGAAGATCACATCATAAATGATTAGGTAGTATGTAGCCTAATGGAGCAAAATAATCGATGTAAAAATTGCTTAGGCTGCTTATAGTAGCTTTGACGATGAGACCAAACTGAATTGGGTCATCTAAAACAATTTAGGTTAGATTTTAAGCAAAGAAGAACTTATAAAGGGCAGATATCGTCGTTATTTTTATGCTACTTGGAATTGATGGTTTATATATATTTTCTTATGATTTCAAACCAACATTCAAACAGCAAATCTTGAAATTTACATCATATATAATGATGAAAAAATCTCTGAGCAGTACATAAATCTCAAAGTTGAATTTTTTCAAGCATAAGAATTAGCTTTAAATGAATGAATGATAATGTCAATGCAAATTATATAATTTAAATAGACAGTAGTTTGTATATTTCTAATCCTATTCTTTCATTTTAGAGGCTAATTCCTTATCCTTCTTCTCATCTCCTATCTTTTAATTATTTTTTGAAATCTGACGATTGATAGCATTTTCTTTTTACTTATTGTATCATTAATTATTTATATATTCCTTTTCTATTCCTATTTCGAAATACTTAAATGTCCAATTGTAGTTCTTAATCCTCCAAGAATGGAACCTAATATTGCTTCATATAGGAAAAAATACAGCAGAGATATGAAGTTGTTGCTAAAATAGGGAGTGGAGCCTATGGTCACGTGTGGAAGGTAATATGCAAAAAGACAAAGGAACCCCTCGCCATAAAAAAGGTCTTCTTGGCTTTTCAAAACGAAACTGATGCCCAACGTGTTTACCGAGAAGTAAGTCTACTGTTAAAACTACGTCACGGCAACGTGATTCAATTAAAATAGGTAATTCCCTCTGAGAATAATAGCGATCTCTATCTTATCTTCTAATATCTGGAAAGTGATCTTTTCAAGGCTGTCAAGAATAGAGTACTAAACTTAACCCACAAGAAGTTTATTGTATATCAATTAGCTTGCGCACTTAAGTATCTTCATAGTGCAGGAGTAGTACACCGAGATTTAAAACCCTCTAATGTCCTATTAAATGCCAATTGCCAAATCAAACTTTGTGATTTTGGTTTATCTCGAACCCTCAAATCATAGTCCTTTATAAATCCTGTTTTAACTGAGTTCATTGCCACTAGATGGTACAGGTCACCTGAGGTTCTTCTAGGAAGCAAAAGTTACTCAACGAAGAGTGACATGTGGAGTCTGGGCTGTCTCATCTATGAGTTATATAGCAGACGAACTTTGCTGCCAGGAGAGAATACAATCGATCAAATAACTAAAATGATTGAATTTAAAGGAAAACCCACGCCAAGTGAAATAGAGTCTTTTCAATTAGCCAAAGCGAATGAAATTCTCTCCTTTTTCAATGTTAGTCAGCAACCTATATAAAATTACTATGGAGATCTATAATGCTAAGAAGTAAAGGAGATACTGAATCATCTCCTCGAGTACGACCACAATAAAAGATGGAGCGCAGACGATTTATTGAGCTGTGATTTTTTGAAAGAGTTCAGAAATTCTTTACCTGAAACTGTATCGCCGTGTGATGTAATGATTGAGCTTAACGACAACAAAAAATACAAAGTCGATCGTTACAAGTCCGAAATAGCAAATATTGCCAATTGTTCTGGAAAGGAATCACGTAAGGAGACTAAAAGAGAGTTTCTTAGCCAGAGGAAACATTACAATTCAATGTCTTTGCATAATTTGGCCAAAAGGATTAAAGCTGAACTGCAGACCACTCTCAGAGACAAATATAAAATAGACAAGAAGTATCAAAGCGTGCACATTTCGCCAAGTAAGAAAGAATCCCTCTAAAAATCAGTGAGGAAATAACGAAAGGGGGAATCTAAATTGTTCCATGAGTCTCACAAGAGAAATATGACGAACTAATTTACTGCATCTCGTGATAACTTGACGCAAAAATCAAAGAGTAAGCAAGTTAGTTTTATCGGCAAGAAGGCAGCGCCAAATATAATCAGGAAGAAGGTCCAGAAATAATAGAAAGCATGCCAATAATAAAAGAAATAATTGCAACAAAAATCAACAATCCTGCTGAAGCGAGCGAAGCTCAGTTGCTACCGTAGCAAAGGCCTACTCTGCTGAGTCTTAATATCTGATATTAATTTTTTAATGGTTATATTTTTAATTCTATAATTGAACAGATTAAACGGTTGAAGATATTAACCGAAATGATTTTTGATTTCTCTTTTGGTTTTGCATTTTCATAATTGTCCTTAATGGCATATACTTCGTTATATCTCATTAATCTATCTTTGAGCTTAAAAATAGTTGGGATTCTACGAAATGCTTTATATTTAACTCGTGAGGTTATATTCAAAATTGTATTGGTAATATGAAGATAATGAATGCTATAAGATAAATATCAAGGAACTCTTTGTCATTTCTGCAAACTGGCGATAAGGTAAGCATGGGGTTGGCCATAACGATGCGAAAATTATTTTTTTATAATGTCACCATCCTTCTTCAATTCCTGCTACCATTTTTTCTTTTCCTCCTCGCGTTGCTTTTTAATGTTAAGCTGTTCGTTGATATATCGATCGCGCTCTGCTCTTGCAAGTTGAGTATTGATGACTGTCTCTTCTCGACTTGATTCTGTGATTGACCGATTCCTCTGCTCCTTGTCCTACTCCTCATTATAAGCTTTCATTAGTTAGGTGTTCGTAAAAGATTGACTGTTTTCTGAAGTGGCTCCATTATTGTAGCCTTTACCAGATATCTTTCTCTCCTGCAACTTCTTCTTGAGCAACTTTAGTGGTCTCTTAAAATAATCTTTATTTTCCAGTTCAAACTCAGAAATGATGATTGCTGGCTCAGTATCTATCTTTCGACTCTTACTTTGTCCTTCTCGATCATGGCCTGAGTCTGGAGCCATGCTATTTTTAGTTTTAATTCTAAATTTACCATTGGAAGGTTTTATGCTGCTGGGATCAGTTTCCTGTAATTAAATCGAATTGGATCGTTAAATTCTCTGCTCCTCATTCTTCCAATCACTTTGTTCGGTTTTGACTTTGTTATTGTTCTTCTTGATAGTATCTATGTGCACTTTTTTGTTATTCAGCATCACCATTTACTATTAGTCCTCTAATATTTATGGGAGAATATCCTATTTGCTCAGCACAGCAGAGCTATTTCCCAAGTTGGATAGAGAATGCACAACCTCCTTCAGTTTTAGCAATCTTTCATCTATGGATGAATATTAATGTTGAGCTTTCTTTGAGGAATTGGCATCGCCTCTCCTAGCTATAAACTTCCTTGGAACTGTGGATAAATTATAACTATTCTCGTTTATGTGACTGACCTTTTAGATCGAGGGTGGTGACTTTAAATTTTCCTCATATATCTTTATGTTTCTGCTCTCCACTCGATTAGCTTTATCTGTTCTCTCTATTTTAATCTTTATGTTGTCCACTTATGGCTCTGCTTGTGTCTTTTTTGATAAACTTCGAATAAATTTGTGCTTTAATAATTCCTTTATAGATAGCCTTTGGGGAGGGGAAATCGATAAACAGCATGAAAGGAAATTTTAGCAATCTTTACTTATATTCGATGGAAATGGAGGATGAACTCCTGTTGTTATTTTTTTGAAAGCCTCCTAGAATGTGCCGCCGAAATTAGACCAAGGGGTCTTTCCTGTGAGCATTTCCACTAAAACGCATCCTACACTCCATACATCTCCATTCTATGTAAATCCATGATTCCTAATGACCTATGGTGCCATGAAAGGCAGGCTCTCTCCACGGCTAAAAGTGACTTTGTCTTTTTCGTAGCTGGTTGATTCTGCAAGGCGACCATCATACAGCTCTGCCAGCATGTAATCGGTGAGTTTAATTTCTTCTCCAAAAAGCAGAATATTATTGGTTTTTAGGTCTTTATGAAATATTCCAATATTATGTAAATATAGAAGGCCTTCAAGTATACTCTAAACTATATTGGCAGCTTTTTATTAGGTAAGTTTGCTGTTTTTTTGCACATACTTACGCAGAGTTCCCTATTTAGCAATGTCCATTATCACTGATATTTCACGTTAATTGAACTAAATTTGCCTGTAGGTTAGCACATTTGCGTTATTTAGGTTAGTGAGCTTTTCAACAATTTCGCTCCAACTTTGCCGAGTCGCCTGAAAAGCAGCTGCATTTTAAAGCTGATCGATGACCTTGAGAGCGTACTCATGCTGATCTAAATGATAAAAACATCGATAGACTCGACCGTGATGGCCAACTCCAATAAGCTACTTACGTTCATATCTGTCCCGTGAAGGAATGATGATATTTTCCATGGTTTCTGTTGAACTTCCACAACCCATTTTCTGCTTATTTTACTTATAAAGTTTATAATCAATTTCATTCATTCCATAAAGGTTTTATTATCTTCTAATTTTATCGTTTTCCACCTAATAATACCATTAAATACGATCAAGCAATATACACATGTATCATATTCAGGTTAAGGTAATACAAATAAAAATTGAATCATTTATTGGCTCAAAGAGGTTATGAAGGCTTTGCATCGCTGCGTAGTGCTCGTAATCTATCCTTAAGATGTCTGTTTTCGTCCTGCAAGTCGACGTTCTCACGAAGAGTATTTCTAATAATTTTGTTCCATTTGTTCTAACACTTACTAAGACACTCCTTGAGGGTGGTTATTTCCTATTTCATGAGTGAATGCTCGTCTAGTAAAGCGTTCAACTCCTTGACCGAAATAGTAACAATTTATTTGTTTGCTTCCATCTTCGATTTCAAGTATTAAACAATAATAAAATTAGCCTTTATTTACGAAAGATGGATCAAATTAAATGAATATGAATTTAATAGGATTGGATGCAAATTGTGATATTAAAGTCATATAAATAGCATGAAATCAACAGCAGTCCTATTTGTCTTTGTCTTTGTCGGTGTTCTTTAATAATTTTGACCCTGTATAGGAAAGTACCCCTATATTTTCATCCTTATCTAAATTCTTCTTTACCTCTTCAGCCATATAGACAAACATCTATTCGATATTGAGACCAGTTTTTGCGCTGGTCTAAAAAAAGTTAACTCCTAAATCAGCGGCTAAATATTTTCCTTCCTCTTCGGAAACCTGCCGATCTTCGATCATATCTGATTTATTACCCACGAGTACTTTAACTACGCTATCAGAAGCATGCATTTTAATCTGTTTAACCCAATTTTCTATGTCAACGAAAGTTTATCTTTCATTGATAGCATAGGTAAGTACAATGCCCATTGCTCCACGATAGTAGGTCTGTGTAATAGTTTTGAACTTTTCCTGTCCAGCTGTGTCCCATATTTGTAGTCTAACCTTTTCCTTTCCAATGGTAATGGTTTTGATTTTAAAGTCTATGCCTATGGTGGTAAGATGCGATGTCATGAAGTTATCTTAACAAAATTTGAGTAGCATGTTGGTTTTGCCCACTCCACTGTTGCCAATAACTAGTAATTTGATTAAGCAGTCATAATTTTGATTTTTCTGCATCAGAGAATTTGAAGATTAATATATAAGGATATATAACTGATTTACTTATGCTCGATAATTGAAGCGAAATATCGAAGTAAAATACAATCAATTATTGAAATAATTAAACCAATCATTAAAATTAGATGTAAAGTGAATGAATAGGAAATTAAATTATTTGGCATACAATTATTGCTTCAAGGCTGGTGAACCTCAACCTCAGTCTAAACTTTTGGTGCGATGGGTGCTTCTTAAAAACTCGGTGGTGGTACCTACTCTTCTTTTTTCACTTCAGGTACCTCTTAAATATGTTTTACCTCTTCACTTTTTACTTCCTCCTTATTATCTTCTGGAGCTATGAGTAGTGGCTCTTCCTTTTAAATATTTTCCGTAGCTTTGGTCTCTTCTACTTTTACATCTTTTGGAGCTCCTCCCATTACCACTTTTCCTCCCTTTTTATTCGTATTAGATGTTCCTACTGGCTTTTTTTCAGGTACTACTTTGTCAGCAGGTTTAATTTTATTTGGAACTGGATTTTTTGTATTTGTTGGCAATGAAGGTTTTCCTGCTTTTGGGTCTTTCTGGTCTGGTTTTTATTGACTTGGATGCCCCTTTTTCTATTCAATTTTTTAACTTCCTTCTTCTTTTTTTTCATGCTAGTTTTAGCTAGTTTTAACTCCAATTGGTTTTTTTTAATGCACTCCGCTTTTATTCCCTAATGTCTCCTTCGTGTTAACTCCTTATCCAACCACACCTGGAAGCTTATTCTTGGGATCTTTTGGGTTTTTGGGATCCACATGAGGAGTAGTTTCTAAATAGAATTGCACATACCTTTATGGATGACTTGAGGTACTGGTTTATGACCAACAGTTGGGATTTTCCCGTTAACAGCCTTTGTGTTATCAACTTTAATCTACTCATGGTCGTCCTTCCCTTCCTCTTTTTTAAGATTGGCTTTGTCTTCTTATTTTTTACGACCTGCTTTCACTGTTTGCGGTCTATCAATTACCTCTTGCACGACCTTAACTGCTTCATAATAAAATCAATACGTTGTTTTTGAGGAATTTTTGATTGGGTAGAAGCTTGGAGCGCTGCCAGTTCAGTCTTAAATTTTTAGTTGTTCGTTTAAAGAGCAACTATCCTAGAAATTAAAGGTTCAATGGCTGCTTGAATCTTCTCATCAACTGTTAATTCCATTTTGGATATCTTGTTTATTATCTATTAAAAATATTTAAATTTAATTTTAATGTTAAGTGCTACCTTCAATGCCAATTGTGATTTGTTTAGGACTCTTCAAAGGATAAATTTAGTGCTCGAATGTTTGCTTAATTTTAATCTTGAATAATAGTTTAATATTTAATAATAATGGGTAACACTGTACATAAAGTCAGGAGAGGAATTCTTGAAGTCAAATAATCGATGCGTTTGTCGGATACATTCACGTCAATGCAACAGAAGAGGGGAGATCGATTTTTAAAGCTTTTCGTTTCCACTTTTGCAATATCAATGGCATTGGTACTCATTTGTTGATGAAGAATATTTATAGTCACATGCTACAGTATCAAATCGAAGCCAACTATATGGAATACAGAAAGAAAGTTGACTCCAATCTATCATGAAGCATGAATAAATAGAATGATCCCATATTAATATGATAACAGAATCATCAAAGATTCATTAATTTATAAGAAATCTTCGTTCAGCATGGCCATGAATACTCAATTTTAGTTCGTTTCACAATCAAAATGGTATAAATATTTATTTTGAAAGTATAATGTAGAATGCAAATAGCATTTATTGAATTTTTGCTTATTTATAACAATAACCCCGGATATAATCAGAAACACTCCTACTCATCAGATTCAATAATCTAAACATTAGGCAAGTTTGTTTTATCTTGTAGAGGCTGACTTTTTCGGTAAATTGTTTATACTTTTTTCTTTTTATCCTTGAAATCTGATTTGATCATTAGACTGGATGTACTCATTTTGGACATTTCCTGATATCCATTAATCTTTTTTACTGACTATCCTTTAGTGAGGATTCTATGTGTTTCATTTTAATTGCTAAACTTGACCACTTTTGAAGATTTTGGGGAGAAGACAGAAGAAACTGACTGTATTGGTATTGTCTTTATATCCCTTGTATCCTTAATGAGGGTTTGTTTGAGATCAAATCCCTTTTTTTCGCAAAAACTGAGGTTAATTTCAGCTTTATGTCTCCTCGCCAACGCATTATAGGAATTTTCCTTAATCTTAGGCTCTAAGTACCACTTCATCCACTGGATAAACTCAAGGTTATCTTGATACTTAACCTTACAAAGTTTTTGAATCTAAGTTAGAAAAAAATGACATCAATATGCTTGGTAATTCCCAAACGTTAGAAGCAGGACTGCAGTATCTTGTAGTTGTATATGAAATCTACTTCGAGGTAAGCTCCCCATTTAACTTTATTCAGAGGCACTTTTTACGGGTATGCCGCATCGAGGATATGACAGTAAATGGTTCCAGAGCCCAGCTGTTCAATTTTGGTAACTGAAGTGATTAACAAATCATTAACCCAGTTGATAATTTAATGTCTAGAGGTATAGTACCCCGTGTTTGTCATTTGATCGTTATTATTTTAATAATATAAATAATTTTGCCAGTAAATATTACCATCAATCAAAGCTTAAATAAAAAACAAAGTAAATTCTGAAAAGGGAAAGAAGAAAAATCATGTTTGGATGAGAGTTTGAAGGATGCTGGCTTCAATCTTTTCTTTAAGAGAAGGAATTTGGAATATAGGGTTATTTTTTAGTAAAGCAATTCTTAGTTGATCTTTTAGTCATATCATACTACTGTTATCTTAAAGTGATAAACTTCTTCTTTAACTGAGATCTTGGAGAATAGCCATAAAAATTGCGATTCTTCCTTAATTGTTAATTAGGATTAATGATAGAAATATCTTATATTTTTAAAGATTTATTCACGCGAGTTCGTTCGCAAGGAATTTGACTGGCTTAAGTTCCCAACTTCAAGACCTTAGGCTTATGTAGAACATTATTACTCTTCTTTAGGTAAATTAATTCATGAAAAAGCTTCTTCTCATCACATTTTTTTATATTTTTCATCTCTGTATAACTAATTTCAGTTTTGACTATTTTAGATTCAGAAAATCGTTTTTATGCGTATCTATGAAAATCACTGAGGGCGTGATTAAACATTCTAAGTGTAGTTACTGGTGATATATGTTCGGTATCATTTTGTTTTGCTGGGAGAGATTCTATTTTTTCGATGGGAATTACTGTGGCTCCTTAAGAACTCTTTAATTTACAATGAGTATTTAATATATCCTCCAGCATCATTTTTTTGGTTTTTCTTTCCTGCCGACAACTTGATATTGGTTTATCAAGTGAAATATAGCCCATAATCTGTTCAGAATAAAATCTGTTTTGATGTTTCATAAAATTATAGAAAGTTATAAATCAAATGAAGTCAAGGATGCAGCAATAGGCCATTTATATTAGCATGATCTAATTTGGAACTTAATCATTACAAAACTATTCATTTGTCGAGCAATAATTATAATAAACAAATTAGGTATGCATTATCGTAGCGGTTCGTGCAATGAAATTGGCACGAGTACACTTAAACAAATAAGTAATATTAAACGCACTCGAGCAATTTCAAATAGCATCACTAAACTGCAGCAAATCAAATCTACATATGAATTACCCTCAATTTCTGATCGTTAGCAGTAAGATAAGAGTGAAGATTAGCCATCTGCTCGTTTCAGTACTCGTGACTCATATGATTTTCATAAAAAAAGTAGGCGACTTTGCGAAGAAATATGTTTTCACATGGCAGCCTTTGTTAAATTGCATGGATAGGACCACCGAAAGAAGTCAATGCTGGCCAAGATCTATGGTTGGGATGACTAATTTAATGAAATTTTCTTCGGAAAACGAGATGAAATACGTAGCGATCTTACTCCAGAGGTGCTTCACGTTAAACTAGGACTGGACACACTGACTATGCTGAGCAGAAACACCTACAATAAACTGCGCTTATTTTTGAATGAACTAATCATGAATAACAAACGTCAACAGGAATTGTAGAGTAATTATATGAAAACCCAGTTATAAAATCATCTCAGCAAGCTTGATCGTAAGATAAGTGAGATCAAGCGGGAAGGGGAATCAAAGACAATCATGAGATATATCGATGAAATTGCCAAAACACAAGAATTGATGCTGGAAAGCAAATTAAAAATACGCAATAAAATGCCCACCATTATGCAAATTTCAAACCAGACTGGTAGAGTTCATATTAATGAATTTTACATGAAAGAGGAGGGCAGTATTGCCGAGATATAACAATATTTCACTGTAAATCGACTCAATAGACAATGATTTTTAATATTTATATCTGATTCAAATACTATCAATCTGCGGGAATTAGTTGTTTATTCGCTTCATTTGTGAAACCATTCAAATTTATTCCTTAAGATGAAAATGAATAAATATCAGTCATCGCTAGCATTTATGGTGCTTATAGTATTATTAATTAAATTGCCCATACGAATACGCTTCCTCAGCTGGTTGGTTGCGGATCTTTTGGTCGAATTGCCCTTGAGAGTGGGTGGGGGGTCCATTTGGTCAACCTATAAATCCTTATCGCAACTAAGACACTTAAATGGCGTGCGTTTAACTGCGCCGTCTTGGTTAGCACAGCGCTACTCAGTAAGTACGATAATCATCTCCTTGATTTTCTCTTAAATAAAGCTAAACCCTTTTTTGACTTCTCCTTTTTCTGCTTTCATTCCGATGATTTCATCCAAGAAATGTAATTTGTCGTAAATTTTTCCCTTTTCTTTTTCAAAGATATCTTTTGCCAATTTTAGCTCCACTGCTTCCTCAAGATCCCTTCCTATTTTCTTAATAGTGGTGCGTAACGTTTAAATAGCCTTCTAATCAACTTTTTTATCATCATACCTACGAATATTTTCTGCCATTTATCCCATAATATTTTTTTATTTATCGAGTCTTCGGGAAAGGATACCGACATGCTCATCTACAATTTAAGTCTTATTTGTTATCTTACTTAGTTCTTTTTCCAAATTTTATACTCGATCTCCAGCCACTTGCTCAATTGTTGCTAATTTCTAATTAATTAGATCTTAAAACTTTTTCTTTTGAGTTTATTTTTTGCTAAAATGACTCTTACTAACAATGTTTATAAGATTCTCATTAGATCTCACCATTCGACTGTTTGCCAAAATAGACCGTCGATCTTTTATTCCCTCCCCTCCCTTCAGTAAATTATTCTCTGTTTACTCAAAACGCTCCAGTAGACCACTCATATCCTATTTGGTACTTTTTTTGTTACCCTTTCTAGAACGGGACTGACTGCGACTCTAATCTTTGGCTAAATCTTTCAATGCTGAAAACATTTGCCTATTGTTATTTTGT
>Ga0302185_10001519_pt1 | contig 16134 bp, 9 predicted proteins | sample II_Bog_E1_1_FD_200231 | JGI IMG/M metagenome (GOLD analysis project Ga0302185, IMG submission 200231) | Peat permafrost microbial communities from Stordalen Mire near Abisko, Sweden - II_Bog_E1_2 | ecosystem: Environmental > Terrestrial > Soil > Wetlands > Peat | place: Sweden: Abisko, Stordalen... | reverse complement strand
TAATTGTAACGTTGCTGCCTATATACACATTACCTTTTGTACCCCGCACTCCTATTGTACCAATTATATAAGGGAATTTAACATACTCTGCTTTAACAATTTTGAGCATTAAATAGTTCCATATATATGCGCTATAGTATAAAATCTTTTTCATTCAGTCTATTGAATTAGAGATTGCTTATTAAGATTCATTAATATCAAGTTTGGCTAAATCGTCTAATTGGAAAAAGTGCTTTTCGATTAAAGGTAATTTATCGTCACTCCAATCCCACCATTTTATAGCTAACAGTTTTTCAATTTCCTTTTCATCAAACCTATATTTTACTACTTTTATTGGAGTGCCTAAGGCAATTGCATAAGGCGGTATATCTTTACTTACAACTGCTCCTGCGCCAATTATTGCGCCATCGCCAATGGTGATGCCGCCAAGGATAGTTACATTTGCCCCTATAAATACATCATTCCCTATTTTTACCTCCAGCATTTCAGTAATTTTGTTGGTTTTGCTTAGTGAAATCCCATTCTGTTTATGGTTTGAATAAAACATCGGCGCTGTTGATATACCATTTGTGGGATGTATACCTAAGCCGCAATACACATTAGGACCTATTGAACAAAATTTACCTATAGCAGTATCATATATGTGAGCATTAGGGGCTATATATGTATAATCACCTATTTGAACATTATACAGTTTGTAAATAGAATACAATTTTACAAACCTACCTAATTTCACATTTTCCTTAATGTTTGAGTAATAAGTTATATTACGAACAAACAAAAACAGCCTTTTAATTATCGTTAGTATCATTTAATAAGCTTTTGTAATTTCGAATAGATCCCATATTTTTTTAAGAAATGGATCACCCTTATTTTTAAGTAAGGAACTGCTGTAACATAAAAACTGTCAATGGCTCTTCTATTATACAAATTCTCCTGTATATTCTTTTTTTCAACTACCACATAATCTGTTAATCTGGGATTAAACTGTGAGTCGCCCTTTGAATTTGTTCCCGAATTATCAAACCCGATATTTTTTGTTAATGATTTATATGGAAATAATGAGTAACCATCATTAAAAAGCCATGAGGCATACCATTTTACAGCCCAGGTATATAATTTCCCTTCCTGGTTTAAAACAAGTTGATGATAATAATCTGCATGCCCTTCAATGTTGAATTTTTTTATCGCTTCCGGAGTATTAAAGTGCGAAATATGAACATCGGGGTTATGCTCATAATGTTTCCAAGCCCTGGCCCATGTTGCCCATCCCCAGCATGATAAAATATTTGCAAAGAAGGTTTGTTCAGTATCATCACTAAGTTTTGCCGGATAAACATAGCCACTAACATGCATTACTTTTGATTCATTTTCATAAATATCCAAAGCATCATTCATGTATTTCAAAAAGCCTTTTGAAGTGATCAGATCGTCCTCCAATACTATAATTTTACCATGTTTATTTACTACCTCAGTAACGCCTTTTACTATTGAGTTAGCCAAGCCGTTATTAGTTTCAGCCTCTGTAATTATAACCTCGCTAAATCCAGTAGCATTTTTAATTACATTTCTTGTTTCTTCTATTTTACTTAATTGATCATTTGTAGCATGCTGCTTTGGCCCATCAGCATATATGTACAATATACTGCCACTAGCCAAATCATTCTTTGCTAATGCTTCCAATGTCATTTTGGTATGCTGTGGCCTGTTATAAACAAATAGTACTATTGGAGCTAAACTCATAATCTTTTCCTTACTAATGAAATAACTTTATTTAATTCCTTTCTTCCATCAAAAATTAAGTATACGGTAAAAATGGCCAGTAGTATATACTTAATAATTACCAAATCAAAATATAAAGTAACCCAGATCAACATGGATAAAAATATTTTGGGTAGCCAAAATATTAAAACCTTTTTTTTATTGAAGCCAAGATTTCTTATAACAACATAGAAAACCTGAAATATTAGAACAACCGAAATATAAGCCAATGAATAAAACTGCACTATTGCCATTAAAGAAATTAACCCTCCAATAACGATCGATCCAACACAAAAAAAGGCAGTTACCCATCCCGATATCATATACTCACGCTCCTTGTTTTTTAACATTAGTAATGGCCCGGTTATTGGCAATAACGGTTGTGTAAAAACAAGCAATCCAAAATATGGCAATAAGGTAGCTACCTGCAGCCAATTTTTACCCCATAATAATGAAACTAAACCATGTGGAAATATAATGAACAGTAAGACCAACGGATAGCTTAAAAATGTAATGACCTTTAGTACAAAGTAATACTCAGACTCGATATCGCCACCTTCTGATTGTAACTTCTTCATACTCGGAAAAAGTATAGTATTAAACAATGCCGAAATAAGAGTTATAGGCAATAGTAATAGTGAATAAGCCCGGTTATATATGCCAAGTTCAGCGGCACCGTACCATTTACCAACAACCATGTTATCAGAGTTTCTTGACCAATAGGTAATTGAATTAAAACCAAAGACACTAAATACTAAACGTTTGGTATGTTTAAAACATACTTTCAGATAATTTAAAGGGAATATTTTAAAGCCTAACCTGACCTTCTTTTCATAAAAAAATGTGGTTATTAACGCTGTGAAAATCTGAGGAACAACTAATGACCAATATCTTGCTCCCAAATAAGCCATTACGATAGTAATAGACACAGATACAATCATACACAACAATGTTATCTTGCCTAAAAAGCCAAATTGTAACTGTTTCGCTAATAATGCGCCTTGCGCTAAACTAAACCCCCTTATCAAAAACGTTAGTGATAATACCAGCGTAGGCCATAATAATTGATCGTTTTTATAAAAGACTGAGATTGGGTACGCCAAAATTAGTGTTAACAGGAATAACGTGATTCCCAATATCCATGATAAATTTGTTAATACACGTTGATAAGTTCGGCCAAAATCACTCCTGATTAAAGCATATGACAGCCCCCCATCAGATATTATAACAATGAACCCAGTAAAAACTGTTATCAAACCAATTAAACCGTAGTCGCCTGGAGATAATATTCTTGAAATAATAATGGACGAAAGAAAACTTATTCCTTGTGATAAGTAATTATACCCACCCGAGATTAATATATTTTTAAATAAAGATTTCTGAAAACTTTCCACTATTTCTTTTTAGCTAAATATTTTTTTACTCCCAATAGCATATTAATTCCTGAATTTCCGTTCAAATTTTAATATATTACTGGATGAAACAGCAACTGTATTAGGTTCGATCGTACAGTTGGTTAATAATGTTTTAAAACCAACAACTGATGAATTATTGATCGTTACTCCTTTTAATATAGCAGCCTCCTTACCTATCCAACAATCGCTTCCAATTATTATTGGTGCGGTTGAAGGCTTTTCGGTTTCATACCCTATTATTGGAAATGACTTGATAGTGAGTTCCCGCCTTTTTTCATCAGAATAAATATTATGTGTATTGGTATCCCAAATATTGCACTTATAAGAAATCTGATTAAAATCACCAATGGTTACCAATTCATCAGCCCTTATTTCGGTTTCATCATTTATAACATTGTAATCACCTATTTTAAGGCTTCCGTTAAACCTTACATTTATATCACTCCTTATTATATTGTTCGAACCCAAAGTAAAACTTCCCTTTTCAATCATAATTAATGGTCTTTTTACATTCGAGCCATTTTCAATTGTATTGTTATTACCTATGGATACGTGGCCATTTATAATCATTACAACGTTTTTCACAGAACAATTATCGCCTATTTGCAAACTTCCTCCCCGACTGATCGTGATTTTAGAATTGCTCATTTTGAACCCTTTCGAAATCTTAATTACAGAACCCTCCTTAGTGATAATAAGAGATTTGCTTAACATGTATTTTAAATTACCTGCAAGCAACATCCTTAGTAAAGTCTTAATTTTTGAAATCATAACGAGCTATGAAAATTTTTATCAAATGGCCCTTTTCCCCGAACTAAACCTATCTGCATTTGAATGATTATTATTGCACTACTAATTTTATAAAACAAAACCACTCAAAATCATTGTTACGAATCCCCAAGAACTTATCTGCATAAGTTCTTATCGGCTAACCTGAGTTAATAGCATGAGCTAATAATCATTTAACACCGATTTTAGCGGCAAGTAATTACATTCTATTTTGATACTATACGTAACGGAATGTTTCCCATAAGAGCCGCTCTCTCTGAAAATGTACTATTGTGAGAGCCTAGTATTTCCTTACAGCAGCTTAAACAGTATAGATCCAATAATGCGGATTCTATGCCATCTTTTGTATCCCTGCTTCTATTTGTTACTCCTGTAATAATAATATCATTAAATTCTTCTTTCAATTGATCTACAACCTCATCCGAATCTGTTGACAGATAAAATTTCATAGCTGGAAATTCACTTAGTACCGATTTAATTTCGTCAATAAAAAGCTGTAATGGAGAATTTTCAATTGATTCGACATGATCAGTTCTTCTTATATGAACACCGGTAATCTGGCCTACATCCTGCAATAAGTATTTTCCTTTATCTGCTACTTTCTTATTTATTTTAACAAAAAAGTTGTTATAATTTGAATAAAAGCTATAACAGATATAGAGATAAAGCCCTTTGTTTTCTTTTGCATATTCTACAAACAACTTTTCCAATACCTTTTCGTCTTTGTAGTTTTCTATAGCTTTGATCTCCTCGTCAACAACTTTTTTGTTGGCATTATAGGATGTATAAAAAAATTGCCAAAACAACAAAACCTTACGTCTTATTTTCGAAAAAGTATTTCTCCCTGAAAAATTTAAATCAATAACTTTTACCCCCGGAATATCTTCTAAGCAATCAGAAAATTTGGCATTTAAATCACTATTCCTTTCCCAAATTATTATTAAGTTGCTTTTATAAGCAATAGAATAATTATATGCCGATTCAAGAACACGCATTCTGTTTGCCAGCCCACCAGTAGGCTTAATTATAACATTATTAAGTTTAAAAATTTCTTTACCCTTCATTTGTTAACAGCTATATAAGCAAGATTTGATTTCCTGGAATTATATAACAAATATTATTCTTACAAAAATTAATTAATTGTGTAAAAGTAACCTTGGCTATGTTTACTACAGATCAGCTATTGATTAAGACTTCTTTTTATTAAAAATTTTATTGTACCAGCTTAGGTTTTTATTTTCATCCGCCTCATGACCGTAACCATAACCATAGCCATAACCATAGCCGTAACCATAGCCATAACCATAGCCGTGATAACCCGATTTTCGTGATTTTATATCATTTACAACCAGGTAGGTCTTTCTAAACTTCCCCCCCTTAACTAAATCATTCACTATATTTAATTGAGATTTTAAGGTATACTCCTGCCTAACAACATATAAAGTTACATCAGTATATTTTTCAATTAATTGAGCATCAGAAACTAAACCAATAGGAGCGCTATCAATAATGATATAATCGAATTTACTCTTTAACGATTCCAACATTAACCCCAGCCTGTCGCTATGCAATAATTCTGAAGGGTTTGGAGGCACAGGACCTGATGATATTATAAAGCAATTAGGAGAAAAGAATGTTGGTTGAATGTATTGTTCAATGTCTGTAGATTCAGACACTACATAATTGGTAAAACCCAGATTATAGTCTAAACCTAAATTTGACGATAGCTTTGGCTTTCGCAAGTCTAACTCAAGTAATAATACTTTCTTCCCGCTCAGGGCCACAATACTACCCAAGTTCATTGTTATAAGTGATTTACCTTCACCACTCATACTTGAAGTAACCATTATAATACTACATTTTGAATTTGGTAAAACAAATTGAAGATTGGTTCTTAAAGCTCTAAATTGTTCAGATAAAATTGACCTGGAATTATTTTCTACAATTAGAGATTTACCATTGGGTATATTACCTATTTCGCCTAAAGTAGGGATTCTTGTATTAGATTCTATATCACTTTTGTTTATGATCTTTATATTTAATGCTTCCTTCACATATAGGTAAAAGGAAGGTATTAAAACACCAATTATTATACCTATTAAAAGTATTATCGGAATCTTTGGTTCGTAAGGTGAAAATTCGCTTTTAGCTGGGTCTATTATTCTTGAGGTAGATACTGTAGAAGTTTTGGTTATAGCCGTTTCCTCCTTTTTTTGTAACAAATACAAATACATCTGTTCCATCAAGTTTTGTTCCCTGGTATAATCCAGAAACACTTTTTCCTTTTGAGGAACCGATTTTACCTGGCTATCCAAATCCGAATTTTTTGATTTTACCTCTTTTAAGGTAACTAATAAACCTTGTTTATAGGTATTAAAGCTTTTTAACAAACCAATACGAACATTCTCTATCTCAGCATCAACTGAAGCTACAACCGGGTTGCTTTCCTTGTAGGAAAGCAACAATTTATCCCTATCAACAAGCAACTCATTATACTTTCCAATCGCGTCTGCAAATACAGGATCTTGTACAGTGAATGAACTTGGGATTATTCTTTTATTTACCGGATCATTTATGAATTTTGAAATGTCATCTACAAGCGCTATCTGTAATTCCAGATCATTAAGTTTATTATAATATGTTGACACATTTTCAACCAACGCTTTTCCTTGTTCATCAACATCTGATAGATTATTTACCTGCTTAAACTTGGCAAAGTTATTTTCAATTCCCGATAACTCTTTTCCAACAATTCCTAAACGGTAATCGATAAAATTTATAGTACTATCTGCTATTTCAATTTTATTCTGCATGTTGGATTTCAGATATAAATCCATCAGCTTCGATAAAATTGCTTCTCCTTTTTTAGGGTTAGGGTATTGAAGGGTTAAAATTAAAGTGGTACTTTTCTTATCAGTCAGATCAACATTAAGCGCTTTTAGTAATTGCTGAGTTTTTCCGTCTACCGATTCAATGTTTAATCGATATTCACTTTTAGTAAATGACTGCCCCGGTTTGCGCGCAAAAATAAGGTCGTATTGCCCTAAAGAAACAATTGAACCAAACTTTATAGTTTCATCAACATTATCTTTACTGTTACGTATGTGGATATTATTATCTTTAAAATCAAGATTATAAATACGCCCCTGAAACGTATCTCTTTTTGCAACTACCTCTACAGTAAACGGAGCTTCATCATATAATTCAACAGCATTTATTTTCCCACTTCTAAATATTGTTACGTTAAGCTGCAAAGACTTAACAACATTTGTCATCAATAAATTTGATTTTATGATGTCAATCTCATTGTAAGCATTGCTTGAAAGATCAAGCATGTCAGAAAAACTACCTAAAGAGTTACTTAGTTGCTGACCACCTGGCGCACTGGTTTGATCAGATACTGTTATCTTACTGATGATATTATAGCCCGGAGTAGCATATCGAGTATAAAAGAATGCCAGTAAAAAGCAAATAAGTATACTAAATACATATAAATACCAGTTACTTAAAACCTTTCCGACAATTTTCTTTATATCGAAATCGTCATCATTGTCTATAAAATTCCCAATTTCTCGCTTTTGATAATCCATTTAAAAATGACTTTATTGTTATACTAGTCTTAATGTAGAAATCTTAGTGTATATTAACTCTTGAAGCTATGACTATTATCAATGTTAATAAAGAAGTAAATATTGCAATATTACGTGTTTGCGCTACGTCATTTGCAGCAGCTTTGCCCTTGCTTGGCTCAACGTATATGTAGTCATTTTGATTAAGATAATAATAGGGTTCGTTAATTATTCCGCTTTTATTTAAGTTAATTCTATAAACAGTTTTAGTTCCTGCCTGATTTTCCCTTAACAAAAGAATATTATCTCTTTTACCGTAAATTGTGAGGTCGCCTGCGATGGAAAGCGCATCAAGTATCGTTACTTTCTCACTAGGCATAATATAAATTGAAGGCCGCGCAACCTCACCTGTAACTGTAACTTTGAAATTCGCGTATCTTACAACAACCGAAGGGTCGTTATAAAATTTGCTGGCGCGTTCCTTTATCAATTGTCTTGCCCCTTCTGTGGTTAGCCCTAATAATTTAATCTCACCTAATACGGGCAATTCTACATTACCATCTTTATTGACCAAATAACCGCTAACAACGGGCTGGCTAGCTGCGGCAGGTGATCCGGAAGACTGACCGCCAGTGGGAATATTACCTAAGTTTATTATTTGAGTAGCTGTTGGATCAACTGTGGTTACAATGATCGTCATAATGTCATCAACCTGTATTTTGGGTTCGATATAAGCAGCTATAGGAATTGTTTTTAAAACTCCTGAATCCGGGATATCTTGAAAATATTTTGTATTCTTAGTTGTTGAGCAAGAAGAAACACTTATGCAAATGAACGAAATGAACAAAATGAAACAGGCATTTATCAAGTAGTTTTTTCTCATATGGGTAGATTTTATATCTATTCAGAAAGCAGACATTAAAACGATGCAATATATGTACTTTTTAGTTAATTACAATTATAAAATTGTTAAGTTTAATAAAAAAGACACTCTTAATGTAAGTTTTTTTTATTAAATGGTGCATTTTAATAAAATTATTAAAATTTATGCCTGTCCTACTGTGCCGCCAAAATTCATTGGAAAGCCTGCCGGGCCCTGCTGAATTTTGATACGGCCATTAGCACTTTCAAATTTTTCTATGTTGTCTTCCAGCGCAGTAAGTAAGCGTTTGGCATGTTCTGGTGTTAAAATAATCCTTGATTTTACCTTTGCCTTAGGCACTCCAGGCATAACTCTAATAAAGTCGAGCACAAACTCTGAACTTGAATGGGTAATAATTGCCAGGTTAGAATAGATCCCCTCCGCTATCTCTTCGGAAAGCTCGATATTCAACTGATTTTCGTTTTGTTCTTCCATCGCACTAAAATAACAAACCTGTCTTTTACCGAAAGGCTTTTATAAAATATTTATTTACTGTTTGTTTATATTGCTAACTCTCGTTAAAAGTAATATTTTCTTTAAAAATATTGATTGTTTTCCCATAGACATAATATGAGAAAATTATTCACTAAACAAAAAGGCCCGCCAAATGTTTTTTTGGCGGGCCTTAAATTATTTACCGGATCATTTATGCTTCTACTTCTTCAGTTTTTGAAGCCATTAAGCGGTCAAACTCCTCTTGTGAACCTACGCGGATATTTTCATATGCACGTAAACCAGTTCCTGATGGGATAAGGTGACCAACGATAACGTTTTCTTTCAATCCAAGCATATTGTCTTTTTTACCTGCAATCGCTGCTTCGTTCAGTACTTTGGTAGTTTCCTGGAACGATGCTGCCGAGATAAACGACTTGGTGCCTAATGACGCCCTTGTAATACCTTGCAGTATCGGGCTTGAAGTTGCAGCTATAGCGTCACGTACTTCAACCAATTTTAAATCTTTACGTTTCAAAATTGAGTTTTCGTCTCTCAGCTTTCTAACGGATACAATCTGACCTGATTTTAACGAAGCTGAATCACCTGGCTCAACAACAACTTTCTTATCGAAGATATCGTCGTTCTCAATCATGAAATCCCAGCTGTCAACAGCTTCTTTCTCAAGGAATGTAGTATCGCCGGCATCTTCAATAGATACTTTCTGCATCATCTGGTGTACAATAACCTCAAAGTGCTTATCATTTATCTTTACACCTTGTAAACGGTAAACTTCCTGTATACCATTAACCAGGTACTCCTGTACTGCAGCCGGGCCTTTAATAGCCAGGATATCAGCAGGTGATATTGAACCATCTGAAAGTGGCATACCAGCCTTCACAAAGTCATTATCCTGTACAAGGATGTGTTTAGATAATGGAACAAGGTATTTCTTGATCTGGCCATCTTTTGATTCGATGGTCATTTCGCGGTTACCACGTTTAACACCACCCAGGGTTACAACACCATCAATTTCAGTTACTACTGCAGGGTTTGATGGGTTACGTGCTTCAAACAACTCGGTTACACGTGGTAAACCACCTGTGATGTCACGGGTTTTACCTGTTGAACGAGGAATTTTAGCAATAACCTGTCCTGTTTGTAGTTTTTCGCCTTCATCAACTGCGATGTGGGCACCTACCGGGATGTTATAACCTTTTATCACATTACCCTTACCATCGCTGATCTGGATAACAGGATTCTTGGTTTTATCTCTTGTATCGATAATTACTTTTTCACGGTGACCTGTTTGCTCGTCAGATTCTTCACGGAAAGTAATACCTTCCAATACAGCTTCAAACTGGGTTATACCCGCAAATTCAGATATGATTACCGCATTGTACGGATCCCATGAACAGATACGGTCGCCTTTAGCGATCTTGCTGCCATCTTTCACGTATAAATAAGCACCGTAAGGTATGTTGTTGGTTACAATAACTTTGTTAGTGCCTTCTTCAACAATACGGAACTCGCCTGAACGACCCAATACTACTTCAACAAGCCCATCCTCAGTTTTGTAAGCAACCGTACGAACGTTCTCAAATTCAATTATACCTTCAAATCTCGCATTGATCTGTGATTCAGCCGCGATGTTTGACGCGGTACCACCCACGTGGAATGTACGTAGTGTTAACTGTGTACCCGGCTCACCGATTGACTGTGCTGCAATTACACCAACAGCCTCGCCACGTTGCACGCGTTTACCGCTTGCAAGGTTACGGCCGTAGCACAGTGCACAAACACCACGTTTGCTTTCGCATGTTAATACTGAACGTATTTCGATACCTTCTAACGGTGAGTTCTCTATGTTTTTAGAGATTTCTTCGTCAATATCCTGACCTGCTGAAACTAATAGCTCGTTAGTGATAGGATCATGAACATCATGTAATGATGTACGGCCTAATATACGCTCGTGTAATGGCTCAACAATATCCTCGTTATCTTTAAGGGCGGTTGTGTATATACCTCTTAAAGTACCGCAATCTACTTCACCAACAATCATATCCTGGGCAACGTCATGTAAACGACGGGTTAAGTAACCAGCATCAGCTGTTTTTAACGCCGTATCCGCCAAACCTTTACGTGCACCGTGAGTTGAGATAAAGTACTCCAATACCGACAAACCTTCTTTAAAGTTTGAAAGGATCGGGTTTTCAATGATCTCACCACCTGAACCTGATTTTTGCGGTTTCGCCATCAATCCCCTCATACCTGCAAGCTGGCGGATCTGTTCTTTAGAACCACGCGCTCCTGAATCAAGCATCATGTATACTGAGTTGAAGCCTTGATTATCAGTTGACAGAATTTCCATCACATTCGCAGTTAAGCGGTTGTTGATACGTGTCCAGATATCGATGATTTGGTTGTAACGCTCATTGTTGGTGATGAAACCCATGTTATAGTTACCCATAACATCTTCAACTTCTTTTGAAGCTTGTGCAATCAGCGTAACTTTTTCTGCAGGGATATTAATATCCTTCAGGTTAAATGATAAACCACCCTGGAATGCCATTTTGAAACCTAATTCCTTAATATCATCAAGGAACTGGGCCGCACGTGCCATACCAGTTGTTTTTACTACTTCACCAATAATATCACGCAGTGATTTTTTGGTTAACAGTTCATTTATATAACCAACCTCAACCGGTACATGCTGATTAAACAACACGCGGCCTACAGTGGTATCAATAATTTTATTTACAATGGTGCCATCTCTTTCCTTAACAAAAGTTTTCACTTTTATAAAGGCGTGCAGGGCTAATTTCTTCTCGTTATAAGCGATGATCACTTCTTCAGGAGAGTAGAAAGTTAAGCCTGAACCTATTACGATATGTCCTTCTTCTGATTTACGGCCTTTGGTTATGTAGTACAAACCAAGTACCATATCCTGCGAAGGTACAGTGATTGGCGTACCGTTAGCCGGGTTAAGGATGTTATGTGAAGCAAGCATCAAAATTTGGGCTTCCAAAATTGCCGCGTTACCTAATGGTACGTGAACGGCCATCTGGTCACCGTCAAAATCCGCGTTGAAGGCAGTACAGGTTAACGGGTGCAACTGGATAGCTTTACCTTCAACCAATTTTGGCTGGAACGACTGGATACCTAACCTGTGCAGCGTAGGCGCACGGTTTAGTAATACAGGGTGCCCTTTTAATACATTTTCTAATATATCCCAAACTAATGGATCCTTACGGTCAACAATCTTTTTGGCAGATTTTACTGTTTTAACCACACCACGCTCAATCATCTTGCGGATGATAAATGGTTTAAACAATTCGGCAGCCATATCTTTTGGTAAACCGCACTCGTGTAATTTAAGGTTTGGCCCTACAACAATTACCGAACGTGCTGAATAATCCACACGTTTACCTAATAAGTTTTGACGGAAACGGCCTTGTTTACCTTTCAGGATGTCTGAAAGTGATTTCAATGCACGGTTACCTTCAGTTTTTACCGCGTTTACTTTACGTGAGTTATCGAACAACGAGTCAACAGCTTCCTGTAACATACGTTTTTCGTTACGTAAAATAACTTCTGGTGCTTTAATCTCGATCAAACGTTTTAAACGGTTGTTACGGATAATTACACGACGGTAAAGGTCATTTAAATCTGAAGTAGCGAAACGGCCACCTTCAAGTGGTACTAACGGGCGCAATTCAGGCGGGATAACCGGAACGATCTTAACGATCATCCACTCAGGGTTATTCTCGATCCTGTCTTTTGAATCGCGGAAAGCTTCAACAACCTGTAAACGTTTTAAAGCTTCGTTTTTACGTTGTTGTGAAGTTTCATTAGCAGCCTGGTGACGTAAGTTATAGGATAACTCGTCAAGGTTAAGGCGTTTCAATAATTCTTCCAGAGCCTCAGCACCCATTTTTGCAACAAATTTCTGTGGATCTTTGTCATCAAGATACTGGTTTTCTTTTGGAAGGGTATCCAGAATATCCAGGTATTCTTCTTCTGTCAGGAAATCCATTTTGTTGATTCCGTCAGATTCTTTAATACCTGCTTGTATAACTACATATCTTTCATAGTAAATGATAAGATCGAGCCTTTTTGTTGGTAAGCCTAATAAATAACCAATTTTGTTTGGTAATGAACGGAAGTACCAGATGTGCGCAACAGGAACCACTAAGTTGATGTGGCCCATACGCTCACGACGTACTTTCTTTTCGGTTACTTCAACACCGCAACGGTCGCAAACTATACCCTTGTAACGGATACGTTTGTATTTACCGCAATGGCACTCATAATCTTTAACCGGACCGAAGATTCTTTCGCAGAACAAACCATCACGCTCAGGCTTGTAGGTCCTGTAGTTGATAGTTTCCGGTTTTAAAACCTCACCGCTTGAACGCTCAAGAATTGACTCTGGTGAAGCCAAACTGATTGTAATGGTGGTGAAGTTACTTTTGATTTTATTATCCTTTTTGTAAGACATAGTCTCCTTTGTTTTTATTGAGTGAATGAGTGATTTGTGATTGAGTGATTGAATTATTCACTCAATCACTCATTTATTAAATCACTAATTATTCTAACGTGATATCCAAACCTAAACCTCTTAATTCATGAACCAATACGTTGAATGATTCCGGAACTGAAGGAGTTGGCAGGTTTTCACCTTTAACAATAGCCTCGTAAGTTTTAGCGCGGCCGATAACATCATCAGATTTAACGGTCAATATTTCCTGCAGTATGTTTGCAGCACCGAATGCTTCAAGTGCCCAAACCTCCATCTCACCAAAACGCTGACCACCAAATTGTGCTTTACCGCCCAATGGTTGTTGTGTAATTAATGAATATGGCCCTATTGAACGCGCGTGCATCTTATCATCAACCATGTGGCCCAGTTTCAGCATGTATATAATACCTACTGTAGTTTGCTGGTCAAAACGGTCGCCGGTTAAGCCGTTGTATAAATAGGTACGGCCTGATTCTGGTAAGTTTGCTTTCTTAACCCACTCTTCCACTTCTTCATGGCTTGCACCATCAAAAATTGGAGTAGCAAATTTAATGCCCAGCTCTTTACCTGCCCAGCCTAATACTGTTTCATATATCTGGCCCAGGTTCATACGTGAAGGTACACCCAGTGGGTTCAACACAATATCAACCGGTGTTCCATCCTCAAGGAAAGGCATGTCTTCGTCACGTACAATACGTGCAACAATACCTTTGTTACCGTGGCGGCCTGCCATTTTATCACCTACTTTAAGCTTACGCTTTTTAGCGATGTAAACTTTAGCCATTTGCACGATACCTGATGGAAGCTCATCACCCACACTGATAGCGAATTTATCACGACGGTAAGAACCTAACTCTTCATTAAACTTAATGTTGTAGTTATGAAGCAAAGTTTTTATCTGATCGTTCTTATCATCATCAGTTGTCCATTTAGTTGGGTTAATATTATCGTAATTAAGCTCAACTAATATTTTTTGGGTGAATTTAACACCTTTTGGAACTTGTAACTCTTTGTAAACATTGAATACACCTTGTGATGTTTTGCCGTTCACGATCTCAAATAACTTCTCAATTAAAGTATTTTTAAGGTCTTTTACAGCTTTATCATGTTTGTTATCCAATCTTTCCAACTGTGCTTTTTCTTCAGCCTTAGTGGTCTTTTTAGCACGTGAGAAAAGTTTGGTATCAATAACCACACCCGCGATAGATGGCGGAGTTTTTAATGATGCATCTTTAACGTCACCTGCTTTATCACCAAATATGGCACGCAACAGTTTTTCTTCCGGCGAAGGATCTGATTCACCTTTTGGAGTGATCTTACCGATCAGGATGTCGCCTTCTTTAACCTCAGCACCAACACGGATGATACCGTCTTCGTCAAGGTCCTTAGTAGCTTCTTCTGATACGTTAGGGATATCCGGTGTTAGTTCTTCTTCACCACGTTTAGTATCACGCACTTCTAATTCAAACTCTTCAACGTGAAGTGATGTGAATATATCCTGTGAAACCACACGCTCAGAAATAACGATCGCATCCTCAAAGTTATATCCCTGCCAAGGCATGAATGCTACTTTTAAGTTACGGCCTAAGGCAAGCTCACCATTTTGGGTAGCATAACCTTCGCAAAGCACCTGTCCTTTTTCAACGCGTTCACCTTTTTTAACAATTGGCTTAAGGTTGATGGTTGTGCTCTGGTTAGTTTTCTTGAATTTGGTTAAACGGTAGCTGCGGCTATCACCATCGAAAGAGATCAAACGATCCAGATCATTACGGTCATATTTAATACGGATTTCGTTGGCATCTACATACTCAACAACTCCGTCACCTTCAGCATTTATTAATGTACGTGAATCTTTAGCCACACGGCCTTCCAAACCTGTACCAACAATTGGCGCTTCAGGGCGCAATAAAGGCACTGCCTGGCGTTGCATGTTCGATCCCATCAATGCACGGTTAGCATCATCATGTTCCAGGAACGGAATTAATGAAGCCGCGATTGAAGTGATCTGGTTTGGAGCGATATCCATATAATCAAGTCTATCCGGCTCAATAATAGGGAAGTCACCTTCAAAACGTGCTTTAACACGTGGTGTGCTAAATACGCCTTTATCATCATATACCGCGTTGGCCTGTCCAATGGTTTTACCATCTTCGTCCTCTGCTGATAAGTACACAACAGGCTCATCCATAGATACCACACCGTCAACCACACGTTTGTATGGAGTTTCGATGAAGCCTAAGTTATTGATCTTGGCGTGTACGCAAAGTGAAGATATCAAACCAATGTTCGGTCCTTCCGGTGTTTCAATAGTACATAAACGACCGTAGTGGGTATAGTGTACGTCACGAACCTCGAAACCTGCACGCTCACGTGACAGACCACCGGGCCCTAAGGCTGACAGACGACGCTTGTGCGTGATCTCTGCCAGTGGGTTGGTTTGGTCCATGAACTGTGATAGTTGGTTTGTGCCGAAGAACGAGTTTATCACTGATGACAGTGTACGCGCGTTGATCAGGTCGGTTGGTGTGAACACCTCGTTGTCACGAATGTTCATACGCTCACGGATAGTACGAGCCATACGTGCTAAACCTACACCGAACTGAGCATATAACTGCTCACCAACGGTACGCACGCGACGGTTTGACAAGTGATCAATATCATCCACCTCAGCTTTTGAGTTGATTAATTTGATCAGGTATTTTACTATCGCGATGATATCCTGTT
>Ga0302185_10001518_pt1 | contig 16142 bp, 22 predicted proteins | sample II_Bog_E1_1_FD_200231 | JGI IMG/M metagenome (GOLD analysis project Ga0302185, IMG submission 200231) | Peat permafrost microbial communities from Stordalen Mire near Abisko, Sweden - II_Bog_E1_2 | ecosystem: Environmental > Terrestrial > Soil > Wetlands > Peat | place: Sweden: Abisko... | reverse complement strand
TTATACAAGCAAAATTTACCCTATGAAAAAGCCCCTGTTTTTTGCGCTCGCAATGTGCCGGTGCATATACTCTTATGCACAAAGCCCCATTCCATTAGATAGTTTTTATACACCCGGCAGCAGCTGGACAGAGGTGGCCACCACAACTTATGCGCCATGCAGTGCGGGCGATGAGATAAATGTATCCGGCATTCTTTATAAAATAGAAAAAGATACCATCGTTTCTGGCAAAACATATCACGTTGTGTCTTCTTGCAATATAGGTGGGTATGGCAATAATGTGGATTGCAACAGTGGTGCAAATACTAATTATGCAGATTCTGGTTTTTGCACTTACCCGCAGCAATCAATTGGCATGATCCGCACCGACAGTGGCCGTGTTTATTTTACGCTTCTTGTTTCTCAGACAGGGAATGCGTTTAATTACGATTGCGATACTGTGGGAAAAGAAGAATTATTTTATGATTTTAACGCTGGTACAGGCTCCGTCGATTCTGTCAGCCTCTCAAACGGGGTGAAAGTGCCCAGATACGATGGATATATCGTATTTGGCATTGGCGCCCCGGATGGATTTATCGACTATTGGTCCTTATATGTTTGTGGCCCCGGCCCTAGCGCAAACCAATTTCTGCTATGCTACAACAACCCCCATTTCAGCTACCAATTTAGTTATCCTGCAGGCACTTTACCGGGGAGTTTGCAGTACGATTGCTTTGATATGGCGCAATATATTGATAGTATCAACAGTATCACCAATACCGCCAATAATGGCCTTTCGGGTTTCAACATCTACCCTAATCCGGCCACTGACTGGTTGAACATCCTTGATACTGTAGCTATAACATCAATCTCCATCACGAACAGCGCCGGTCAGTTGATATATAAAGTACAGTACGACCCAATATATTATTACTACACTGAGCTGGTGATCGACGTCTCAGCCTTTCCCGCAGGCATGTACTTTATCAGGGTGAACGGTAATAAAGCCAGCAAATTTGTGAAGCAGATACCGCATCGTTAGTGATTCTATGCGAAAGGACTTAGAAGCTCCCTGGCTGTGGGCAGCCATACTACGGCTGCCGCTTCAGGTGGTGCTGGTGTGGGGTGCATGGATGTATACTAATTAGCTGATGGGATGATTGGCTGACTGGCATCATCACAGGCAGCAATACTATATCTAAGCGCCAGCCCGTCTTCTTTGCAATTTTTATAGTGAGCCACCCATAAATCGAAATCATTAGGTATAGCCGTCAAAGACGTGCCTTCCATTTTGTTATGGTATAGAAAAGATGTTCCACAATGAATTTTTGGGTTATCGTCCGCATACCTTCGCAACACAATCAGAGACGAGTCATATTTGTATATGCGCATATCGTATACGCCGTTCACGATATAGGGCTTGCTCCAATCGGCTGTATCGCCAATATTGCCGGATTCGTATATTTCCCGTGCAGTCCGATGTTTATGTTTGCAACTATAGAGTGATAGGAGGCTTATGAGCAAAAGTGTATTTTTTATAGTTTTTTTTGCTTTTTGCTTGTGATAAATTGAATGCAGGATCATTTGTGCCTGAAAAGCTTAATAACTTCTTTTACAAAAACAATGATACAATAAACAAGGAAAGCCAAAGTTACCCCTACTGAAGCGGCACAAACGATTATATACGGCCACAGATTAATAGGATGAAGAGCATCGCAATTGCCAAAACCAAGTGCAAAATAAATAAGCAGAAACCACATTGCAATAAAGCTGCCAATAATCCCCAGCACACTGCGAAACAGTCTCATAGTTATTATTTTGTTTGTGGCAAATTTACCGGTTTATCACGAAACTGTTTTATCTCGTCCCATGTTTTTAACCCGTCATCAATAGGCCCACGATGCCTGATTCGCCAGCCTTTATTACTCTTGCTCTGCTCTATTATGTCGGCTCCTTCAATATTACCCGGGCTTCTGGCTATTGGTATATCGTTGATTACCCAGTCATTCAGATATTGATAGTCAAGTATTATGGTTGGTTGGTCATTGGTGTTCGACTTATTAATTAAGATGTCGGCAGCTTGCATGGCCTCAAAACTATAAATATCTTTTACTTTCCATCCGTTCATTTTCAGAAAATCCGAAATTCCTGCTGCTTCAGCCGTGCCCATGCTATGTGTCACAAATTCAAAATAATCTTCCCCCCCCGAGTCTTTCGAAGAGGACTTGGCGGTATTCAAGATTCTGTAGCCGATCGCCCGTCTATTCCTGATGTTCCGTAAATCTTGTATACTACCTGGTACATTACCGCATATCACGGTTTCAAATTTCCGTTTTGCCATTCACTCAATGTTGTCTCCGCTGTCAGCGAATTTATTCCGGTGGTTTTGGCAATTTTATTCAATACATTTATACTTCGTTGTTCATTTACAGGTAACAAATAACACGCGGCTTCTAGCCTTACATCTTCATTTGAGTGGGTTAAAAGCGGTGATAATTTTTCTAGTTCTTTTTCATTTTTAAGGTAGGCAACTACCTTAACCATTTTGTCAAAATTTCTATTTGCGCTTTTAACATCGCCTTTTTCAAGCGCTTCGGCCCGGCTTATAACATATTCTTCAAATAAACTCACTGCTGAATCTACACTCTTAATTTTATTTATCATTTTGAAAACGTTTTAAAGTTTTAATGCCAAAATTGTACTGTTTGTTAAAGGATTGAGGGCTTAGCCATTTTCTAACCGTCATTCCTTTAGTAAAGGAAGCCTTCGATGAATAATGATCTGAAATTCTTTGATGAACTGTACCCTTACCATGAGGCAATTTAATCAAATTATTAGTATTGTGAATAGCCTCCGGGCCAAACTTTTCTATATTACCAGGCGTTTGTTCTACAATATGATGCCAAGCTTGTTGTGGGCCGGCAGGCCCATTGGCTTTTTTAAAAGCAGCGAAGGATTTATATCCAGTTCCTTCTTCATAAACGATTTCCCCTGAGATATTTAAGCTACTTAATCCCTTCGCATAAGGTAACACAGATAATCCTAAAGTCACATAGTCTCCGGTAGTGGGTTTCCCGGATGCTATCCCTAAACAGGCTTCTGTTACAGCTTTTGCAAGACCAATACCGTTTGGTATAAAATAGGCGAGTGGTTTGGCCAAATCTTGTGCCGCACTTGGGGGAGGAGAAGTGTGCCCGGTCATCCACGCGAACGGACTAATTATAGATTGCTCGGATAGCCATCGCTTTGCTTTTTCGGCGGCGTTGGGCTCTATATATGCCCTGGCAACTCCGGGATCAGGTGGAGTGTTGTCAAGTACATACTGGTACATTTCCTGTGTATAGTCTGGCTTTAATCTATCCTGTGTGTGGGCAATTTGAATCGGCATATCTTTTTGAATAGGGCTCGTTGTTGCATTCCGGGTATTTTGTTGTGCTGTTGTTTGCTCTTCTTGCATCCCCGGCAGCCCTTTAAAGAGATCACGATATTTCCCGGCATCAGTATATACATCTGGCTCTTCAAGCGGATGCACCTGCGTATTCCAAAAGTCCCACTTAAAAGGCGTTGCACCCTCGTTTGGCTCCGGATGCATTGATAGCGGCACCAGCGAGATGGGTGGCTTGCGCTCACGCTTCTTTGCTTTGCCCTGTGCTATGGCTTCATCTATCTGCGCATACATTTTCCGGAAGGCGAGATGCAGGTTTTCTTCTATTTCCTGCGGGGTCAGTTCCCGCTCCAGCACATCTATTTCTTTGCCTATGATCAGATCTAGTTCCAGGTCATAGACTTCCCCGTGCCTGTTTTTGTAGCTTTCAGTTACCGCTAGTCGTTTTTCCGGTTGCGGTATATGCCATGAGGGATGTGTCCACTCACCTGGTTGCGGGGCTGGCGTAGATGCTATAAGATGGTCGTGATTGGCCCACTGGGTTTGCGGTGCTTGTGGCGTAACGGGCGTTGATGAGGTAGCTTGCGGTTTTGCATTCTTTTTATCTGGCATGGCTGCTGGTCTTCTTCAGCTAAGTTGGCACAGATATAAGCGACAGGCCCGATAGTGTATATACCTTTTTTAAAGAAAAAATTAAAAATGAAAAATTAAAAAGAAACCCATTATTTAAAATTATCCTTGCCATTCGCAAAGTAATCTTCGATGGTCTCAAAAACATTTGTTCCATCATTCTTTATAATTCTTAGCGAAATGCCGAAATGATAACCATTCACTTTCCGGGTAATATTTATCCATGTGGTGTTCTTCTTTAGCGGTTGCCGGTCGATGAAGTTGTTCAGGTTATTCAATTTTATGCAAATAACACTCTGCGTTTGGGTGATCGTTTCAATTTCATTCCAGCGGATAGGTGTGTAGCCATTCTTCAGGTCAATTTCATTTTTGTCTATCGAAAACGCAGGTTGATTGCGATATGCGGGCAGCAGCCATTTAAAGATCACCATGTATAAAATATAATAGCACATCGCCGCCACCGGGCCTATGAAAAAGTAGTAACCGAGAGGTTCTCCCGGTATTGTTAAAGCAAAGGTGAATCCGAGTGGCATAAAAATATACGCGATCAGCAAAGTCACACTCATCCGTTTTGAATAGTAATATTCCTTGTATTCCGGAGTGAAGGAGATAGATAATTTTTCAATGTCCCGCTCTGCTTTTACCTCAGCAGCTTTTTTATTCACCCACCTTGATGCCAATGCGATCAGGACAAGGTCCAATACAGTAGAATGTATCCAATACCTGCCATTAAACAAGCTCTGGAAAACAAACATAGAGACGATCGAAAACAATAATACTAACAATAAAACAATTGCCCGTTTTTTCATCCGTTTGACAAAGTATGGAGTGTATAAATGTAATGAAACGCTGCTGTTAGTTTACTGCTTTGCTTTATATCCATGGTCTTTAGTTTTGGTATTTTTTAATTTGCAACGCAGGATACTTATAGTTTTGTGCTAGCTTATCCTGGTTGCCAAAAATGTTTCCTCATCACTTCTGCACTTCTATTTTACTGATATTAGCAATAGGTATTGGTCGTATGCTTGACTTAAAATAGTGTGTTTTCTGCCCTGTTATGGTGCTGTCATTGACCTGCATGGTGTTAAGGTAGAAGGTAGTGTGCTTGCCGCTTTTCTGGGTGATCTTTATCCCGGTCCGGTTAGTTACCGGCAGGGTATGCTCACGGCCTTTTTTATCCAGTACGGTAATGCGCCTTAGCGTGGTGATGTGCGGTGCAGTACTTGCCATGTATAGGAAGGGCACCGTTAGCGCGGCCCCCACAATCAGCGTGGCCGGGTTAAAGCTTAAAATAACGGGCACGGGCATATTACCTGTCCTGTTGTCTTTTTTTACTTTGGCCATCTGGTGCACCAGGCTTTCGGTGGATACATGATAGGTATTGCAGCCATACAGCAACAGCATTATAAACAGAAGGGCGTATCTCATAAGCAATGATCAGGTCTTAAAGATAATGTTTTAGCCTGTATCGGGCTGTTTTCTCCACCATTTTCCGGTGCTTTTTGCGGCGGGCTTGCCCCAGTGGCATCATTTTACACTGTATCTCAAAAAATACTAAAAGCTAACGATATGAAAAACAAAATGATCAGTCTCAGCCAGAAAGCCTTCATGTTGGTGATATGCCTTATGGGGGCTGCATATGCTTTCGGGCAGGATGCTTCGCAGTCAGGCAGTAGCAGCACGCAAACCACCACTTCCACTACCACAACATCTGCGCCCGGTGCCGCTATGTGGTACAGCAACCCTATAGTCTGGGTAATAGGAGGGGTAGTATTGCTCATTATAATTATAGCCGCCATGAGAGGGGGCAATAAGAACACTACCGAGGTAACGCGCAAGGTAACTACCACTACAGAAATAAAAGAAGACTAGTTAAAATAAATAGCAGGCAGGAGGGCTGGGGGATCAGTTGGTCTTCACATCAAACCTACCTTTTTGTTACGCCCCAGCTAATGTGCCCATCGGTGAGCACAGCCGAGAACGTGGCGGAAACAATGCTGCCGGAGGCGCGCAGAAAAGTGATCTTGCCGCCGTGCAGGGCATCGCTATAATAAACGATGGTAGTGTCTGCGCTGTCGCGCACCACGGTGGGCCCAAAGGTCATGGCACCCGCAGTAGTTACAGGCGGCAGGCCTGCCGTAAGGCTGGTTTTGGCGCAGCCACTAAGGCACAGTGCCAGGGCAATGAAAATGAAAATGGTGGTGATATCAGCCACGGGTTTGCGTGGCATAATGATGGCCGCTGCGGTTGGTGTATCGTAAAGTTAAGCAATGTTTTTTGATGCCAGGATCAGTCCAGGTTGTCAATGCGGTTGAGGGTTACATTATACCGCTTCCGCTTTTTTTGTACAATGATGTTGATGCCCTGTTCGCCCATCGACAGATTCATTTCCATGGTGTTTTTACCCGTTTTGCTTGCCCATATCTCTAAAAGGTCCATGAAATTTAAATGGGAGGCTTGCGAGGAGTCCACTAGTTTATAGTCTTTGCCGTTCAGCCTTATGTGGTCGCATTGCCTGAAGTAGCTGCATACATTTGTAACACCACTTATTGCTCCCCTCTTTAAAAAATAATTTTTAACAGATGCATCATTAAACACAGTTTCCAGCACCTTGCAGTCGTTCATATTGATGCCCGTATCAGCCTGCGCATGGCACAAAATGATGGTGCAGAAATAAAATCCTATGAACAGCAGCAGGGGTTTCATATAATAGCTTGGCAATTTACCCCGGCTTCATGAGGGTATTGTAAAGATAGGTTTACTTTCATAGATATTCAATGCTGCTCCTACCGCAGCATCAGATATTCAAAGGCCAGCAGCACCATATCTACCAGCACATAAATAACAAGCAGGGAGTAATTAGAGGCCTTGTTCACATCCGTAATGATCGACTCAAATGTGGGGCAGAAAAAGTAGTTGACCCCCGTCAGTAATAAGACCACCAGCACCGCATGCTTTGATGTAAGGATGTTAATGATCGCCGACATATGCCCCAGGTCCTGCAGCAATACGGCAAAGCCCAGGATGGCAATAGTGTGGAGCACCGCTACAAAGATCAATGCTAAAATATAAGCAAGCCGGCGGACACGGGTTATTAAATAGAAAATTCGGTATACTTTAATGATCAGTACGGAAAGTGTATTCATATAAGTCGCGCCGCTAGCGGCCGCAAATATAGCCATTCTGCTTGTTTATCGTTCGTTGCGCAGAAAAATCATTATGCAGATATCCGCTGCGCCAGGTCCTCATCCTCGGGCTCCGGGGTCTTGTAGCCCGGCACATCCTCGTCCAGTATGGCATTTATATCGGCCAGCCCCAGGTTGTGCACTGCACGCAATACCCTCGTATCTATCTGGTCGGCATGTAGTTGCAGCTCGCCTTTTAAGGCTGATAGTGTGGTCCTGATGTCTTGTATATTGTTACGTTTCATAAAAAATGATAATTAAAACATGTAATCTGTATTTTTATTGGTGCACGCGGTTGGTATTGGCGTTGGTCCGCTGCGGGTTGGCGGGTATCATATTTCTTGAGGGGTCTATGTAGTCGCCATTGCTGTTAAATGGTGCTATGTTAGTATTAGGCGGCGGGTTAGTGCCCATGCTGTTGTTGATAAACATAGCGTTGCCCTGGAAGTACCTGATGCCCTGGTAAGCCCGGTATACCGGCGGCTCCTGCAAAGAGGTGTCTTTATGCACCGATGCCGGCAACTGCACATGCTGTGCCCCCGCGCGTATGGCGATAAATATGAGCAGCAAAAACAGTATCGGTTTCATGGCGCTTCTTTATAAATGATCTGCACTTTTTGCACATGAGGTGGTAATAAACCGTGCCAGCAAATCATCATTTTATTTACCCGATCGTTAAAGTTTGCAGATATTTTGCAGCTATCGCGGGATATTCGTAACTTCAGTAAAGAGGTGAGGCTTATGGGGTTAAACGCTCCGTAGCCGGCATAAAAAAGATAAGGTGTAAAGGAGGGATGTGCTATGCTGCTGATGTTGTGTGTGATATTCGTGCGTAATTTTTCGCGCAAAAGGCTTTCTAAAAGAAGACCCGGGGAAAGCTATACAAAAATTACATTGCTGAAAATAGATGCGCTGCATGATATCAATGCAGGGCCATATGCCGATCGCGAGGTGATTTGAAAATGGAAAAGCAAGATCTTAAAACGGATTAAGTTACACCCGGGGTTTTACACTGCCTGGCCAGCGGCTTTGGCTGCAGCCCGCTGTTTTTTTATTTCTTCCACAGCCATGCATATTTCATAGTCTTCATGCTCCAGGGCTATGCCTTCGCACAAAAAAATAAGGCTCTTATCAGAAAGGTGCAGCTCATTGATACGGCGCACCATATCCTCCTGCGACAACCCCATAAGATAAACCCTCAGTTTTTCATTGGCCGCTTTCGAATGTTTTTCCAGCTCCAGGAATGGTTCTGTTATATCCTTCAGTTTGTCTTCTTCATCCTGGTGGCCGGTGCGATGTGGTATGCTGTCGTTTTCCATGGTGTCTTTTTTCATAGTGTTAATATAACCGTGCCGCCGTGCTATCGCCATCCTTTCAGGGTGCGGGGTTATAAATTTAATGCCCTTGTCCGGGTTTTATTTTTTAAAGTTATTCCGTTAATTTACTTTGCGTTTTAAATGAGCAGTCATGAAAAAGACCATACAGATCACGCAGCCCGAGTACACAAAACTCATGTATATAATGACCTATCGCAAACCCACGATCATCCTGGCCACCATTGCAGGCGCCATCATGATGGTGGCATGCATCATGTACCTGGCAGGTGCGGGTTTTATTACCCCCGGCCGGCCGCCATATATCCAGATTTTTCTTGCAGTAGTGGCATTGGTTTTTTTGCCCATCACGATATATACTTCATCTGTGAAGAGCTATAAAGCCAGCCAGCGCATACAGGAGCCCATAGAATACAATTTTACCCATGATAAATTAACGATCACAGGAAGCACATTCAAAGGAGAGCGCGAGTGGGGCAAGACCTACAAGATCCTGGAGCTGAAAAACTATTTCCTCATTTATGAGAACAACATGGTCTTCAACCTCATAGTTAAAACCGCCATGAGCCCCGCTGAAGTAAGCGAGCTCCGGGAGATACTGCGCAATGTGACCATAGCCGGCACGAAGCACCTGTTCAGCAGCTGACAAGGGCAATGCAAATCTTTATCATAACCCCTCCCGCCCGGACGCCCTTCCATTATTAAAAAAAATACCCCCGCACTGCGAGGGTATAAAAACATACGAACAAGTAAGTATCTTATTTGCTGAATATCGCAGAAAGCGGGTTTGATGTATCTCCGGCTTTTGGTTTCATCTTCAGGAACTGTGCATACTGCCCCTTAGATATCGCCCCTTTTATCTGGCTCATCATAGTGCTCTGTGCTGCACCCGATTGCTTGGTATAAGCAGCCTTATCTGTAGCGGCTGTGGGTGCCAGGCTGGCCTTCTTGTTCAGGTAGCCATCTATGGCGCTGCTCACTTTTGCTTTTTGCGGCTCGGTAAGCTTCAGTGCAGGCCCCAGTTTGCCCATGATCGCATCTCTTATTTCGGGGCCTTTGTTGCCCACTACGGCGCTGGGATTGGCCACTGCCGTTTTTACTTCTTGTTTTGCTTCATCTTTTAGTTTGCCCATCATGTCTTGTGCGTGGCACGTGGCGCTGGTGATCCCTAAAGCCAGGATTCCGAAAAATAATTTCATAACAGTTTGATTTTGAGGCGCAAAAATAATGATAAATTTTCAACGGGCTAATTATTATGTTTGTAATATAATGCCTGTCATGTTGTTATGGGCAAAATGCCTCGTTTTTTTAATTTTTTTATATAAAGGCATTCCGGCAGTGATTACGTATAATGCGCCCCAGATATTATATCTTCACGCCGCCCCTTTGTAAATGACATTCTTTTTTCTTCAAAATCCATTTTTATAAATGAAGTATTGGCTTGCATTATTGCTGGCAGTAGCACCGTACCTTGTACATGCGCAAAAACAAGGGCAACCCCTTATTGATTCCTTGCTTACTGACGTTTCGGTTGCTAAGGAAGATACCGGCACAGTAAAACTTTTTGACCGGCTGGCTTACGAATATGCCAATATCGATCCTGATTCAGGCATCCTGTTTGGGCAAAAAGCACTGGACCTTGCCAATAAATTACATTGGGAAAAAGGGGCCGGCATGGCCATGGCCGACCTCGGCCTGGATCATGAAGCCAAGTCTCATCATGCTGCCGCATTAGCGTATTACCAAAAGGCCCTGGCCAATTTTGAAAAGGCAGGCGATAAAGCTAAGATAGCCCGTGTCACCGCTTTCACTGCGTTTGTATATATCGGCCAGAGCAATTATCCGCGCGCACTCGCTGCCGATTTTAAAGCATTGGGTATTTATGAGCAGCTGCGCGATAAAAAAAGCTGCGCCGCCATGATGGAAGACATAGCGCTCATTTATTTCGACCAGAAAGACTATGCCAAAACCACCGGATACTTTGCCAATGCATTGCGCATCAATAACGACCTGGGCGATAAAGAAAGCATTGCCCGCAACCTGGGCAACCAGGGCAGCGTGCTGGCCGCGCAGGGCCATTATGCAGAGGCGATAGAAAAAGAACTGAGTTCACTGGCGTTAGACCGCGAGCTGGGCAGCACCAATTATATACAGATGAACCTGGCAAACATAGGCGATGCATACAGCCAGCTGAAGGATTATAAAAACGCACTGCTCTATCAGTTGCAGGCCTTAGAGGTCAGTGAAAAGATAGGGAATAAAAACACAGTGGCCATCAACCAGGGCAACATCGGCGAGACGTATATGCGCATGGCAAAAGATTCTGCCGGCCATAGCAGGCAGGTGTATGTGCACGATGCCATAACATATCTTTCCGCTGCAGTGAAGACCTGCACAGAAACAAATTACTCAGCCCCGCTGGTCGAATTCAGCCAATGGCTTTCTGATGCTTATTCAATGGCGGGCGATTATAAAAAGGCATTCGAAAGCCTCCGCCAGTGCATGGCCACAAAAGATTCTGTATTCTCCCAGCAAAACAAAACGCTGATCAGCAACCTGGAAACACAGCGCGATGCCGAAGTGAGGAATAAAGAAATAGAGATAAAAGACGGGCAGATAAAAATAAATGAACTAACCATATCCCCCAATTCTTACCAGCAGAAAATGTATATCGCCTGTATACTCCTGCTGCTATCTATGGTGGGGCTGGTGGTGAGGTATTTGTACGTTTACCGGCAGTCGAACTCGGCGCTGGAGAAAGAAAAAAAGAAGATGCAGGTGCAGATCGAAAAGCAGGTAGACCACCTGAAAAAACAGACCACCGTACTCCATGAAATATCGCACCTGCAGGCCCACGAGGTACGCGGTGGGGTAGCCACCATCCTTGGCCTCGTGCAGCTCTTCAACCTCGAAGACTTCTCCGACCCCACCAATAAAGTAGTGGTAGAAGGCATAGCCTCCATCACCGAAAAACTGGACAGCGCCGTAAGGACCGTAATAGCAAAAGGCGACAGCATAGACCCCGCCAGCGGCAGCTACATCCGCTCCAACCTACAGGCACCACTAGTGGAGGTTTCAAGTGAGCCGGAGTAGGGGAGGCGAATGGAATGTTTTAGCTGCATTACAAGAAATATTATTTATCTTTAAAATGATATTCATCCGTAACCCGGTTTTTTATGAAAAAACTATCCATCCTTTTTCTACTCGCTGTAGCCGCCATTGCCGGTTGTCATAAAAGCAGCAGCAGCTCTTCTTCCGAGATCACCTACCTGGTAAGCCCTGCCCCGGCCACGGATGCCCACAATGTTTTGATAGAGCAATTCTCAGGCCAAAGCTGTTCAAACTGCCCTAACGGTAATACAATAATGGACACAATACAAAATGCTCATACCGGCAGGGTAAATGTGATAACGTATTACGAGGCTGATGGATCTGAAGTAACAGATACCCCTATGGGTGCGGCGTATGATTTTCGGAGCAGTGTAGCATTAATGGTCGGTAATAGTGCGATATATGGCGGCATACCAGATTTACCTCTGGCAGGCATTGACCGTATGCCATTTGGAGAGCCTAACTTGATAGGTGTGGCACAATGGGACTCTCTCATACCACTGCGCATGCCCTTATCCGACTCTGTAAATATAAACATCACCGGCACCTGCGATACCGCCACCCACACCGGTGCCCTGACCGCAACCGTTACCTACACCAAAGAAATGGCCACAAAGCAAACACTCTCTATAATGATAGTGGAAGACAGTATCATTGATAATACCTTATTTCCCTTTGGAATGGATTCCACTCACTACAGGTATGATAACGTGTTCCGGTACATGGTTACTGCCGTGCCGTATGGCGATACGCTATTAAGTGCCATGGCCATAAAAGAACCTGGCCGCGTATCGCAAAGAACATACCACTACACAATACCCACCACCAGCCCGGCTATCAAAATGACCCATTGCCATGCCATAGCCTTCGTAGCTGATAACGGTGCCGGTGGCAATTTCCAGGTGCTTCAATCTGTACAGATGAAACTGGTTCCGTAAAACTTACACTTGAACTGAAATAGGCAATGAGAACCTTGTTATTGGACTTATCAGACGCTACACCATCGGATGCCCACTGGTTTTTCTTCATTTTATTTATCGTACCTTTTGTTGTATTTCCTGCAACGGTAATTCTCATATTTAAGCTGATGGACCATTTTCACGATAAGTCAAAGCGAAATAAAGGTTGATTCAATTTCTGGCTCATTATTCCACAAAACAGAGTTCATTATTAGCCATTTTTTTGAGCCACATTTGGAAATATTCGGAGCTGCAAGTTTCGCGATTAAAACTCAAACCTCACTCCGGTCATCTTCTCGCTCAGCACCCACAGCTCCTTTGCCAGCTGCACATCATACGATTTCTTGTTCGATTTCACGATCTCCGGATATCCGCGCATGCCCATCAGCCCTGTAGGGCCTATGTATTCGCCGCCTTTCAGGCTTTCGTCAGTTGCAGCCCGTAGTATGGGCAACGCGCCCATCTCCGCGCTCTGCGCCATCAGCGGGGTAAACAATTCTATCATAAAGCCCGATGTGCGCATCAGGTTAGTGCGGCTCACTCCCGGGTGTGCTGCAATGGCTTTGGCATCTATGTTGCGCGCTTTCAGCCTGCGGTCCAGCTCGTAGATGAAGAGCAGGTTGGCCAGCTTGCTTTGTGCATAAGCCTGTATGCGGTTGTAGCCCCGTTGCCAGTTAATGTCGTTCAGGCGTATATCGCCGGTCATATGTGCCAGGCTGGCCTGGCTCACGATGCGTGCATGAGGTGTGCGTTTTATAAGGGGCATCAGTTGCGCAGTAAGAGCAAAGTGCCCCAGGTGGTTAGTGCCTATCTGTAGCTCAAAGCCCTGCTTCGTTACCTCTCTTTTTGCCGGGTACATCACACCCGCATTGTTCATCAGCACATCCAGCCTTGTGTTGTTTTTTACAAACTGTTCCGCAAAAGCCTTTACAGAATCCAGGTCGGCAAGGTCCAGCACCGCAAGCGATACATTGGCACCCGGCACGGCGCCCACTACTTCCGCCAGTGCCTTCGATCCCTTCGTCAGATCGCGCACAGCCATGGTCACGGTAGCATTCTTTTTGCATAGCGCTATGGTCGCTTGCAGTCCCACACCGCTGTTAGCGCCCGTTACTATGATCACCTTACCTTTCTGGTCAGGCATATTGGCTGTTGTCCAGTTGCTCATTTGTTGATTGCTTATTACACCACAATTTACAATTAACATGCCATGGAGTTGATGACCGGTGTCATGTTGTCTTCTGTCGTTGTTGGTATTTTTCACGAATAGCGGCAGAAGGCTATTTGTAACTTATGGCTAAGACATAGACTAATACCCATTTTGCCCTTATTTATCCACAAACAGTTTCATCCTTTTATTTTGTACTAAAACGTCCATAAATTTGCTGTATTGAAGTTTTTAACTTCATCCAGGAAGTGATGAACCGCGCCGATATTCCGAGTTTCATAAAATTAGCCGAGACTAAAAAGTAAATTGGGCAAGGCTAATTTTAGTATACATCTTGCGCGTTGGTTTATTGGAATAGGCAGAATGTGTATCAAAGAAGCCGAAAACTTTTAAAAAAGAAGGAAGAATGTAAAAAAGAAGAAAGTATTTGGTTCTAAAATAATTTTGCTTTACGCAGCACGCACTACCACAATTAATAAACGCCCCATTAAGAGGCGTTTATTAATCTTTCGATTACAAAAACATTAACTCGGTTACGTCAATTCATTATTTCAGAATGAGAGGCTTGACCGAGCATCATAATGCAAATATAGAATGATACTATGGATTATCCAAAGCACGAGGCGCTTTTTTCGCAAATTAGAATGTTAAAATACTATAGATGCGTTAATGCAGACACAAATAAAGCTGTAAATATATACAGAAGTAATATATTACTAAGCCAGTCTATTTACCCTCTAATATCTATTTTAGAGGTAGGCTTACGCAATGCCATAGATAGGGTTCTCAGAAATCATTTTAAAAGCAATAATTGGATTTTAGAACAAAAAAAGGGATTTATGATAGACCCCGCATTAACATATAAAGATAGAGCGACGGGTAAGTATATTTCAGATACTACATTTACGGATAAGATTTATAGGGTTGAAGGTAAATTTAAATTCGAAAAAACGCCTACTTTACATAATAGAATAGTAGCAGAGTTAAGTCTAGGGTTTTGGACTAAATTCTTTGATACAGCACCCATAAAGGTGTTAAAAGGTGTTCAGCTTAATGCGTTTAACAATTCGCCGGGAATACCAGCTAAAGATATTTATTCAACACTAAACGATATAAGAGCATTAAGAAACAGAATATCTCACCATGAGCCAGTTTGTTTTGATAGAAATGGAAATTTTTGCATCAAATCTTTTCATAAGAAATATTTACAAACAAAAGAAGCTATCAGGTGGATTGATTCAGATTTAGCTAATTGGAGTGAAGGTCTTGACAATGTGAATCATCACCTAAAAGCAATAATCCAATAATTTCAAACTGAGAGACTACCCCTATCCAGAATATAAAGATTGGAATAGTTTTTAGAGTATGTTGAGTCGAAAAGACTTGCAGGTTAGAAAAAAATGAATAAGGTTTTGAAATACATCACCCCGTTAAGTATTTTAGCATTTGCTGCATTTTTACTTTGCATAGCGGAGGCTATTTTTCCTGATGTTGATAGGTGGTGTAAAAAAGGCTAAATAAAAATTCGAATACAATGAATTTTATCGTGTATGTGTTGTATAGGGCATATTATAACAAGAATGAAAGTTTTTCAAGCAAGCGAGCATCTAAAACAATAAAGGCGTTTTCTTGCATTATTTTATTTTCATGCTTCATCGCTGCGCTTATTTTGTCAAAAGTGTTTCCACAAATTGAGCGGTCTGAATTCGGTAGTATTATCTTATACGTAATTTTAACCCCTGCATCCTGCGTTCTTTTTTATATCTTGTTTAAAAGAAAATTTAGCGGCGATAAAATAATTGCCTTAGGCAATCAATATGGTGATAAAGTTTCTGTGGCAACTGCCAGATTTTTGATTAGTTTTCTAATTATATCACTGATACTTTTTCTTGTGCTCCTTGCAAGTGCGTAATGGTTCAATTTGCCGTTGGTGAAGAACACCAACAACGGCGTAACCCCGATATAGCATTGTCGCAAATGCATCTATTCTTTCAACAACTTCTTCGATAACGTTGCCCTTCCTTACATTACCATTCCCTTAACTTTACATCACCTACATTTGTATAGTTAGAATAAAGCGCAACAACAGCTTCTTTCGTTACCACCTCATCGCATATCTCCCGATTCAGTGGCCCTGTAAAAAATCAGTTTTCCGCACCGTCTATTTTTGGTTTTCACTTAAACTATTTTTTATGGTAATGCTCATCTTTTTTATTGTCCTTTGGTATTCGTCATTGTTTTGCCAAACGCTTTTCCAGCACAGGTATGCCGCGCACGGTGTTGTAAGTACCCCATTAATCGGACAACTCTAAATTAGACAGATTTTTCATTTTCCAAGTGTTTTTTCCATTCAATAGGTGTCAGGTTTTTCAGTGCTTCATGAGGTCTATT
>Ga0302185_10001517_pt1 | contig 16153 bp, 9 predicted proteins | sample II_Bog_E1_1_FD_200231 | JGI IMG/M metagenome (GOLD analysis project Ga0302185, IMG submission 200231) | Peat permafrost microbial communities from Stordalen Mire near Abisko, Sweden - II_Bog_E1_2 | ecosystem: Environmental > Terrestrial > Soil > Wetlands > Peat | place: Sweden: Abisko, Stordalen... | reverse complement strand
TTGCAGTTGATCTTTGAAGTGAGGAGTCTATGGATATTTTAATTTTTTTGTGTAGTTGAAACTATAGTTTTCATATTCTAAGATGGTTTACATAGGCTAGAATATCTTTTTTTCAGATCTTTTGAATCTTTTAGGATTTTTAGAGTTAGAGAGAACTTTTTGAAGAAAGGGATCAGAAGGTGGAGGTTATTTCAAAGGAAAAACGATTTTCTAACTAGAGAAGGCTATTACCTCAGGTTAATCGTTTGGCTTATCGTCTGGAGTATCCTCATAGTCATCATACTACAATGTAACGAATGAGTTGGTTGACTTCGGTCCAACAGGTTCAATTCTAAAAACTTGTAGGGGTTCATACAATTAATAACTCTTTTTGGATATACCCCTCTGATAATTCAAATTTGTTTCTGTCTGTTAATTTCTCATAATCTTTATATCTAACGAAGTTTTTATAACTATAATTAACTGCAAAAGTATGAACGGACAATTTCTTCATTTTCCTTGCCAACAGTAGATAACAAGGCCCGCAAGCAGGAATTTACTTTTTTTGAATCGAGATTCATTTATTGTAAATTTATTAAATTCATTAGGTAACTTATATAGGTAGAAATATTCTTGGAAATTATTTTGAAAAAAGATTGTCAACCTTGAATCTAACCTGCCATATCCGACTGTGGACTTCCATATAATTAAAATAAATGGTTAATAATCAGTCTAAATCCACATCGATGACTTTAGCGTGTTCGGGTAAAACGAAGTTGTTTCTTTTTCTTGGAGGTTCTTCAACTAATGGAGGGCCTTCCCGTTTCCTCTAAGGGATGTTTAAGCTACGGATATTTTTCTTCTATTCTACTGGCGTATCATCAATTATGGCTGAATAATCGCCAGATTTATAAAAAAGAATTTATTTTATTTTATCGTTACCTTTGGTTTCTTAGAGAATAGCCTTGGTAATTGAGTCGACTACAAGCTCATAAGCCATGCATGAACAAAGAGGACATTTCCATCTGGGATTTTGGGACTATGATGTCAAAACTAGATAGTTTTTAAGATCAAAACACTGAAAATGACTGCAGAATACACCTCTTACTGGAATCTATATCCTAACTGTCGTGAGGGGACAAAGGAGAGGAATTTTAATCAGTTAACAGGTAATTTAGTCATCTCCCTTACCAAGCTTGAAACCATTCTGAAGTTGTTGCTGAGACTATGAAAAGCCAAGAGTATTATCAAGCTCAGCTTCCTTAACCAATTCTTCAATTTTAACATCTTAAATGATGAAAACTCCAATCATATGATTTTAAGGTTCATATCGTACTTCCTTTTATTTGCTTGGAGTAATAGACTCTGTAACGACCATAACGTTGTCCTGCCGAGGATAGTAATTATTTTTTAAAAGACAGAATGGCTAATCTTTTCGATATTTCAAACACGATTGCTTATTTATTGGTTCAAATTATCTACAGCTTTGATGGTTCACTGACAGTTCTGCAGAGTCAGGAAATAAACAAAAATTTTGAGAATTTTCCTTCAAACGAAGGCATCTGATCTGAATTTTCTAAGTCGGTTATAGTTCAGGGACAAAGAATGTGAGTTGGTGCTTTTTAATACCTTTCTTCATTAGTCCAATACATAGTGTCTTAACTATCTTTTTGACAGGTACCATTTTTTCTATAAAGCAAAAACAGCAAAATTCTGAATTAAGCTTTTTCTTCATACAAACAGTATGAAAGACTCTTTCGCAGTGGAAACATTTAAACGACTACTAATTTGATTATAAAATTTGCTTGGAGGGTATGCAGAAGCATTGGGGCTTTTTGGTTAAAATTTAACAAATTTCAATGGGTTTGTTTTAAATTTGCACTTTGCTAAACATAGTTAAATTTTAAAATTTTTATGCGGGTGTTTTTATTATTTACAAGTTGAATTGAGTTTTACTCTTTAGTCCTGCTAGTAGTCCATCTGAATTTTTTGGGCCATAAAAATTAGCGAGTTTCTGTTATTCGTGGGTTTAAAACTCTACGTTTGGAAAATTTATCTTTTTTTTTAAGATATTGAGAAATTTTTCATTATTGAGGAGCTACTTGAGTCGATTACTGAACTGTTAGTTGATAAGTTTTGCCCTAGTGACGATCTCGTCTGTAATATTTTGAAGGGAACCTGTCTTGCGAATCAATCTTCGAGTGTATTAATAGGCCAATGCTTTATATAGATAAGCAAAGCTATTCTAATTTTTAGGAGTGATGGTGTAGAGCTGTCGAGCTAGATCGCCAATGAAGTTATAAGGTACATGGCCAATATGTTGCTCGATAATATCAATTGGTTCTGTACTAATTGGTGATGACATTAAAATATTATAAAGCCCTCCAAACTAGCAGTTCCAAATTAAAGTTACTCGATTGTGAATACCACTCAAGTTATAATTTTATTAAACAGTATGATTAAATTATCATAAAAATATCATCATCTCACTGACTCTATTTCTGAATAAATATTTATTATGCTGTCATAACGTTCAAAGTTGGGCTTATTTATTACTTTTATGTTTTTTACTATCAAATCTTATGAAAATTATTCAAGGAGGATCTTGATTCTTTTGGACCATTCCTGATTTCTGACATCTAAATAAAAAGGATGATCTTCATATTATATCCTAGTAGTAAGTCGTTGGGGCGCTGATTAATAATTTATAATTGTAACTCATTAGTTGATGGGAAACGACCAAAGCTAAGCCGTTGGTGATACCTTTCACAAATAAGATTGGCAACTCCTGGAAGGCAATCAAAATAGGAGATTATGGGCCAACCGTCGTGACCCTGGTTTTACAATTGAACAATATGAAATATTCCCTGAGAATCAGCAGCAATTCAATTACTAAAAGGATATTTACTACTTGCGTAAAAACAGTAACTATCTCGTTGCAGCCTTCTACCTACAAAATCAAGAACAGGCAGATTTTTGCTCAAGTAGCTATCGTCAAAGACTCTTTATTGAGGCTATACCCATTCGATTGTCAGATATTGAACATATACCCTTTCCTGACTACCTTCATCTGTATAATCAAACTCTCAGAGGCTTTCATCAACTAGCCAAGGAGATTGGCTATTTTTCAGTCGAGGAAGAACTTATTGGCATCAACAGCAAGGGAATTGTCAAAGTATGGATGAACGAGCAGTTTGAGAAAAGTTTTGCCTTTGGAGGTTCCACTCTCACAGAAGAAATGATGGTTAGAAGCATAATTGAACTGATTGACAAAAATCTACTTCAAGTGCAGCAGCCCAATAATGTACCTACAGTAATTAACTTTCTGTACCGTAGCTTACAGGTTCTAAAATTTGAATAAGCTATTCATGAATTTTAAACATTTGTTCGTCAATTCAATGAAGGAAAAGTGCCTGAGAAGCTGGCGTGTATCGACAGGGTTGGAGGAGTACCTGCAATTGTCAATAGAAATAAAAATCATGCTAAAAGTAGTACGGTGATTAGAGATCAAAACCGTGTTTCGTCTTCAAATATTTATAATTCTTCTCAAATAAACGAATACTAAAGACCGCAGCTTATAGAGGCAAGCCTGTTAAAGAATAGCATTTTTGCTGGTTCCCTTGACAAAATATCCTAGCAATCGATTCATTCAGGTTATTCTAATTCACTAGAGAACAGTAATACTCGAGGTGCTATGATGTGTAGCAGCTCAGTATTTGTAGAAAGGAAATTGGATGATCAGTTAAAAAGCAGGTAGCAAATCCCTGTCGAAAGAAATCCTCATAACAAATTCACCATCATTTAATTACTCAAAGAATCTAATACATTCAATAAAGTTGGAGATCATTCATTTGTTTATTAAGATTCTAAACCTTCTCATTTTGTGAGGGGTAATTTACAAAATCAGCATGCAGCTCAATCTATCAAAACTTTACGATAGCAAAACTCTGTGTAAGCGCAAAATTTTCAAAGACAGCTTTCGGCGACAGATCGTGTCTTTAATCCACAATGGACAAGCGCTCAAAAGCCACAAAATAAGTCTAATTAAATGCTTTTTCAGCAATATAGCCCTCAACCATCTTATTAAAAAGGGCAACCCATTAGGTTTCTTTCCCCTCAGCCGGCACAGCAATTATCTCCTCAATTCAATTAGCGGATATTTAATTCACCTATTTCTCGCGGAGATGTTCCAATAATACCCGCAACCTTTTCTCCTTCATTCAATGTTGCCCAAACCAATACACAAAGAGGTTTTGTTCTATAAAAAAAAGTTGGGATGCTTCCAAATCAATTGATTTCTCCAGAGAGAAATATTGGTAGTCCCATAGTAAATGTTTCAACCAATGAAGTGCCCAGGAAATTATTCATACAACAGCAGCAGCAGCAGCAGCAGCAGCAACAACATCAACAACCTTAGTATAAATCTCTAAAATCCCAAGAGCCGCCTGTTAGCTACAATTATACTGGACAAAATATATCCAGTTCTCCATCCTATAATATTCCATCATCATCTTATCAAATAAACTAGAATAAAGAAGAAGACATTTCTGTCACTTTCAATCCCAAAGTATATGGGAAATAAACAACCAGTAGCAGTTATAACTACGTCGCAACTGATGTAAACATCGATGATGGTAAATCTTCCAATGATTTTATCAACAAATTAAAAATTATGGACTCCCCTGCGCCTTCAATAAATGCTGCGTAAATTATTATTGACTCAGTTCAATTAAGAGAACTTTTTAAAGCAAACAGACCGGATAAACACCGACAAAAAGTCAGCAGTTTAATTATGAGTCTTTCCTTCCCGCTCAAAAGACGACATACGCAGAACCTTTTCAGTACAGAACTCTAAACTATCAAACTGTTTCTGACTCAAATATGCCCACTAAAATGAACTACTCCCTTTAAAATGATGAGTAGTTTGGACGTAATACCGTTAGTATAATCGCTCCTCAACTGTAGTTTGGTAGCCATGTAAGCAATAGAAGCAAGAGATCCAATGGTACTCCCTTGAAGTTTGAACGAAATCTGGAAATGAAATACTCAGTGTTATAGTAGGACGGGCTATAATATAAATCTAAATGCTAACCTTCTGGTTTCTCACATGTTTTTGATCCATCACGAGGCATCTATCGATGATTATCCTCGAATTATTTTAAAATTAACTGCTAAATACTTTCATTAAAAATAAATATTCTTATATTAGTTATATTAACTATATTATGCAGTATATTGTATCCTTAATTTCCATTAGACCTATCTTAATTGTCAAAAAAAATATTAATTTACAACAATGGCATCAGCATGGATCATTTTTATCATTTTGTTTGTCTGTAAAGCAGACTACGCTCCAGATGGCTATCTCGACCAATCACCCCCTACTCCACAGTCAGAATTTAAAGAGTTTCCAAAAATACTGTGGACTTATTGGGATAAGGGTCTGGATAATGCAAAGCTTTGGACTAAATTATGTCTTAATAATCTTCGCCACTTTAGTCAAATGAGCGGTTTCGAACTTAGATTTCTCACCGATCAAAACTACACTAACTATCTGTCAAGGTAAAACAGCTTAAGAATGCAAGGCTATGTAAATTTATTGGCAAAAAATAAATTACCCGTCCAAGCGAAATCCGATCTCTTGCGAAGTTTTTTGATGTATGAACACGGAGGGATGTACTTGGATGCGAACTCTTACTTTACACGTGATTTCGGGTGGACGTCAAAACTTTATGAATGGCCGTGGATATATAATCGCATTTCTCCCGATCCGTAAGTTCTCCTTTTTACTATGAGAAGAGATATTAAATATCGGGGTAACGATAGCAGAATATTTGACTAAAGACTTGGTCAGAACATCAGCTTGTTTCCCAGTTTTTAAAACTGGTTCATGCTGGCGAGGCCAAATTCAGAGTTTTATGCTGATCTACTGGATACCTTTGCCCTATGTCTTTAAAATGGATATGAGTGGATGAACAAGGATGGCCTTACTCGAGGTATTGATTATAGCCAGCAATATTCCAACTACTTCCTTCTTGGTAATTTTGCACTGTCAATAGTAGTGCACAACAAGCAGGCGTAACTAGACGCGGCTATAAATCCCCCAATTCGGTACGCAGTGGATTACTATAAACTTTGGACTATGTACTCGTAATCATCAGGGTATTTCTTTTATCTGAATATTCTAGCTTATGAGATATTTACTATGCAACCTTAGTTCTCATCTCGTGATCTTGATGACATTTATGAGTATTAGACTCATTTATTGCTTGTAAAATCAACTGGTGACACCACTAGAACCTACGAAAAGATAGTGCAAGAGATATATAATAAAAGTTGTATATAAGTATCTCATTAAATTAAACCTCAATCCTTATTTTATCAGAGCCTTGTGAATATCTCATCAATGTTTCCAGAAGTGGATAGTTTGAAGAAAACCCTATCTTATAATGAAGAGAAATGCAATGTTATAGCCTAAAAAACTGATAATGTCAGGCATCTATTTACTGTCTTCAAATATGCGATGCTGGCAGCAATCATCTGCATAATAATGGCCGCTCCGACAACTTACGTTTTCAGATTAGCAAATGGAAAGATAGTAAAGAATTAATTCGATAAATGATATATCTTGGTCATTGGCTGAAAATAAAATTAATTATAAACCATATAAAACAATTAATTATTGAAATATGATTTTGGGCCATTTTATATTCATATCATAGAGCCAATTATCGATTAGAAATCAAGCAAATCAACAAACATCTGATGACAATATTTTAGTGATTTTTATAAATACTATGAATTCGATAAAAGAGTGGACAGACCTATCTTCTAAATGATGTTTGACTATTCGAAATGGTTAAAAATTAATTACCGTTAAAATTATCTTTAAATTTTGTGCAACCGAACGAACTTATTATAATCATCTAAGAAAATATACTTTGAAACTGTAAGAAAATTTAAACTTCTAAATTGTTTCTTGTCGTAGGATAATCTTGGCATGATTTTCTATTATATTTTTATAATGATATCAGTTTACTACTGCTATGCTATTCTTAAGATTAAATCAATCATATATGGAAATCATAAACTGTTTTATTATATTTACTCATGCTGTAGTCTGTATTTTAATTTCCCATGAAAACATACGGAGAGTATAAAATTGTAGGTCAGAAGCTTGGATCCGGTGCCTTCGGAGAAATCTATACCGCTTTTAACAAGCGCAACGAGAAGTTCGCTCTCAAAGTTGAAAAAACTACTTCAAAAAATCCTCAGCTATACTACTAATCAAAGATATTGCAGATATTAGACAGCGACGGACGCTCTAACTAAAGAGGTATCCTTAAAGTAACAATAAAGCTATGCAGATATTTGATTATTTTACTGAAGGAGAGGAAAGTGTGATGGTCATGAAAGTGCTTGGCAGTTCGTTGTAGTCACTTTTTAAACAGTATGGTAAGATTTTTCCCTTAAAGACCATCGTGATGATAGGCTTACAGGTGTTGGAAAGGATAGAGTATATTCACTCTCAAGGGTTTATCCACCGCGACATTAAACCAGATAATTTTCTGATCGGCAAAGACAAGGAGAGCAACACCATATTTGTGATTGACTTCGGGCTCGCAAAGAAGTATCAGCTGAATGGTAGTCACATAGCTTACAAGGACAATAAAAATCTCACTGGTACTGCAAGGTATGCTTCAATCAACACTCATCTTGGAGTAGAGCAAGGCAGGAGAGATGATCTTGAGGGCATGCTATACATGCTCATCTACTTTTTCCTTGGACAGCTTCCTTGGCAAAACATGGATGCCAAGGATAAAAAATAAAAATACTAAAAAATCCTTTAGAAAAAACTTATGACTTCGCCAGAGGCTCTTTGTCATGAACTGCCCCATCAGTTCGTAACTCTTCTAAAATACGTTCGTAACTTATATTTCGACTCTAAGCCTGACTACACCTACATCCGCAGAGAATTGGAAGCAATTTTGGAAAGCAACAATCACACCAACGATCAATTATTTTGTTGGAACTCCATATGATTCTCATTTATCTGCTTCTGATTCTAATTGTCATAAAAATTGTAGTTTCCATTTGCATTGATTTTAGAAATAAGTAAAGAAGGAGTGACAAGATTGGTCATTAAGAGCAAGAGATGATCATCACGTTTAATTCATCAATTGTAATCATATTAAATCAACGTTTATTTGATTTACAATTCGAGCAGATAAATGATCAGTCAACAGAGGGATAAAAGATTCAATCGAGAAATTACTCGGCTTATCAAAACACCTCGCCAAAGTGCTAACGTCTCTATTGATTCTAAAAGTATCGCCCATGAATAATAACCTAAAAAAATATCGGTTGAATTAAATGAGGTTACAAAGGAAACAATCTTTATCAATGAAGAAAGAGCAGCCGTTAACTTCACTGAGACGACTTTAAATATTCTAAGAAAATGGGCAGTGGCTGATAAGAATTATTTTAAAAAATTAATGCTTGAGAAAGGAATGAGAGAAGAAACAATAAAATAATAAAAAAGGCTAAGTAAGATACGAAACGATCGAAAATTTCAACTATCAAGCGATTGTGAACTATCTCTGGCGGCTTTAAACAACATTTTGAACCTTTCAGGAGAAATTATTTACGATATTACTACATTGAAATCAAACAGCAAAACTTAAAATAAATTTAGAAGAAATCAGATTCATTAAATGAACAAACAGCTACAAATCATCAACCAACAGATTCAGTTGTATAATTTTGCAGGTGTTCGCTTTATAATTCAGGAATTGCTAAAGAAATTCGGAAAGGATGAGTTTCTGGAGTAAAAGATTGGATATTTGAGTTACATTCAATGGCTAACCGAAGAGTATGAAAAATAAACGGGTATCCTCAATTAAGTGACCGAATATCTTTAAAAATTAAGTTGGATTAACCCTTCTTTTGAGAGCAGACATTTTTCGATTCAAAACCTGAAAAAATTAAAAAAGTAACTAATAATAGCAGTAAATCGAGAAAATCAAAAGCAATAGCCTAATCAAAGAATTTTGACTGCTATATCACAGGTTCATAGAATATAGGGAACTCTTCTGGTTTGCTTCTAAGCTAAAACCTTCAGAACCGGAGTTGAAAATCAAAATAAATGGGAGTCAGTTCCTAAATAGCAAGATGCAAGTAACAAAAATGGGCAATGCTAAAAATAATACTTGTTGCAAAAAGGCCGTGGGATTAAATAAGATGAATCGAAATTGCCCACTGATAAACGAGCAAAATCACCGCATCATTCAATCACAAAGATATAAGAATATGCTGTCAATCTAAAGAGGTAATTAGCTTAAACAAATCTGTATCTAAAGACTATAGCTATCTCTTTTCAAAAACATAATTTGTTTGGATAACATTTAACTGTTGAATTGAGAAAATGTTATGAAAAATATTAGAATAACTATCTAATCGTTAATATTAGAGCTAACTTGTAAAAAATTATACATTCCATACAGTAAAAAGAAAGATCCGCCAAGTAGAGTTTTATGTATTAAAATTAAGTCAAAAGGGTGAAGAAAGAAAATTAAAAACTTAAAAGAATATTAGAATAACTCAACAATCAATCTCATGTCCCGCAGTAAGCATAGAATGAGGAGGTCTTTTTAGAACAGTAAATCAAATCATCATAAATATTATATTTGCAAAAAGAAGAAGAAATGATAGATCAACATATTAATGCAATTAATACCAGCCTTTCTTCCAAAAAATGGAATGAATCAAAAAAATTAATAAATATATTCAATTAAAAATGTAAGGAATCATCGAATCCAATGATCATCAAATATCTCTAAAACATGAATGCCATATTAATTATTGTCGAGTCATGCGAAGACCTCTTGAGTTAATTGACAAAAAAATAAGAGAAAGTTAAATAGATTGAAGCGTAGCTAAATTATTCTGAACAGCAAAGGTAAATATAAAGAGGATAAGGATAAAATCGAAAATGCTAATGGGATTAAATAAGAATATAACAGATAAATATAATTAATCAACTATCAGCTGAAATTGAAATAACCAAGAAAAATCAGAACGAACTGTCAAATCAGTATAAGGCTGACATTGAAAATTATCGCTAGTTGAACTCTAAGCTAAAATCGGCATCTAATAATGAGGAAGGAAATAGCCAATAAATGCAGCAGTACTCAGTTAACAAAGGGACATTAAATGAATTACCTAAATTATTGGCTGAGGAACGAGAGCGTTGTCTATCTTAATTTATGCAGGTTTAGTTGCCATCGATTATATTATCAAAACAAGATGAATGGCAATCAAACAATCAATATATTATCGATACGATTCTTTCCGAACAACAAAGAATTTTAGAAGAGGAAAGAGCATAGGATAGAGTGACATTTGATAAGATCCTTCAACGAGAAAAAGATATATCTAAGTCACAACTTGAATAATAAAAAAGGCATTGGATGTTGCAAAAGTCTTTATAATAAAAATAATGGCAAAAGACTTTGTAATGCGAAAGAAAATAGTTTCAAAAATATAAGCAATAGTATGAGTTAAAACTGGATACATTCACAGATAAAACCCCTGTTTTGATAAAATAGTAAAAGTAGAAACAAGCGGTGTAAAAAATAGAAATACAGTAAATATAAGATAAATCTCTAAACAGTGTCATGGCTTAAAGATAGCAGCAGCAAATCAGATTTTATTAGAACCAATTTAGTCAATTAAGTCAATTACAGACATAACTGAATAGCAATCGATCAATTATTTCCAAATATTAATTGCAAGTGTCTTAAAATTATAGGAAAATGGAAGAAGCATAAAATTATTATAAGGAGCAGATTGATCAGGCATTAGATATTATCCAATCCTTGGAAAAGGACAAAATAAATCATAAAATAGAAGTTTAAAAGCTTTAAGAGTAGATCATAAAATTAATAGCTTAAGCAGAAGACTCCAAAAAGATATCAAGAATGGAAATTGCAAAATCAAATCAGCTATAAAGTTAATTGAATTAATTTCATAAGAATTTTTCACTTTACGAAATCGACAAAATAAAAAAATAGATAAATGAGCTGTAGTAAACTAAGAGGCATCTATAATAAAAAATTATGGAGGTATAATAACGATAGAGAAACAGACCAATATCAGATGACCTGACAAGTTTTAAGCATTTTGTTAAATTGTACTCTAACCCTCTTGTGAACGATCTCTTTCAAGAGAAAATCATTTTTGATATATAGATTTATCAATCATTCTTGAATAAATTAGAAAAGAGTTTGATAGGAGATTCATTTCAAGAATATTTAATATGTTGGAAGCAAACTGTTTCAAAATTAATCAGAGGCCGAATTGTCAGTCTATCTTCACAGATATAATCTCAGGCTTAGTAAATCTTTGGCCTTAAAGCTGAAATAAAAGAAACTCTTAACAAACAAAAATAAAATAGAGATAGTCAGCTGGTAATTGAATATATATCAGTTTTGAGGGATATTAAAAAGATGGCCAGATCCTATAAATAAACCGGCGATCATCATAGCATAGAATCACTATACACCTGTTTGGGAATTAAATGACGAAATAATAAATAAGTTTTACGAAAATGATGATAAAATAATATAATTTTTATTCTCTCTCAAATATAATAATCATCTATTTCCGCCTATCACAGTTATATAAAGTGGAGATAATAGTAGCACAGCTACTTATTCTTTAAGGATTCAAGATATTTAAAGATTTAAAGTTACTACCGTTGGGTCAAAGATTATTTTCTCCATTACAATATATTATAATGATAACTCAAAAAACTGACGGTGAACGCTTTGTAAAGATGCTAATGAAGGTAAACTCTACTTCCGATAAGAATGATAAAATTGAAACTACTTCCTCCCAAAACTCTTTTCTAAAAGATTTAAGTATCCGCTCTGAAAAATCCACTAAATACGCAAGCAATATATAAACGCGCCTAGCGCAAACTCCTATGGATGAAAGACGAGCAGTTAAAATTTTACTTGAGGAACCAGAAATTATAATAAACAGACAAGCTATACGGATGAAAACTGAAGTTATTCCTACCTCCAACGGAATTAGAATTATTGTGCTCGTGGGAGAGACTACTATTAATTTAAGTTGGCTTCATTCCATCCAGGAACTTGAACCTGGCAAAATACTACTATTATATTATGACCTCAAAGGTTTGGGAGAGAGAAAGCCCAAGATATAATCACTAATAATTTAAGGAGGAAGAAATCAAGGTTCAACTCTGTTGTCTGCTTTGAATCTGATGCATGGAAAATATCACGATGATGAAGTATAGAAGCTGTACCACTATCTTTGCTGACTCATTTTCATTTACTCCTATATTGATGAAATATAATTTCCTAATATTTTTTATTTGAACTGGCTATTTGTGGCTGCGAATAGTTTGGTTCCTCCAAATGCTCTTTTTTATAGTTGTGGCTGTCTTCTTATAGCACGGAAGGCACTATATTTTACTCTATAAATTAATAATTTATATCTTTAAAATATACTAGTAGGGTTCTCTTTACAAGTTCAAAGATATGGAGATAACTATCTAAAAAATAATAAGGCCATTGGATGCATTGCATTTATAGTAAGAAATCCTTATTTATTACTGAAGTATCTCCTTAAATATTTTTTCCTATTTTGACTCATCCATCAATAATTTTCATCTTCGCATAATTGTAAAAATGATTTAACTGTTGCGTTTTGAAATTGGAAGAGAATATAAGATAGTTTAAATGCAAGAGCATTGTTTTTATGAAAAGTACTTTATATTTTATTTTTATTCATGAAGGAATAACCTTTACCGAGAATGACTTTCGAAACGAAGCTCATTTTTACAACAGTTCTATCAATTATCTGGGTACTTGCTACAATTGGTGAACCCTCCGTCCTTCCTGATATGAGTGATCTCGCACTATCTGATTATAACATAGATTACATATTCTAAACTACACTTGCAGTCTAGACCAAAGTATTTAGGAAAAGGATTGTCCAAGAAGCTGATGGAATTTGGAATTACCTTCCTTATCTTCCCTACTTAAATAATTAAAAATGGGTAGAACTTGATATTTAACTCAAGACTCGAATAGGATTCAAATTAGATGGGTCGTCATCTGTCGCCACTTTAGACCCATTAACGAATAATCTAAACTTTAATATCTTGGAACCAACTATCCTCGATAGGCAAGGAATAATTAATACAGTATAGCAATCTTCTAATTTATTTGCCAAATGGGATCTAGTTGAGCTTGATAAAAACAAAAAATAACTACTGGATTATATTTGTGAAGCCGAAAGCCAGCTACAATTGGCTAATTTTAAAGAGGATTAAAATAAAATGGGTTCACTCATCAAGCGTTTATAATCTCAGTTGGACTTAGTTAGCAGTGCGAATAGATTTTCTGTTAGAAAATGGATTAATACACTCAATAACAGGGTCAATGAAATCGCAAATTCATTTCTTTATATGTTCACTGGCGTAAATAAACTTTAATATCCTCATAGAGAAGAGTTAAAATATGAAACTTTTAACCCTAAGGATTATCGGGAAAGAAAATTATCTCAAGGATCAAATACTAATACAAAATAAGAGAAGCCCGAACAGTCAGGAAAGTTTAAGGAGATTACTTATAACTAGCAAGAAAATCGCCTCCGGAATGAAATGCGGGAGAGAAAACAATATAAATGATAATTTATCGATTTAGTATATAGTAAATATCACATAAAAAATAGTCAAATCACGGGACTACCTCGCAAAGATAGCATAGCTGTATTATACTTAAAAATTGAGTACTTTCTTTTCAGCATATAATTTCCCACAACTATTGCTAAAGTACAGATTGGTACGATAAATACTAATGCTGGTTGTGGATGCTTAAAAAAATGCATTGCAGAATAAGTGCTAATCATGCTCACCCCATAAGCGCTAAGGGCAATATAATATAACCATAATTTAAAGTCTTATATCGTCTTAGGCCGGTTTTCGCTGTGGATACAACAGTCTACATCATATTTTAGGCATAGAGACAGAAGCAAACCTGGAAGAATAATATCTCCTAGTCCGAGAATGCTGAAATCTATTGTATTTGAGGAATTATAATATGGAAATTTCAGTCTAAGTGGTAACTCTATACTTTTTGCAACTGTTACCATCACGTCCGATTAGTATACCCAGTATAGGTCATAAAAAAAGAGCAGCCAGAGAATGGGCAATGCGACTTTAAATGACCGAAAATTTCCTTATTTAATGCCTATAACTGCAAACCCTAAAGAAAAGAAATTGTTTAATAGCCAATCTTTAGTCGATATGTAAAGTAAAGTAGCAGTGAGCCAGAAGGCAAGATTTAATAGATAAGTTATTAAAACCTTAAGAATTGATTATATTTCCAAAGAGAAATTCCATTCTTTTGTGAGTTAAACTGTAAAGTGACTCAAATACGTCTTGGCCCACTGATATCCATAAAATGATGTTATCAATACAAAGATCAAATCTAACAGAATATTAAGAGTGAATTAATTGGTTCTGATTATTGCCACGTAGAGCAACAAAAGCATAACAGTAGCTGTTACTGGATACTTTAAGATTTACCATAGTTTTTACCAACCTTTCTGACTCTACTCAATTTATTGCTATTCGCATTTTTTGATCTGTGCGTAAGATGCTGTTTGAAGAGTCGCTGATAGAACACTCCCAATGTGAATTGATAAAATAGCTGAAGACAATAGCTGAAAGAAAACTGGAAGGGGATAAAAATAGGAGATAATGTTAATGCCAAGGAGGAAAGTGAATGGGGTCCAAAAATTTGCAATTAATTGTGATTTCATAAAAATTAAATACATAAATTAAATTTAACTCGAGTAAAAAAGAAAATTAACTATACCTATAAGTTATTTATAATGAATAGAAGGTTCAAATCATTCCAAGATGGATGGGTTACTATAAAGTCTGAAATGAATGACTCCTGAATGTTACATGACCACATGATTCACAAATTATACTTTTGAGAGAGCAATGGCTTTTTGGCAGGGACAAATGAAGTTTTCATCTTCCAAGTACCTGCTTCTTAGATCAAGTACAGTTCTTGTTCGCATTATATTATGTCTATTGTCGTCCAAGCAAATGAAGGCATAATTTTTGCTACAGCATTATTAATTTCCTTCATAGATATGGGTATAAACGTATTTAAAGTAATGACGATTGTGTCTATATTAGATTATATACCCACATGCTTCGCATTTGAATTTTTTAACCTATTCGAAATTATGCCAGCCTTGAAAAAAGGATTTAATTATTCCTGAGCATCTCAGCATTAATTAATGATAAGTATGAAACTTTATAGGAAGAGCATTTCTTTTTGACAAATATTTCACAAACTCAGAATCTATTAAGAAATTCCTAATTGAAACTTTTTGTCGACTCAAATGTTATTTCATTTTTTGTTAATTTGCCTAATAAAATATCTCCTTGTTGAAAACAAGAAGGTTAGAACGAATATCTTGCTCCTCACCATTGACATAGAGGTGCCGATAAAAATCATATTTATTTGCAAAAGTGTTACTACAGGTAAAGCATTGATATCGCCTCCTCTTTAAATTAGAATTTTATTAAGAAAGGCCATCATAGATAATTTTATCGCTTATATGAATATAAGCATGACTAAATGTAAATGAGAGAATTTATCGAGGGATTGAGAAATAATGAACAGTAAAATTGGTTATTTATCGATGAAAGTCTGAGGGGTTTAAATATTTTCCACTTTGGCCTTATTTGTATTTTTAGGGTTGTTTTTTAGTTTTGTGCTCTTCAATGATTGGCTTTGGCTTTGATTTCAGCTCACACTGCTTCTCCTTCACTTTTGCCTTCCAGTCTGCCTCATCGTAAATGAAATGTGAGGAGTCTTCATTCTAAAGCTAGCCGCAGTCAATGAGACAGTGATTAATGAAGTCAATGATCCGAGCAAAAGGCAGGCTGCAATGCCCACAGTAAAAGGCCTCTCTTTTGAGACTCCTTTTCTTTATCAGCACAAACCCGTTCCACCATATTTAATGTGCGGGTTCCTTTAATTTAGTTTTCCACTCAGAGTCATTTGAGGTTGACTCGTTCTTGCTCCAAGACGATTGATGTTTCTTATCAATGAAAGGC
>Ga0302185_10001507_pt1 | contig 16228 bp, 9 predicted proteins | sample II_Bog_E1_1_FD_200231 | JGI IMG/M metagenome (GOLD analysis project Ga0302185, IMG submission 200231) | Peat permafrost microbial communities from Stordalen Mire near Abisko, Sweden - II_Bog_E1_2 | ecosystem: Environmental > Terrestrial > Soil > Wetlands > Peat | place: Sweden: Abisko, Stordalen... | reverse complement strand
CTTATTTATGAAAATCAGATCTAGCAAATTCCTGAATAACCATCACAGCAAATAGTACAGTATTCCCCACATAGGTCAGGAACCACATCGCAAAAAATTTACCTAAAGGCCACTCCAATACCTATTATCATACAGATAGGAAAGAAGATGACCCCTAAAATGCAGCAAACTCCATCTAACTCACATAAAAATTAACAAGAAAATCCGAATAAGCCAGTTATAATTGTAACGAGGAGCATACCAAGGATTACTAAAAGGTCTCTAAACATGAAAATGAAGAGCATTAACAAAGTAAAGAGGATAATTAGGACCAATTTGAATGGAGCTTTTAGAATGCAAGCAATAGTCTCTCCAAAGGTCTATTAGCAGCATCCGCAATCGCAGCAGGGGGGCTCAGGAGGTGGTGGTATATAAGCAGCTGCTTCTGCTCCCTCTGCGACTGCAATGAGGTTGCCGTTTTAGTCGTGATTACCATAGTGAGCAGGGGCCCATACCGCACTGCAGACATAGCAGAACTGATAACCACATCGACAGGTCATGTGATTGCAGCCTTGATTCTTCTCAATCACGAATTTGCATTGTTTGCACTGGCGGTAGTGAAGGTTGTTCTGAAAGAACTCCACTTATTGCTGGTCGCACAGTCCTTCGTGTTTTGCCAGCAGACACTTGGCGCAGAACTCAGACTCACACGTATTACAGACCATGACTCCATCAGCAACGATGGTAATGATTCCTTCGCAGTTTTACTTGGGACACAGCTTTTTGTTGGGATCGTTGGCCGTTTGGTAGAACTGATGTATCTTTCGGTAGTTCTTCTGGATGTCGATGGGGAGCTGCTTAAAGAAGAGGGCGCTGGTATCGATGAGGGTGTTGCAGCCGTCCCTCGGACAGGCGACTTCCTAAAACATTTTGACCTTGTAGATGACGTAGTGGTGCAGGCAGGACTCGCAGAAGTTGCACTTGTGCTCGCACTCGCACAAAAATAGCTGCGGCTTGTCCTCCTTCTTCATTTACGATTCGCATATTTCACAGGTGCCAATGCTTTTTCCGAATTTGCTCCTAAACATACTGCCTATTTTAGATTGTTTTGTGGAATGTTTGATGGTGACATCATCACTTTTATATTTTCCTAGAGGAGGAAGTTAAATGCTTTGCCGTAGAGCTTCCTGCATTGCTTGAGGAACTCTAAACCGTCTTCCAAGCGTAGCTGACAACGCATGTTCTGATTGTACGCCGATATTATGAGGGTCAATCGATTCTGCTCTTTAACTTTAATGTCGGACATTTCTTCTCCCATCATCTCCCACAACTATACTGTCAGTTTTTTTGAAGTTCATCAAATGTAATGTATGAGATAAATAAATATAAGCAAAAATAAATATTTATAGATTCGTAAAGAAATTTAGACCTTTTCTAATGATATCGGTATAATTTTGGTTATTTCGTATAAAACTATTTATCTTTTATTTTCTTTTGCATCTTTCATCAAAGCAAACCAAAAACATTTCTCTTCAAAACATTTCAAATATCATATAAAACTAATTATGGATCATTCAATCGTTTAAACTGTCCAATTTCATTCTTTTTCGAGGCATTATTCTTGATTATAGCTCGAATCCAAATTTTGCCATTATGTACTACTTCCATACTTTACTGCTATCACTATTAAATTTCTACCTGTTATTTTCAATATGCTTGATATACTAGATCTGAGGACGCTCTCCTCCTTCTTTAAAGAATCTTTCAGCCTTTATACGTTGGCTCCATAAAGCTTTGTACTCTTTTGATTGGTTCCAAGCATATTCAGCGACCTCATATTCCTTCGTCTTGGCCTCGATAAAATACCTGACAGGAACAAAGTCTTTGTAATTTGAAAAATGAAACTCAGCAATAAATAACTAGTGAGCCTCCTACTAAATCGATCGAACTGGCGCTAAGAATAACTATATTTTTTAGACGCATTGGTCAACTAGATCGTTACCAACCCTTTTTACTTCAGGAGAAGTAATCGGCTATTTGAGAGGTTTCAGCTGGCCATCTTCTGATCTTTCTCGATTAATGGTGAATATTATTTTTCGAATAAAACGAAGGGTTAAAAAAGATAGAAGTTCGCAAAATTCCTTTTCTTTTAATTTTTAAAACACAGCACTTCCGAGAGAAATATATGATTAAAATTTCTTCAACCCAAAGCATAGAAAATTATACGATCTATTGCGTATAAATTGTTAAAACTCTTCGCGGGGTGCAGACTCAGCCGAGTTCACCAAGAACACTTTTTAATCCATTTCCAAAGTTTCATCCTCCGATATTTCTATTTCCCTAAACTAATCGTCTTCTCCTTGGTCATCGGGTTTTTCTGACGTTTGTTTTTTTAGTTTTTTGTAAAGAGACAAAAATTTATAGTATTTTTCGCATTCAGTGGAAAAGATATCTGATAGAAAGAGTTTCATACCCTTATCCAAATCTTTGGGGTATTTTTCGGATATCCACGTCAATACTTCTTCAGTAAATATGGAGGAATACAATATTTGCACTTGTGAATGCATGGTTTTAACTGTTTGGATATTGGGCTTAAAGTCTCCATGCGTTGATTGAATCCGTTTGAACAAATCGTAGAAGGGATACCCGAAATGTTCTTCGTAGATCAATTTTTAATAGATTTTTGATATCGTTTATAAGTAACTTTCTTCCTTCTTTTAGAGACCACCCTCCTCTTCTTGAAGATGTTTGTCTATCTTTTTATTTCGAGCCTATTTATGACCAACTTCGTCCATCTGAAAACTAAGATCCTCATCTTGGATCAATTTATAGATTTAGCGAACGACTGCTGCTTGTTATGGGGAAAGATTTAAACATATTGACTCTACTGCTTGTGCACTCTCGTCATCTAGTAGATATTTTATTGATTATCTGTCGTCCTGCTCTAGCAATACTTTGATTTGAGATATCAATTCAGCCGCCATCGATTATAAGGTAATTTAATAATATAAATGGGGTGCTAAGTCGTATCAGTCTATGCAGACGAACTACCTGGAAAAATAGGATATTCGAAATAAATTATGTAGGATTTAATCGAGCGAGATTTCAGAAAGAAAAGAGACATTTCATCTCTTGAAAAGGTTCGTCTTGACATACAATTCGTTTATGGTTTTAATCAGTCTCAAGTCTCAGGTCAGTTATTTTTTACCAAATTTTCTGAAAGATAATATATGGTCTACAGTGCTGGCAGATTTATAATTGTATAAGAAACAAAAAAGAAGGAGCAGCGATTCATAACAAATAATGATGCCGTTTCATCATTCACAGTATCTGGAAAATTATGTTTGACTGGCATTGTCGGGGGAGGCTTATTCCTTTGGGATCTTTAATATCTAGAGCCTAAACTATAAATTATGCTGCCAGAAGGATCATAAAATGTATCTTCTGTTGGTCTTTCTTCCAAATATCTTTTTGCCATCGACAATACCCAACCTTATTTCAAAGTGTTTTGTTATGATCTGAGGACTGGTAAATTGAAATCTCATGCCAAATCTCTTTCGTAAGAGCCTGCTTTACGGAGCCTTGTAATCAGTGATGATAAATATGCTTATATTTGTGCAGATGGACTATGGTTTTTTAAATTAGAAGATAAATACAGTACTCTAGAAGTAATTAAAGGCATGTTTGGCAAGTATCCAAAAACATCAATGACTTGCCTTTAAAAGATAGGACATTATCTCATAAGTGGAGGCGTTGATGGATATGTCTATTTATGGAGGATTCGAGATTATCAATGCTGCAAAGCTTTAAAAGTGAATGAAACTCCAATCACTTCTTTTGCAGTTTTAAATAAAACATTAATAATTGGCTTTAAAGGCAGAGTTAAAATATATACTCTATAAATTAAGTAAAAATAGAGGGAAGAAGTCTCAGAGAACAAGTATTAGCTCGAGCAATAAATTATTACCTTCATTATGCTAGATTCTTATTAACAGGAAGGGACGATAAGTGCCATCTCCATCTCAGTCACTGAACCACTCCTCTATTATTTTCAAACAAGACAAGGTTCATTTCAAAGAAAATTATTACCATCTTCAACATCAGAACAGAAAAAAGCATTTGATAGGCAATTTACCAGTGAAATCGTGCAGCAAATCAACTGTCATGGGAAGATGAGAATACATCAATCAAAAATATATAGCTGCTATAAACTCTAATCTCGTTTGCTGAATGTCGATATTTTATCGGTAATCAATAGGGGAGTGGAGCTAGTATAATCACGATTCGCCAATGCAATTTCTGATATTAGTGAATATGACGTTGCCTATTTGCCTTCTGCTTGTGAGATGGCTTATGTCTCTGAGGAAACCAAATTTTATGTTTGTGGCACTTTCAATAAGAAAGGAGATTCCCTATAAAATGGTAATCTGAGCAATATTAGTATAAACAATAGTTTTATAATCCAGTTATAAAATGAATAAAAGCCGTTCTTTATTGATTTTACTTTAGCTGAAACCCCTCTTCTGTGTTTGACCTCTAACAAACAAATTCTTGTCTTTTCCAGGATAGAAAAGTTAAAATATGTGCAAACATATCGACTATAATATCAACTAAATATTCCTTCCGAAATCAAGATAGAATCAACAAAATTGATCTACTAATCAACTGTTAATCGATGGAGAGATTCTTCTTAAAAATGGGTTGCCATGGGCAAGTAATAACAATTCTAATATGAAGCCATCCATTGTTGCAAAGTAAATTCTAATGATTCCAATTGGAGTTAGAAAAAATTGACCTGCGGTGGAGGAACGATTATCGCATGGAAATGAAAAGATTTTTAAACAATAAAGTTAAATATTTTAGTGATTTATTTAGTTTTGAGGATTGAGGATGATAAATCAGCAACCGCAGGCGGTATGAGTGCTCCAGGGGCTCCAGTTTCCTCTTCCGTTGTAGACCTTGATGGCACAGTTGAGATTTTGAGTGGGATCGCAGGGGGCATTACCTCCGTTGCATCCAGCCCAGTTGATCTAAATAAACTATAACATACGTGGTTGATTTGCCAAAGTCCAACATCGAAAGATCCATTGGTGTTATAATTCATAGCATGAGCATTGCCTCCACTTTCGTGAGAAACGATGCATTTGCAGCAAGCCTGATTCCAAGAATGTTTTCCACACCATGTTGTGATATCAAGGACCTGTTTGGCGGTTCCACAGGGGCAGTTTGGACATTTTGCTCCTGGACAGTTGCCTCCACAAGTGTCAGAGAAGACGAGGGCCACTAGCATCAACAAAATCACCAACTTCATAGCTTAAATTATATCTTTTGAATATTTAATCTCCATTAATCCTACAATTAAGGCTTAGTTAAGCATGAGATAACAATGAAAAAATAAAATAATTTGCTGTCACAGTTGTGCCTCTATCTCATACTTTATTGATAATATCATGGAGTAAACCCATCATATTGAAATCTTGTATTTTTAAGTTTTATCATGATTAAATTCAAAAAAAGGTATTTTCTATCGATAGTGTTAAGAATATATCGAGATATTTTATAGAGGATTGAAGATAATAATCAACAACCGCAGGCGGTATGAGTGCTCCATGGACTCCAGTTTCCTCTTCCGTTGTAGACCTTGATGGCACAGTTGAGGTTTTGAGTGGGATCGCAGGGGGCATTACCTCCACTGCATCCAGCCCAGTTGATCTAAATAAACTATAACATACGTGGTTGATTTGCCAAAGTCCAACATCGAAAGTGTTGTTGGTGTTATAGTTCATGGAGTTAGAATTGCCTGAACTTTCGTGGGAAACGATGCACTTGCAGCAGGCCTGATTCCAATTATATTTGGCACACCAAGCATTGATGTCAAGAATGTTTCTGGCGGTTCCACAGGGACAGTTGGGGCATTTTCCTCCTGGACAGTTGCCTCCGCAAGTGTCAGAGAAGACGAGGGCCACTAACAGCAACAAAATTATCACCTTCATAAGTTAAACTATATCTTTTAATATTAAATCTCCATGAATCCTACAATTATGGCGTTGTTCGAGACGAGATAAAATAAAAATAAAATTTGTTTTCTGTTAAATCTGATCTTTCCAGTTTCTTAAAGTTTATCATTGGCAAGATAACAAGTCAGGTCATCAACTTTAGTTCTTAAATTTTGAAGTATTTTGAGGGTGGCAAATGAGAGGTTTTGAAAGATAGTTTGGGAAAGCCACGGAAGCTATTCTAAAAGATCAGAAGTTTCAGTTCAAAAATATATTATTATAGTATATAGTATACTCTTAATCCAATAAGAGTCAAAAGATGAACAAATAATATATATCTAGTATTAGAATTTTGTAATGAATGATAATTATGGATTATCAAACGCAACCACTGCATTGGTTGTGAGAACTCCAAGCCTTCCAACCTTGAGCTGTATAAACTGCTTAGGCGCAAGCAAGATTCGTAGTTGGGTCACAAAGATCAACCGCATTTCCCGTGTTACTACACCAAGCCCAATTTATCTAAATAAATAAATAGTTACAGAGTTAATTGTTGCTACTCCAATATTGAAGGTATTTGCATTAATCTGAGCAGTTGTGTTGTAACTCATGTAATTGGCATTACCTCCGCTTTGATGTCCAACAATACACTGACAACAAGTTTGATCCCATACTGAGGATTGTGCACACCATGCAGTAACATCAACAGGGCTAGGACTTGTGCTGCAGGGGCACAAAGGACATGTTCCCCAAGGGCAGTTACCTCCGCAAGAATCAGAGAAGACAAGGGCAACCAACAACAAAAAGATGATCAACTTCATATCTTAAAATTATAGATTGTTATTTTTTCAGCTGGATTTGTAATAACATTTCAATAATGTCGTATCCTAATATTTTCATAACAAATTTTACACTTTAAAAAGTCAATTATCATCCGATTTTCACCTCCAGAAGCTTGATTTTGTGGCATTGATGCAAATTTCATATTTTTAATTTAAAGGAGTATCATGTTTTATTTTCCCTTTGGCAAATTTTATGTAAGCATACTAAAACTGGATTATTTTTCAAATCAAATGAAAATCAACAAGTCATGAATGAAGGGATTACTGAGGATGTAGTTGGATTTCTATTCCCTTTGGCTCTTGAGACACTTACAAAATCGTAAATACGTTATTGATAAAATTATGATGGGGAAAAAGCAAAAATATTCAATCATTCATGATCCGATACTTCTGGATTAGTCTGAGAAACCAGATAACAAAATATATTTCTTTTGATTACTCTTTTGATCAAATGATAATAACACGAAAGATAACTCAAAAACAATCACAAGCTTAGTTTTTAGATGATGTGAGAGTAAAAGAGTAGCTATTTTTATTCTATCTTATGATAAATATTCTTCTACTCCCTAAGTGAGAAATAATATGTATTAAAATGTCAATATAAAAGATAATATAATTAAGCTACATCATAAAATTAATTAAGTTTAATTATAAATTTAGATAATGGTTTTGCATATTCTTTTTGCCACAAAAAATCATTTTAATAACTTATAGCCAATATTATGTCAGTAATCTTTTATCAAAGTCTTCTTTCCTCTGTTAATTCTACTGTTTATTTCTATATTCATGGATTAAGAGCATAGCCATATAATTTTAGTGGGTACACTTGTATACTATATACTTTAATTATCGAAATAGTCTTTAAATCACGTAGATTGCCCTACCATCAATAAATTTAAATTCTCCGAAGTAAGATACTCTCCGTAATTGAACCAAATCATCTTTCTGAATTTTCTGAAGGCTAAAAAGAATGATCTTTCGCTGTTTTTTTTGCTTTGATCAAATAAAGAATCAATTAACCTAATTTTTATTTTAAATTTCCAGTAATCTTATCCTTTTTTGTATGGCAATCAGCCACAAATACTTTTTAGGGCCGATAATCTGCTTTTTCTTTAAAAAGAAAGTCTCCATGTAATAAATTTCAATTTTAGCTTTGAATATTTCTCCATAATATGCCATTTATTTACTTTAAGATAATTGATTTTTTAAAATTTATGTTCTTTTTTTATATTTATTTTCAGACCATTTAATATTAAGATGAAGTTTCATCTTTTTGAATGGCTTTATGATTTTTGTCCATCACTTTCTCTCCAAATTAAACCCTTTTTCTTTAAGTTATTATGAGATTGTATTAAATACGATTACGAATTGTTTCATTAAAAATTCTGGTTAGATCATTTTCATTATTGTGCCATTTTTGAGAATTCTTTACTTAAAAAATCATAAAGATTATTTCCTTCTTCAATGATCTCTTTCATTTCCATTTCCATGTTTTCAAATAGAATCTCTATGTTATTCCTTTGAGAGATATTCTAATAGTTTCGATTTACTGATTAGACTCCATTTTTAGTCAGCTGAATTTTCTAAAGTAATTTCTAAAATTAATCTTACATGATTAATAGTTCTCATTCATGCATTATTGTTTTTAAAATAATCTTCCATACGAAGCTATTATGCTTTTGCTTATCTGGATTTGATTTTAGTAAATTTTTTGTAAATATTTTTGCTATTTTTTTGTAGTCCAAATAAAAAATTAAAGAACCTCATACATTTCCTCCTTTGTTAATTGCTTGGCTTAAATACTCTTTACCAAAAACCTTTATTTTTTTGTTATGTATCTATACAAATCTTTTATAAATTATGAAGTAAATTTACTGTTATGCTTAATGAAGTCCGGCCAATTGTTTAAATATTGTTTAACATGCTTGAAGTATTGTTTTTTTGATTTAGTTGGATTGATAATTTGCGATTAAACATAGAAATCCGCGAGCTCATATAGACTTATTCCAATATGAATAATAAACTATTGATTCAATAAAATTTGGTCTCCATTTAGTTGCAAATTGCACTGATGGATACTCATAGCAGCATAAAAAGATCTCTCTTCTACAGCTTTGATCATCTAATTTTAAAAACAGAAACGTTTATAAAATTATAACTTATGCTTGCTTATACTTGAAGTATTAGAGAGATAATAAGTTAATTGACGCACCTCAAAAAGAATTTGCTTAAAAATAATTTTTGGAAAAAAAATAATATTGGATATTAATTTTAAATTTTTATTAGATTCTTATTTAAGAAGATGAATAAATGGTAGTAACTAGGTAACCATTTAAGATAATAAAATATTATTAAAAATTAAAAATTGAACACATAGTAGATATCGATGAATCATTTCTCTTGAGAGTGTTTAAGTAACATAAGAAACTTTTATCGATCTTGTTTATTAAATTGCAATTATTCATCTTTTGCATAATGGGTTTATTCGCCTTCTGCATTATAGCTGTATTCACCTTTTGCATCATGGCTTTATTACTTTTCTACATCCTAACTTTATTCGCCTTCTGCACCATGGCTTTATTCGCCTACTGCACCATGGCTTTATTCGCCTTCTGCACTATGGCTTTATTCGCCTTCTGCACCATGGCTTTATTCGCCTTCTGCATCATAGCTTTATTCCTTTACTGCATCTTCAAACGTTATTTTACCTTTTCTTTTTATCGGTTCTCTTTATTCTTTCTTTTTATTACAGTCATCAAGGAGATCCTAAAAATTGGAGAAGGTTTTCTGATCTAGGCTTTATTCCTTTTTAACTTTAAACTCGCCTTCGTTCTCCACATCAAGTTCATTTACCTTTGGATCACATAGCTTTTCTTTTCTTTCTTCCCTTTTTCCCTTCTTTAAATTTAGCTTTGATTGCTTCATTGTCAATAATTAGTATATATTTGACTACTATAAAATTGACTATATAAGATATGGCATTTTCTTTATATAAATAAAGTTAAAAAATAAGCCTAATCTTTATTAACTCCTCCTCTTAAAATCAATCGTCCCCTAAAATTATGTTAAATAATCAAAAGAATAATCATTGCTTTTCTCATCAAATCTGAATGTAGATGTTATATGGATTTATCAACTGAAAATTGTTAACTTTTTAACAGCTTAATCTATTAAATAATTTATTTAATTCAATTTAATTAGTCATTAACTTAAGAATGCTATTTATTATTACTTAATGATAATTCTGTTTATTATAACGAATAAATGAATTGCTCAGCTCATTAAATCATCCATATGCATCCTTGGATTGTCCCTGACGAACTAAATAATAGTTTACCAGCTAAATATTCTATTAATATTCATAAAAATCAGGTTGCTCCCACAACCCTTATATTCCTCTTCTCCCTTAAAACTGAAATGTTACCTCTGATAGCTAATTTCTCTTTCCAACTAAGAGATCAAACTTAGTATTCATCTCTTCCAATAGTATATCTCTCAGATCAGATATTTATTGGGTCATCAATATTTCAAATTGCTTATCTTCCCTACAGATAATCAAAACAATAAAATTAATTTACTCAAAGTTTTGGAACAATTCTGCGTGAGCAATCAGATGTGATTATAAGTGATGTGAATTGCAGTGGTACTCATCGATTTAAGGATAAATAAATTAGAAGCATGAATCATTTGGCAAAATAATATATCGTGATTAATGATAAAGAAATCTTTCAAGTGGAAATACAAGAACAAAAAATTGATTTAGTCAAAAAGATATAACTGCTTTCCTGCTCTCGGGATAGGATTAATCCTTAATTTATATCAAAACCACAAAAACAAGTGAGTATTAACCGCTTAGATTAAATTTTAAACTATCATCTATAAAAACTATAGTTCCTGCTAAACTCTGATAAAAATTGGTCCATCTTGGTGTGCTCAGTCCTTTAGCAATATCGAATTACTTAATGGCTAGAAGTAAACTCAATATAGTTTAAAAAAATTAAAAATGCTGGTCGCATGTTATCGATAGATCAATTAAACAGTATTTAATAGAATATTAATAAAAGCTGTGATCATCCAAGTCCTCTACAGGAATCAATCTTTAAAAAAGCTACTTCAAAAATTATGAGTGATATTAGTATCGATAATCAAAAGAACCTGAAAAATTATCTGAATTAACTAAAAGATAATTTTAATTCATGCATAATAATTTCACAGTATTAACTCCTCATCAAGAAATAATCTGTGCTTAAACTGCTGCAATCATATAACATTCCACCAGAGTATATCTCTTACGTGGCTATTGATCAATAGAAGAGACTCTTATAAGATCAAATCTGGAAGATAAAAAATCAAAATTAAGCTTTATAGGGTAAACTATTATTCAAAGAGCAAGAAATGAAGAGTTACAATACTCAGCTCTAATAATGCAAATCATAAATCGTGGAATTAACTAAAAAGATATCTCTTATAAAAGATATCAGCCAGTAGCTCATTAAAAGTAACCAAGCTCTTTAACAGGAAAAACAACATAGTAAGAAACTTCAGTTCGAACTCGAATCGCATCGTTATATTGAATCCAAAAATAAGGAGGGGAGAATTTAGTTGGAGAGGAAATATGAACTTTTGAAAAAAGAAAAAGAGGGGCTTCTGGTCGGACTGCAAGAGCTGACTAGATAAAATTTAAGTTTGCTGAATTAAAAATCATAATTGGAGAACGAAATTAACTAATTTAAAGATAAGATTAATGAGTCTCAATAAATTGAATCTCGAGCTCTCCGATGCATTGAAAACGAGGCTGAGATAAAAGTGAGACTGACCAGATATGAGAACTATGTCCGCGAATTGAAGATAAGTATGGCTTCATTTAAAAGATTAGAAATAGACAAATTTAACTACATTCTCGATCATAACTATAGAGAGTATGAATAATTGTAGGCGAATTATGCTCTCAACAAAAAAGAATTAAAAAATGCTTGGCAGAAAATAGAGGATCTGCAATAGAACTTGCAGAGTTAAAAGCTAAGATTGAAGTATTATGAAAAGATAGTGTTAAATTCTCTCCAAAATGAAACTATTCCGGAAGTGAGTGAAGAAAGCTCAGCGACAGATCGCTAAATCATCCAGAACAGTTGATAAGTTATCATTGATTAATACAATTTATATATCCTCATTTCTAAGAAAATAGATAATCTTTTGTATCTATAATATTAATATCTGTATTTATTTATGCATCGTTATGATTTTAATTTGATCAATGGCTAAAAGATTTATTGAAACAAGTTTGAGAGTTAAAGGAAGCTATTTTACATTTAGGTCATTGCTCAACAATAGATTTTTAATTTATTCTTTTCAAGGATTCTTAAATAGTTATTTTTATTCTTATTATTATTAAACATATATTTATGCTTACCAAATTCACAATAAAAAATTTATACGATAATATTCTTGGAATAAATTCACTCATCTGCATTGATTTCTCATCAATTTCTGCAAAAAATTACTTATTAAATTCCTATTGATTCATTTGTTAATAATGATATGATGTCTATCAATTTTATCTTGGGTTGATCAAACTATTATCTTGGCTTGAGGCTGACAACAATCATAAATGTCACTGTTTATTGTTCTATTTTTAAATATCAAAAATTACAATAAATATATATTATTAGTTATGCTACTTTAACATTAAAATGCTATTTATATTTCTTATCTGAAACGATAAACCTTCATTTTTAAAAAATACCTCTTAATTTCATCCTTCGGTCTATCTTCGAGGGAGATAGACAAAAATTGGAGTGATATTTTTTCTTGTTTTAGAATATCTTTGATCTGATGTAAGTTTAAAAATGCCAGAATAAAATTTGAAAATAAAATTCTGAATTTCCTATAAAATAATTTATGTGGAATGTCATTTTAACGCCAAAACAACTATGCTACTTTTTAAACTCCATCTTCGAATATTTATTGCCAGTTTTTGATTTTAATTTCATATATATATAAAAGGCTTAAGCTATCTTCACATGTTCCATCAATTCGAAAAAGGATAGTATGACTCTTACATGGCTCAATATCCAATTTTTCAATATTTCGAGCAAGGTCGAGGTAAATCTGTTAACATTTAGCAAATATTTTACAAACAATGATCCAACAGCATGAGGTCCTCAGTGAAGAAGTCACCAGTATGAAACAAAAGATTTTACACCTACAGCAATGCTGCCAGGAACTTTCTACATCAAACTAAGTAGAAAGAGAGGAAAATAAAGTTAATAGAAGAGAAAAAATGATTAAGGCTAGCAAAAAGATTTTTCGCAAGAACCAATCTTGCAGCTTTTAAGGATGTTCTCATCGTTATAGTTCAACCATCGCCTTAAATGCTCATATAAAAAGAGTGCATTGCCCTCACCCTCAGGATTCTTAATAATTCAATCCATGACTCATCAATAAATACTTATATTTTATAAATATTCTAAATGAAGTAATTTCGATAATATTATGTAATAACATGATATTGAAAGGAATTGTTTTGATGAAGCATTCCTATTAAAAAATGTTGCCTTTTTATCTAAATTTACAGTTTGTAAAAGATGATTGTCATTTCTCATTTTTTAGAAAGTGTTGAGGCTTTAATTTTCTCGATATAATTTTAATAACAAATAGAGAAGAATGAGTGGCTTCTTTGCTAATTGTCTCGGCTAAAGGTAAGAACAAATGATATAGCCTTAACCCGATAAATTTGAGACTATTCTCCCATAACCTCTCAAATTTAAAATAGCCAAAGGTCTGAACATATTCGATATGCTCATCAAGCACTTCGCTTAGCCTCGAAAAAAATAACAATATACTTTTCAACGGAATAACTTACGCTTCCTTACAGGAGATCATAGTCATTTACCTATTTTGTATTTTCCATCAGCATTTCCCTCTCTTTCTTTGATAGTTATTTATTGTCATGGCAGTGGTTCGACTCTAAATAACGTCTATGATTTTGCCTATACAATGTCGATCAAATACGGAGTTGCATTTCTGGCCTATGATTATACAGGTGATGGTTAAAGTTAAAAATAATTTGTCAGTTATTAGGATGATGTAAAAACAATACTGGCTTGGGTCATAAGGCAAGGCTATAAACTTAATCGAACAATTATTTGCGGCTTCAGTCTGGGGAGTTATTCAGCCCTCTGTATCTAAGGAGAAATGCCGAGATTATTAATTTCACCAGTATGCGGAATAATCTCGTTTTTCTAAACAGAAGCCGCTCGATACGAAGGTTAAAAATATGATAACATTAGCCAAGCACTAAAATTGAATACAAAAGCACTGATTACTCATTGCAGCGAAGAACTTGTTCATATTTCTCATGGAAAATTACTGCATTAAGCTCTTATGAAAAAGGCATCAAACAAAAATAATATTACCTTTTACTAAATTACTGATAAACTATTTTCCCATCGATCAGCTCCTTCTTTTTTATGTAATTTTTAAATAATGTAGGTAGTGTCCAAGGAGAAGACTTAGTTAGAACATTTCTCTCGTAAGTTTCAATCTCAGCTAAAAAAACTGAAATAAAAGACGCCAAAACTCTCATGGTGTTAAAATAATTGCAGAATCTTAAGGTAGTTGAGTGTTCTGAGAGTACTTAATAAAAAAAGCTTGATGCAACTTCAATTTGATTACTAAAATAAGTTTATTTAGTTTAAGTTACTTTGAAAGTTGATAAAGTTAAGTTTTTAATTGTTACTATTTATACTATTTATACATAAATGGATCGCAATTCAGAATTGCCAACATCCGCATTAGAAAAAGGAGAAGAGAAAGGTAATAGATTGCAAAAAACATTCAATTCTATCTTTCAATGTCTAAAAGATCAGAATTTTAACAAAATATATGCTCTAAAATAAAAACAATCTTTAGATAAGTCTCTCAGATAGTTTTTCTGCAGTCTAGCTGATCTCTGCAAAAGGTATATGCATTTAGTAAAGATATATGAATAAATTTTTGCATCCTGTGGTGATATTGAAGCCATCAACATTAATAAATTTCAAGATTCAATGGTAAAGCTTGACATAAGCAAGGAGGATCAGGAAAAGATAGGAAATATCATTGATGATATTAATTTAAAAAAATAAGAGCAAATAAGAAAGATGATGTAGTAAAAGAAAAAATTGGAAAAATAACTGAGCAAAGTCAAGCTTGAAACAAATGAGTTAAATCTTTAAAATCAGAGATTAAAAACTGAATTGACTTATTAAAAGAAAAAGATATCCTTGAAAGATTAATAACTGGCTAAGATAATGAAATAGGTATAAAATAGCAATTAAACTATTGTTGATTCTATTCGAAAGATAAAAGAATTAGAGGACTAGACTTTATAGCTCAGGGCTGAAAGAGATATTTCTCTGAGAAAATTAGAAGTAAAGCAAATAGAAATTAATTAAATAAATAAAAAAAAAACATAGATGGGCTAGTATGTGAAAAAGGATCAATCATACGATGTTTATTTTAAATATTTTATTGATAAAACTTACTTGCTGAACTAAATTGGTCTAAATACATCAATATCAACATCATTTATTAAGGAGATTGAAAAAATGATGGACAAAAGTATCAAAGGATTTTAAACAATATTCAGGCTTGATAAAAGTTTCAAAAGAGATACCTTTCATCAACAGGTAGATGGCAGGCCCAATATTTTACTGATTTGCAAAACAAGAGAACATAAAATATTAGGTGGGTTTAGTAGTTTTTCCTTTGATATATCTAAAACTAAATATTCCTAAAAAGAACTCAAGAATCAAAAAGCATTTCTCTTCAATATTGATAAAGAGGGACTCAACATTTTCCCTCTTAAATATGGATTCCAAAGTATCGAATACGACTTTGATTTTATCATATTTGGAAAAGAATAGTTAAGTCTATGCAGACGGACAGGCGAACTTGAAAGTTCATTTTGCAATAATACTAGGAAGCAAAATTATTACTAAGACATGAATTAAAAGCGTGTAAATTTTCTTTCTGACCGTAATCGTAAAATAACCAAAATAGAATTATTAACGTACTAAATAAATATCATAGTTTTTTGATAAATTTATTAAAATGGTAAATCTTAATATATCTTTAAATATGATATTTTCTATTGTAAATGATAATAAATTGTTTTCTGTAATTCTTTATTTATTGATAGAATAGGAATTGATATAATTAAAATATTTATTCTTCTAATAGTTTAATCTCTAATTATAATTAAGAAATTTTAAATTATTTAATTACCAAAGCTGATCAAATAACAAATAATATCATAATGAGTTATACTTTTGATGTTTATCAACTTTACCAAAAGTTTATACAATTTCTGTATATAAAAATTCAATAAATTTTAATAATCATTTCGGATATTAAGATTTAATATAGAAG
>Ga0302185_10001506_pt1 | contig 16230 bp, 10 predicted proteins | sample II_Bog_E1_1_FD_200231 | JGI IMG/M metagenome (GOLD analysis project Ga0302185, IMG submission 200231) | Peat permafrost microbial communities from Stordalen Mire near Abisko, Sweden - II_Bog_E1_2 | ecosystem: Environmental > Terrestrial > Soil > Wetlands > Peat | place: Sweden: Abisko... | reverse complement strand
TTCATTTCAAAATTTAAATACTTCAGGCCATTGAAATAGGTGATCTGAGATAACAGGCCCCTTTTGATTGGGCTAATAGAAGTTAAACTGATGATGCATCAAGAATTCGCGAAGGGGATCGGCAAGGTCAGTATAAAAGTCAAAGTTAGCGTGCGTCATATTGGCTGGAGTCAAGACATAGTTTTTGTTATAGCATTGCTCTGAGTTAGGAAAGAATTACTTGCTAATTCTAGGGTGTTTTAAAAAGAAATGATATCATCCTTTTTTCCATGCACAAAAAAAGTGGGGCAACTAACACTTAAAATGTTTGACTTGTTATCATACGTTTCTTTGGCAATTAAATGCCCAAGAAATCCAATAAATTAACGTGCTAGTGATTTAATGCTGACAAATGGGCTTATTAGTACTAATGCTCCCGGGTTAATCTTTTGCATAAGTTCCAAGGCGATTCCTGTGCCGATTGATCGGCCCATGATGATAATATTATGCTGCTTAAACCCCATTTTAAATATAGCGTAATTATAGACATACTGACTATCCTCTTTAATGGTTTCAGAAGTGGTTTTTCCTTTGTATATGCTATATCCAGAATATTCCATGGCCAAAACATTAATCTGCATTTGCAAAATCCTTACCTGATAAAGGTTTCGAAGCAAGTCTAGTAACTTATAGCTAAGTTTTATGTCTTATCCTGATGCGTGGAAGTATATAATTAAGTATCTGCTGCCTACCATTGAGTTCAGAAAAAGGCAAGGAATATATCTGTCAATTTATTAATCTTAAAGGTTTGACGTCTACTCAGTGGCGTCTGACTACAAATCGAGAGTGCCCTTAACTTCTAAAAGAGCAGCATCAATGGTAAGATGTACATCATTGGTAGTGGATGATGCCTTATAGCAATTAAGAAATGAAGCCAAACTACTCTATTCTTTTTGTCGTTTTCTCATTTTTGGAATAAAGACCACTTATCCCCAGAAGTCCATAAATGAGTACTTGATTTTGGGAGGAGTAAACAGGATGAAATCAAGGTTCATGCGTTATTCTTCAAAGTAAATATGAATATTATAAAGGCCTGAATGAATGAGCACTATATCTGTTAAATAAGCTCAAAAATAAAAGAATGATGGTTATGATTATGTTATAAATAAGTTTATATCAATTTATATAATTCTTCCGCATCATTGTATGAATAATTGGGAATATTCTGGTTCAAGATTCATCTTTTTTGGACATCTTTGAAAACAATGGCTGGGAATAATCATTACTTATCCTTAAAGTATATAAAACTTAATCATTAATTTAAAGTTCAAATTAGCTCAATAGCCAATTTATCTTGGATTGCTTATAATCACATATAAAGATGGAGAAAGCAGCATCCTTCAAGTTTACTGTCGAATAACTAAAAAAGATCAATGGGTTACTTCCAAAAGGCTACAAATTTGTTGTCAGGGAAGAACTGCAAAAGAAAGACCTGCCGAAGATAACTAAAAAAAGAGTTATTATTAGCCTTCCGCCAGAAGTCATAACTCCACCTCAATCAATACCACAAAAACCGAAAATTCTCCAAGTGAAAGATGAGTAATTTTAGCCAAAACGTAAGTACATTCCTCCACCACCTCCTCCTTTGGCAATCAACCTTGCACTTGAAGGGCCTTCCATCACCAGCTAAAGACTGTTGTAAAAACTTCGTAGGCACCAAGCTTTTAATTCACTTTTTAGTGTATCAAAAGTTAGAGAGAGCGACCTATCATTACGCTAAATTGAAGGAAAAATATTAACCGAAGGAGATTTATACAAAATTCCTGATCTGGAAATAGATATTCAAAATTTTTGCATGATGATTTATAAAAGCTTCCCCAAAACTACATCCGAATATAGAGAAGCAGCAGAATTGGAAAGCTTTCTCGCTAATCTCATAAAAATTGAAAAAAGTTTTGAAGTAAAAAAGATATAACCGATTTCTTTAATCAGAACTAGTTCAACTCCTTCAGTAAGCTTACTTCGTCGACGTCCTTTTCCAACAAAAGGTTCTATATATCAACCATTAACATAAATTCGCGCTCCAGTGCCATCTGAAAAACGAATTCTGGGTCAAATGATAAAAAAGCTGCCTTCATAATCGTTGCAACAGGTGTGCTACATTGTGTATGAATCCACCTAAAATAAGGAGTACATATTTGACCTTGACACACTGCATGTAAAAAAATTTAGAGAGTTGGAGGAATATGTGAAAAAGTGCATGGAAAAGACAGGAGAGTGGGATCAGCGCAACTACGATGATGAGTAATTCTCAAATGAGTCATAATTTGTGATTGATGATGACAATGATTGATGAATAAACGAATTATATTAAAGAACTATCACAACCTTTTTAAAGTCCTACCATCTAATAGATTTGACTTAGAATTTAATAATGAACGACTAATGATCTGCTAGCTTTACACCAAATAAGCCTTTGTTTTTAAATAGCAGCTACTTTTACTTCACATTTTCTGGTTTTCTTTTTATCCTTAGATAATAATTACTCTAATATTTTTCAAAAGCATAGGATTTAATAAAAGGTGCGCTTTTACATCTTTGGGCGATAATCTGATTTTTCTTTAATAATTCGGAGAGTAATACTTCCTATATTTTTGTTAATTAATCTGTTGTGAAATTCTTTGATATGCAGAAAATAAATTTATTGGTACTTGCTAGGAATTGACAAGATCATAATCATAACCTTTAAATAAATACTAAGAGGATGTCAAGGCAGCCTTGTTAAAGCTAATACCATTAATTTTGCGTTAAATATCACTGATAATAGCATGATCTTTTGTCTTCTCTTTCCTGAGAATTTAAAGTTATAATTCCAATTCCTCTAGCATGCAGGCAGTGTCCACATCATTATATTTTTTCAATAACTCGTTTTCCTTCTCTAAATATGCGATTACAGAATTATAATTCTCAATTTTCAAAGTTTGTTAAGCTTTCATTTTACCAACAAAATTAGTTTTTTCTTTGAGTTCATGTTTTAACTTATCTATATACTGATGATATTGCCGATTGGAATACTAATGCTTTCTGTTTCTAAGCTCAGTTTTCATTTTTATATCCTGATTATCGATGGGAAACATAGATGAGAATTGCTAAATATTATGATATTATTTGAATTTGTTTAGTCAAGTTTTGATGAATTCTTCTTTTTACTTTAATTAAATTTTGAGCATTTAATTTTCTTTCCTAGTTAGTGTGAGAAATATTTTTCTGAGGGCTTTTTCGTGCACAGAATGAGATTTGTAAGGGATGGAAGTAATAACTGGGGCAAGAAAACAAGGGGAAGCATGGATTGTTTAATGAGGTTGTTATTATGTTACATGGTTATTGCCAAAACTCATTATTGTTAATTTTAAATTAAAGAAATATTCCTGAATGAATACATGCTTTATTAAACAATAATAAAGGATGATCTCATAAGCTGATCTGATGCTAATATCTTGATTATATGGGATCACAAAGAATATTTTTTTCCTTTTTTTTAGATTTCCATCGCCTCTTCTGGACAATCCCATTCGCTGTCGGTAGAATATTGACTGTCCGCCTCATTGGAGTTTAAAATTTGCATTAGACGCGATGAAGATCTATTTATTTATGGATGAACCTGATAGCGAAATCTAGACCCAAAGTTTGAATCAGTTCGACTTGCTTGTTGTGACTTAAGGCCTGCCATCCTTTCACACTTCCCTTCGAATTATTACTTTGTTTTGATGAATTTGACTCTTCTGAGTTACTACGAGTAAGGCGACCATCTTCCCCGCCTTTTGAAGAATCTGGAGTGAGATGAAGGTATTGGCAGCGATCTCCGTAAGTGCAATAGCCTTTATTGGAAAAGTTGATGCATAGCTTTGTTTTATAGTTAAAAGCAATGTGGATTTTGTTTCTAATTTATTGTTCAGAGTGGGCAAAGGTGCACTGAGTTATGTCTCGGTTACGCTTTGATTGTATGGGCAATATCCTTTTTCGAGCCAATACCGGCATTTCTTAGATAATAAGGTCAGTACCTCTGTCTTGTATTTCATTTTGAAATCAAGCGTTTTTTGTTGTGTGTGGGGTTTTTAAGATGAGATAGGGGTCACAATCATTCAAGGGTGGTTTATTGTAATACGATCTAAACTACGATACAATTATACGAACATTCAACTTTAATTTGCATAAGAGGTAGTGTATTAAGTTTGGGAGTTATAAAGAGCCAATAATACTTGAGCAATGTTGATATATTATTGAGTCATAAAAAGGAAGTGCTTAAAATAGTAAAAGAATTATTATTATTTCTTTTTCAATTTATTAATTTAATCTGAAATTCCTTTAACATAAGTTCTGTCTTCCATTTCTAACTAAATTAATAAAGTTATAAATTATAAGCTAAAATAATTTTTTTTTAATACATCTCTTTAACTTCAAGTCATAAGCATTTTTTTTCTATTTATTAAAAATCAATTGTAGCATAATAAATAAGAATTCAAGTATAAAACTATAACTTTCCAATCAATACAATATTTATATTTTGTTCATATTTTATTGTTATCATCTTTTTGACTTTATTCTCGGAATTCTGAAATTTGGATTAACATAAGAGTCAAATGTATGTGTACAAGCATAGTTATAAAGCAAAACTGAAGCAGTAGAATCGGATTTACTTTATTAATTTAAAAATACTAGTATGAGCGAGCATATTGATCTGTTTGCTGCTCAGTGAAGGAAGTTTTTCCAGCTTTGTCGACTGGCTTACTATATGCGCATAACTTGTGGTAGTCAGTTTACATTTATTACTAAATATTATTGGTGGCTTGCCATAATTTATTTAGTGCTAAATGTCAGCCCTGGGAATATGGAATAACCGCTACGAAGGTGGACCCTGTTATGCTGCTTGCATGGAAACCTTTGTCTTGTATTCAACCCTTCATTTAGCTATAATCCTTCCATAGCTATTTGCTGGAAGGGATGCGACTACGCCACTGGCAGAGTTAATGATCCAAAAGGTCGCGAATAGGCACAAAAAATGTGCAAGCGTTTCACCTCTGAGTCCATGGCCACATTGAAAGGTGAGCTTGAGTCCATCACTGACCTACGGGTTTACTCTGAAATGTACCCTACAGAGCCAGAAAATATCTATCGTGCCTGCCTCTCAGGAGTTCGTAGGCAGCGTTATTGATTCATAATCAAAATCAGATAAATCTAACCAATTTTACTGATGCCAAATCTCGTATTCATAAGTATCAATGATCTAACTTTTTTTTGATCAATTGAATAAGATGATAGATGATTGATTGATTCTTTGTAAGTGATCAACGATGGAAGTTGATGAAAGTGGGGTTATAGACATTCTCGAGGGTCGGGCTGACATTCAACTCCTGAAAAGCTGAAGGGTTGTTGGCCTTCATGACTGCCAGCTTGCCAAATGATGTGTAATCGACTCTTTATTCATAAACTTATACATCCGCTGATTGCAGCGACTGAATTTGGCTAGTTCATCTGCACAAGGGCTTTGTCGGATGATATTTACTCTTTGAAGATATTATTGAAAGGGCCTTCTTTCTGAAAGCATTTAGTGTAGTCCACGAGCTGATGCAGACACTTTCCTCGAGCGTTGCTGGGAATCTTAAGGGCTTCCAATTCGTACTCGGAGTAACCTAAATGGGCTTATCTTTACCTTCAATGAAAATTTCAGTCATAAATGATAATAAAATCAAATTAATATTTTTCAGAAACAAGTTGCCAATCTTCTGATTATCTTGACTAAGATAATTATTGATGCTTTTGCAATGCTGGTTAAAAATTATAAATTTTAGAGATTAAAAGTATAGTTTACGGGAATTGTCGATATTAATTAATCATCTGATTTATCTAACTTTCATATTTTCAAGTTTCACTTCCTTACTGCTTTATGCCGCTAACCAATTCAATTTCGCTTTTTGCCTCTTTGCTTTCTTCATGCGATTAAGATAAAGGCTATTTTCATTTCGAGACATTTTTATAGGGGGCAACACAATTGTAGCTGTCTCTCGCTTTATTTATGGCTCACCTTTTTTATTTTATTTTACATGTTAATTTTAGTCTTTTTCCTTTTTGATTGACTTAATCAAGTTATGGTAATCGAAATTTTATTAGCCGTGAGCTGGTTAAGTAGTCACCCTGACTTTCTTAAGCATCTCACGCTTTAAAGAGCAATCTGAAACGGCCCGACTTTATAAAGGGTCGCTTTAAGATTATTCAGTCTCACAACAACGAAATCGATTTGGTTGAACTCCGAGGATGCCCATTATACCCGAATATTTATCTACTCTGCTGATCTTATCTTTAAACTTTTCAAGAAAGTTAAGACTGTTGCCACGCTGCTTGACTCTAAATGTTAACTCCATTTTAACGACAATATTTATTCCTTATAAGATATATATATTGAAAATTTCAAATTTAGTTATAAAAAATGTATTTTCAGCATCATCGCCAAAGAAGGCATTTATCAGAAGACAGGAAGGATAGAAATGTATTTATTATGTAGAATATTATGCGATCACAAGGGCTCCTTATCTCCAAATTTTTACTTGTAGAGATCTGGAAGCTTTACGGAGTCACTGAGGTACTTTTAACGGTATTTTTCATAGACTTAGAATTTTTCTTCGGTGCTTGGCAATAATTTGATTAATTTTTAATTCTTCTACTTGGTGAAGAGGCCACCCCTATTTTCGGTGAAGAGACCTCCCCTATTCTCAGATAGCTTCTTTTTGCTAACTTCTTTTCTCATTCGTTAGCTTTCTTGTTTTTATTTTTAATTTTTATCACAACTCAAGCAAACCCAAGGCTTTCGGCTTAGCAAAGCATCATCTGATTACAATTTAAACTTTTCCATCTTTGACTCGAGGGTAGTCATTGACTTTTTGACTTTCTACATTTCTGCTAGTTAATGATTTAAGACAAACATTTAATCTTTGACTTTGCCCAGCTCCGATTTGAGTTCTTTTAAAGCTACGTTTTGATGGTTTGTATTACTCTTCTTGGCAATCAGCTCTTGTTCGGAAGGGGTGAAATCAATATCAAGCGTATTGTGAATTTTGGCCATTTTCTCAGGACCGAACTTATTATGATTTTAAAGAGCCTCTATCCTTTCAATAGATTTGTCATAGTCTTCATTCAACCGAGCAAGTTCCGCTTCCAATTTAATACTTGAATGAATATTTTTACTAATTTCTTCATTTAAAGTAAAGAATTAGCCGCGCATTGCTTAATTTTTTTCAACTTGATGTTTGAACCTTTCATGATACGTAGCATCCTTTTGGTCAATCTCTTCTTTTAATTCTTTAATCCTGCCATTTAAATCGTCTTCATTAGAGTTATTGACATAGAAGGTAAAATATTCACTGTTTCGCGCAAGTTCCTCTCGAATATCACTTAATTAACTGTCCTGGCGGGCCAATGTTTTTTTGGTTTTTTATAGTTCAGAATTCAAGTCTGCTTTTGTAGTAAAGTTGCTGACAAGTTGGTAAATATCAGTAAATTTTTGCATAAGTCTATTTTTGAAATTCTCCTCTATCTCCTCAGGCGCCCCCTGAAATTCTTTAATACCCCTGATTTTGATTAATTCCAATTTCAGCTCATCTTGCTTTGATGTGAGCCTTCTTTTTGTATCCAGAATGTCTTCGCCAATCTCCTTCCAACTATCTTTGAGAGAGGTCATATTTTAGTAAAACCTTTTATCGAAAGAAATGGCAAACTACTAGAATTTATTAATTTTACCTTACATTTACTTGATTTTCAAGACCCACTCTTCACTGAATTGATGCTCGGGCAAACCAATGGCGGACTGATAATTGTTAGAAACTGGTGATTTGGCATTATAGTCTTTCTATCTGCTTTATCTCTCTCGACTTTGAGGTCTTAGTCCGCTGTTCACTCTCACCTTTTCAGTTTTTTTTGATACCTCTGTGATTTCAGATTTAAACTTTTTTTATAATTTTTGAGTCTCCCTTGTGAATGATTTTAGATTTTCTTGACTGATTTCGTAAACAATATTTTTTTTCATGGCATCAAGCTTGTCATTAATACCTTCAGTGACCGATGAAATTTATTTTTCCTTTTCTTCAATTCGAGCCGCGAATGTTCCCATATTTTTGTTGATGGCAACAAGGATTCTGCCCTCCAATTAGCTTGTAATTTCTTTCACGATTTTGGTTTCGAATTAAACCAATTTCTTGCCCATTTATTAACTGTATTTGCCGTTATATAATTTTAGTTCAGAGATGGCGGATTGCACTTTTTCATTACTGGCTTGTTGCTTGCCAATAAATTTTTCGACTTTGATGAAGTTGTCTCGGATTCTGTCCTCGACCAAATAGAAAGGTATTAAATTTTATCGAGTTAGAGAATAGTCCTCAATTTACTCTGTCATGAATATAATAAAAATGTAGAATCATTGTTATCAAAGCATTCCTTTAATTTAATCAGTTATCTATTGAAGATTTGATTTTTTTATGTTTGTAATCAAAGGATAACAAGCCAATTCTTGTTATAGACTTCTTGTAAAGCAAAAGCTTAGTTAGTGAGCAATGATTGTATGGATAAGGCGGAGTTAAAGACTAATAATTTCATGAATAATTAGTTATCTTTAATTGAATTCTTTGCCAGTTTAAAATGATTGACAGACATAATTAATATTTAGGCTCAAGATCATAAATTATTCAAATTTGATAGGCATTTTACTGTTTCTGAAGATAAAATTAATGGGTTATTACATCACTTTCTCATGAAAATATCTTCGTAGTTGATTTAAACAAATAATTCTCCGGGTTCATATCCAGGAGTATCCCACCTTTTAAGAATAGATTAGTTTATTTCAGAAGGACGTCGAATTCGAACACTATTATGTGGCCCAATCATTGGGCTGCTTTTCTAAGAGCACTCTTAAATTGGAGCATTCAATTTTACAGAAATCAGGGCATTCTTTTAATCGATGGTCTTTAAAGTTTTGTGATCTGCTTCAGCATTAACATCCTCAACTGATGTACTTTCGTCGAATGAAATAGTTTTGTTGGTTTTTCCAAAAGTTTGCATGGTGTCTCTTCTGGATAGTTTGTTTTGTGATGAGTTTGTATTTACCGATATGCAATAATTCTGATAATTATTGTCTGGTTGGCATAACCCCATTTCTAAACTCTCAACTTGATTATAATATTAACATACAAACTAACTCATTCAAAATCGATATTTAAAGTTCTACCATTCCTTAAATCAGCCAATTATCCTACTACAAAAAAATTAAAAAATATAAAAAATATTTCCTGACAAATAAGCAGGTAGCTTTATCAAATTAATCTGAAAAATTGAAAAAAGAAGAAGCATATTTGTAAAAGACAAAACAAATGATAATCTCAGTAAGAAATAATAGAAACATAGTTTGTCAAAGCATAGAGTAGAAAAATCATTATTTTTTCCACCCCATCCTTCTCATCACAAACTCGAAGGAGAAAAAGGCGACACCGTTCACAGGGAAAGATCGCAGAAGAGTGATTCCGAGCCCTTTGAAGAAAGTACGGTAGCCCTCATGATTATATTGCTTTTTTGCACAATCCCATGCATTTCTATATCTAAGCTTCTCAAGACATTGGGACTGAGTCAAAGTTTTCACATAATCAATGGGATAAGTGAATATCCAAGAATTAGTGCCAGCAAGTCCTCCAGCCAGAAAGGCAGCCATGATGGGTGCCTTTCCTGAGCCTTCTCCCTCGGGTGCGAAGTATCTCATGATGTATTCGTAAGAATAAAAATAAACAGCATTAGCAATAATTTATCTAAGAAAAGTAGGATTAAATCCCAAATACAGTCCTTTTAGCCCAAATCTTTGATAGACATCGCGCCCAGCATGGATAGAGCTTCTGTATTTAGAATGCCTCCCCACCTATTTTTGTAAGATAATTCTAGTGTGGTCTGCAGGTGTCTATGTAATAAAAGCTCTACAATTGCCAGTGAACTGACCATACCTGTTAGCACTCCACTTAAGAGAATATCATGCATGGGCATAATTCCAGACTCAGCCTCTTAGTTTTTTATCCGGAAGAGATTGATAATCTTCTTGAAAATCTCATTGGATCCAAATGCTAAAGATCCTTGGATCCCGTATCCAAGTAAAGGTGAAAGAGTGCCTGGATATTTAGAGTTTTACCTTTGTAGAATGATTTGTAGCCTTCTTACTTGAGTATTCTCCTAAAGCAGTGGAGAATTCCCAAGTATTCTGGATTCAGAAGGGACTGGTTGACCAATCTAACTTTTATTATTTAAAAAGGCTGCATGACTAGTACTTGAGCCCATCCCGAAATTCCACCACAAATAAATCCTCCCATAAGGTTTAAACTCTCAGCCATGATTTGCTCTAAGAAGTAAACGATTATATTATATCTCTCTAAATAGTTTAGAGTTATAGCCCAGTTTCGACTTCCAGATAAAAGGAAGATAACCGATTCTGTTCATGTGCAATATTTAATACACTTCAATCCAAAAATATGTCTTGATCTAGTCCAAAAAAAGATAAGTCCGCGAAATATAATTTTTTTATCAAGCAAGGGAAGATATAATGAATATTCCTAAAGCAAAGATATAATTAAAAATCAATAGGCAGACAGTTATTTTTGTCTTACCAGTCAGCATACCTATTTTGTAATCAATCCATCAAAAAAAAAACTTGAAATTTATTTGTTTTTAAGTACTGATTGAATTGGTAATTTAGGCTTTTTAAAGATAATTAATTATTGATAATTATACTAGACTTAATTTATATTTGAGGATAAAATGAAAGATTGTGCGAGTTTATGAATAGTATTCCCTTCATCGTTTTATCACTGTGTAATTATTTTTTGAGATCAAAGAAATATGATAACGAGGAGGGCTACAAAGGAAATCCCATTAGGATAATTAGAAAGAAAATATCAGGATATTTTCATCTATCCTTTCGAATTATCTTTAAAGTGCTAAATCGATTTAGATAGACATACATAATTTATCACTCTGTAATGCGGTCAATCACTTTTTCCAGCTTGTCAATCTACTTAAGCTCAGTTCGCAGCAGTTGCCGTCGCTGTTTTTATACAGCCTCTTTTTTGCGTAAAATGGCCTGTAATCTTTTATTCTAGGCCATCAGATCGTTCTTCATGTTAACTAAATCTTAAATTGTCTGCAAATGTTGACCTATGCTTTCCTTGAGGCTTTGCCTCTCGAAGCAAAAATCTGTTTATAATCTTCGAGTTATAGTTTAGGTCGAATCTTTTAGTTTCTTAATTTGGGATTTGAGATCCTCAATTTCTTGAGAATTATTTTTTCTCTCATCTTAGACTTTGCGAGCATACTATTTGTGCTCCAAACACTACTTCTCTTTGCTTTTAACCTACTTCTTCAGGCCGGCCATCTTCATTTTAATTTTTTCAGCTTGAGTTTTAAGCTCCAATTCCCGATTGCCTAACACACTAGTTAGTCTGAATATTTCCTCCTTCAGTTGGGAGTTTTCCTTGAGAAGAGAATCGATATTGGACTGTGTTTCAGTGATGCTCATAGTTCTTGTAATCATCTCACGTTCTAATTTGTCGCTCTTGCGCTGCTCTACCTTGAGAGCGGTATCATGTTCATCCTTCAGTTTGGTGATAGTATTTTTAATTCCAGCCATTGTATCCATCAACTCGCGTTCTCTTACTTTAGCATTACGCTGTATTTTTTCAATCTCATCCTGCTTAGCAGAAAGGGCTTCTTCCAAATTTTCGATTTTATTGGTTTGCTTATCTCTTTGAAGATTGAGCTATGTTCTTAGGCGCTGTATAATCTGAGAGCGTTCATTGCTGGAAGTGAAGAGTTCTGTCTTCAGATCCTATATCTGATCTTTTAATTTTGTATTTTCGGTTGTAAGAATATCTATATTCCCAGCCAACTCACTATATTTCCCCTGATAATCTTTGATAGATGACAGTTTCTCGATTTACTATCGCAAGAGTTTATTCCTTTAGACTTCCTTTCGCAGATTTTCCTGATTGGTTGAGTGCAGGAGAGAGAGTTATTCAATCTAAATGAGGCTGGTATTACTCTTTTTCTCTGTATCTTCAATTTATTGAGATAGTCCTCAGCAAGATCCAAATCGTTATCCTAATAATTTGAGTCTGCCTGATACTCTTAGAACTCAGTCTCAATTTCCTCATCACCTGAAGTCATTTCCCCTTCTTTTATGGGGCTTTCCTGCTTGTCCGACATTCAATAAATTTTATTAATAATCTCATGTAAACTGCACAATTTGGTCAAGGCCATTATTTTTTATACTGAGCATCTCCAGCTGAAAACCTTCAGTTGCCAAGATAGAGGTGATGGACAGATTTACTGAGGGAATTAAAATATTGGATTGAAATAAATGGTGAATTTTTGCACATTTGCATTGTTCTATGGCTATAATCGAAGAATATTTAAGAAGAATGTCAGTCACTATATCAAACTGTGATTAAATATGTCGCAGCCCAACCAACAAATCATCAGCTAAGATGCTCTACACTTTCCCCAAAACTGCACGCTTCAACTCGCGTCGTCAGATTTAGTAATTCTTTCTTCATGCAGTTGCGACAGATACTATGATCTACCATCTACTGTCTTGGCCTGTCGAACCACTTCCCTAGGCTTTGGCCATAAGTATGACTTTACCCAAGAGTAAATCTTTAGTAATTCAGTGCTCCCAAAAACCCACCTCCTAATTCCTATTGTATCAAAGGAGATTTTTTACCAAACAAAACAATGGGGTTTGGTTTTGGAAAAGGCCGCGAATAAATGGAAGTTACTGGCCCCCTGGCGGCTGTTAAAATTGACAAGAACCCTGGACCTGGATCCTACAAGTTAAATTCAACTCTTTCTAAATCAGCCTATACTCTCAATGGCAAACCTCATGAGGAAGACAAAGAAAAGCAAAGACTGCCTGGTCCTGGGACATATCCTATCGTATTTTGCATAAACGAAAAAGGAAACTATTTCCTGTCAAAATATAAAAGCAGTTGTGTACGCGATTTTAGCAAAATTGGAGGAAGAAACGAGCTTCCTGAAAATAAAGTGCCAGGCCCAGGATCTTATGACACTTCTCATGTTGATCTGTCACCTGCTGGCAAATATGTAAGCTCAAAAATGCGCAACTGCCTGACACGCAAATTCGCCATCACGACAAGGAAGCCTTTAGGCTAACGCAACTAAAACCCTGGCCCAGGAAATTACAAACTACCGAGTGAATTTGGGCATTACGTAGCTCGGACTGCCTGTTAAGATAAACGAAGTTTGCACAGAGAAACATCAAAACAAGTTAAAACAGAATAAACTGAAGGCGTGTGATCTTTTTACTTTTATTTCTATTATTGGCTTAACTAAAGCACTTTGATATTTAAAAGCAAGTCGTCCGACTTGTCTCAAGAAATGCAGTAATCAAGACTCGAAGATCTTGTAGCAACGTAGACTACTTTGATTGGGTTTCAACGCCTTTTACTTGCGATTGTATCGGTTCTGAACCTTGGGCAACTTCAGTTATTTTATTTCATCCAACTTTGAGTTTAGGACAGTTCCCTCTTGTCCCGAGCGAGAATAGCCCATCTCTGATTTTTTGCGATCTCGAACAGCGAGATGAACGTTCAATTTGTCCTTACTCATTACACGATCAGAATTTTACATGGGATACATCTTTTTATCTTTTTCGAGCAAGGGAAGACTTTCAATTTAACAGATAGATTAAAGCTGTTCATTACGTATTTCTCTCTCTTCCAAAGTTTAAATGACACTACGTAGTCCCTTAGGCTGCTTCTTAGGCTTGCTTTGCTGATAATTAGGCTTTGGCAATTGCTAATTAATGGTTTGAAAACCTTCAGCTTTAATGGTTTTTAGGAGTTCACAATGTCTTTCCATTTCTGCCTCTTAACTCATATGTTTCTGAACCACTCCCATCTTCAGAATTTTATCACAAGAGGGCCTTAATTATGGATTTACCTGCAACAAACTGCGAATGACAGCGCTAAGCTATTGTGAATATTAAGGAGGAAGTCGAGGATAAATTCCGCGCGTAACCTTTTTGTAGAGTCCTTCCATATCTTCGGCTTTGAATGGTACCTTCAAGCATATTGTTTCATATAGAACACACCCTAAAGACCAAATGTCTGATTTTTCATCATAGGGCTGGTCTTTCCAAACTTCGGGGCTAGCGTAATAAGGGGTACCAGTTTGTGTCACGCATAACCCCTGCTCAGATATCTTTGAGACGTTCATATCCCCAAGTTTTGCAACTTCCCCTTCGTGAAGAAAAACGTTAGCAGTCTACATATGATTGCTGGTACTTTGATATCTCTATGAAAAATATGCAAGTCATGCAATTGCTTCAGTCCTTTTACGAGTTGAACAAAATAGTTCCAAATGGTGTGTTCAAGGAATCGCGTGTCCTATTTTAGATGCTGCGCGATTTTAGTGCTAAGGTCGCCGTTGTTCGCAAATTCCATCACGATGCTTCTGCCTTTGACCAATCAGTACCAGAGAGACTTGCTGGGCTAGTCTACAAATGCCTGCTTATATCCGATCACATTCGGGTGATGGATGGAGGCAAGAATGCGAATTTCGTTAAGAGCATTCTCTCGTTATTTGAGGGATAGAGTGCCCATCTTGACCCTTTTCAAGGCGTACTCCTGTCCATCTTCACAGCGTTTGACTCGATATACGGTGGAGTAAGCCCCATCTCCTAATTTGGAGAGAATCTAGAAATCCTTGAGCGACATGTTCGATAATTAATGAGTATTAAAGGGCTATGGTTCAAAGAATATGAATATAACATGGCAGCAATAAAGCCGTTCTAATCTTGCAAATTCTATCAAGCTATTTCCAATGCAAAAAATGATAAGTTTCAATATTAGTGTTCAGGAATTGGGTTTACAGATATTGATAATCTGAATAAAAATTGTAACATAATAAAATATGCAAGTTCAGAATTAGGAAAAAACCGAGGATAGTGACGAGGAAGCCTCTTAAATATCCATTTAAGTTAATACTAATAACAGTGCCAAGTATGTACCAATAGCCAAACTTGGAGATAAACTTAAAACCAAAAAAATCGTTATCAATATATCTGATACTCAATATCCCATTGTTTAGGAGATAGCTTAGGAACTCGGATGGCTTGTACAGAAGGAGGAAGGCATTGGGGACTGGGATGTTTGGTGGACCGACCGTGAAATATAACCAAACGTTCTCTTTCGAATGAATTTACATCAAAAAATCAATCATTTTCCTGGCATTTATATATTAGCTCGAAAAAATCTGTTTGGATTAGGACTCATGAGTATGCAGGAGCAGTATCCTGAGTAATATAATTTCTTTCCTGAAACATGGACTATACCATTGCAATTTAGCCAATTTCGACACTATTATTAAAGTGTAGAAAAGGGCAAAGTTAGAACTTACATTGTGAAACCTTAAGCTCTGTCCCAAGGGCGAGGAATATTCTTGACAAGGAACATTGATGATATTATCAATGGCAACAAATATGTCATCCAGAGATATATCAAAAATCCACTTCTAATAGACAAACTCAAATTTGATCTTCGCATTTATGTCCTTTTAGCAGGAACTGATCCTCTCCGACTCTACATCTACCATGAAGGATTGGCTAGATTTGCAACTGAAGAATACCAGTAACCTAACCCTGAAAATATGTCTCGGTCATACATTCACCTCACGAACTACTCTCTTAACAAATCCAATCCAAACTATATATTCAACAGCAGTGAAAAAGATATGGATAAGGGCCATAAACGATCATTGACTTCTACCTATCAGAGGTTAGCCAAAAATGGAGTTGATATAAATCAACTGAAGCTGTCTATTTAAGATGCCATCATTAAATCAGTTATCAGTGGGCTGCCCGGCATTAGACACCAATATCAATATTGTCAGCCTGAGTAGTATGAGGGAGGAATGTGCTTTCATATTTTGGGCTTTGATGTTATGCTGACTGATGAGCTACGACCAATTGTCATCGAAGTTAATCATACTCCCAGCTTTGAAACTGCAACTCCCCTTGACTATCTTGTCAAAAAAAATTTAATTAAAGATACTCTTAAACTTATGAGAGTTACCCAAAAGAACAAGCGAAAAAACTTTGAAAGAGCCAAAGAGCTGGCGAAGATGCGATTGTAGACTGGGAAGCGGTAGATTTTTAGG
>Ga0302185_10001504_pt1 | contig 16242 bp, 5 predicted proteins | sample II_Bog_E1_1_FD_200231 | JGI IMG/M metagenome (GOLD analysis project Ga0302185, IMG submission 200231) | Peat permafrost microbial communities from Stordalen Mire near Abisko, Sweden - II_Bog_E1_2 | ecosystem: Environmental > Terrestrial > Soil > Wetlands > Peat | place: Sweden: Abisko, Stordalen... | reverse complement strand
AGCTGATGAAAAAGATTCTTCAAGGTTTTCAAGACTACAGAATCTTTAAAGACAATAGCAACTCAGCCAAAAATAAATCATATGAAATTGAGTTATCTCTTCTGTCAAATTAAATGAAAAGCATACAATAGACCTAAAAAAATAACAACTAATTTCATTATTTACCCATTTTGATGAAGATTTATGATGAGGGCAAACTAACGAGCAAACTTAAAAACAGCTAGTTTATAGGCAATAAATTGGTTTTAAGCCAGCCTAGAGGAAGAGGGCTATAATTGGAGCATACACCTCCAGGAATTATTGTAATAATGGCAGGTGGAACTGGACTCTTCCCCTTTATGGACTTTATCGATCTAATGTTTAAAACACAACTTTTAAACTAAGGCCATCCTGAAAGTCAAAAAATACTTACGAATGATCCCATTCTCAGGGATGGAATTTTCAATAAATGGAGCTTCATCCTTTTATTAGCTCTGAATTAACCAGAAGATATTCACGCATTAACCCTACAACAACTCAATCATCTCAATGCAAATTCAGATCATGTTCATTGCGTGATGAGAATAAAATAGAGACAACAGCAAATGTCAGCAGTTTATAATCGATTCGAATATACGAAAGATCGCTTTGATGTTAGACTGCTTCAATAAATAAAAAGAAAAAACCTCTCAAGAGTGTGGATCTGTGGTCCTCCAAGAATGGATTCGTAAAGTGCTCAAAATTTAACAAATGAGTCAAGTTTTGACTTATCCAAGATGCTGTTGATTTGATTAAATCTTTTATCTTCTTGCTAATACTGAAATCATGGACTCTTTATTAAAAACAATTGAATCATTTTGAAACTGAGTGATTATTTACTGGATTAAAAATTTAAAATGATTTACTTCATATTGATTTGAATAATTAACAACAAGATTGATCCTCAAATATTAAGATCAGCTTGATGCTGTTTGAGATTTAGAAGGTTTTCAATGTTATTAGAATATGGCTAACCTCAATTTTAAATACATTGCTAGCTTCATTAATAATTATTCGTTATGAAACATCACTTACGAGGAGTTGAAGGAGCCTTATATTTACTGACTCCTGACATCACGATAATGTGATGATCAATATATGTATCCAGACAATCTTCAATGCGTTTTCTAAGTTAAATAGGAGTCTCTGAGTATTGTTTTTGATCAACGATGGAGCGTGCGCAAACTTTGAATATTTTATCTGACACCCTGTTGCTGAAAATTATATCCATGTATTTTGCAACTAATATTTTGATTACAGATAAAAATACCAACAACCGAATGCTATCATCCATAAAGACTGTTGTAATATAATTCTGAACTCGTGTATTGATAATTTATGAATATAGATTATCTTCAAATAAATATCCCTATTAGAAAGGTGACCGTAGCTCTGATTCATTAATGAAAATAATGATGGTACCATAATCAAATATTTTTGGTTAGGTTCTAAGATTATACTGGATATAAAAGTTAATATCTGCAGTTGAATCAAATTAGCTTGAGGCATACAAAGCCCACAAATGGAAAATAGTTCCGATCAGAGTCTAGGAGTGCAAATATGTAATACTAATAGATAAATCAATCTCTGTTCTTCCTGCGATTTTCAATCATTAATCGTTACTCCTACAACTCCCGAGCCTCGTCAGCTTGCTCTGCTGCACGAATTAGAGCCAGCTGATTCTCAACTATACTTCTCCTAAGTCCTTCTCTCTTGCGAGCTCCCCAACACCACAGTAGACCCCAAAGCAATACTTCCAGGATGAAAAGGCCTAGCAAGATCCCACCTCCACTTTAATAAGTAGTTGGAATTCGCGAACTTGGTCCACCTAAACTTTCGATGCATAGACTAAATAGTAAAAGGATTACCATAGTGCAAACATTCCAACCATGAGACCATAAGTTCCGAGGACCAAAACAGCAATCTTGAATCCATAAATGAAGGAATCACAGAATGTATCGGAAAAAGAAGCTTGAGGTTGCACCACAATAAGATTAACTTGTGCTGGTGATGTCATATGTTGTTTATGACAATATAATTAACTTTAACAACAACTAAGATCAAAGGAACGCTTTTTATATAAAATAATAGCGGCAAGTCAGGATTTATTACAGCAATATTTTGAATATGCTTTTTCAATAATTTCGAATTTATTTATCATTATTTGAAGTTGACATTCGATTATGATAGTAGTTCATTCAAGAACACTTTGTGATAAACTTGTCCTGGTTTGGTTATTGAAAATAACACTTTGGCAAATGCATACGAAAATAATAAAGTTATAATGACTTAAATATGCTGGATCAAGAAGATAAAATATTACCGTCTCTATAGTACCGATTGAAAATAGTGACTTCCTCAATTTCAAGACCCTGCCATCCCTAAAGTTTGTTGATATCCAAAATAAGTTGGCCTATATAGCATTAAACATACTAAGATTTAGATTTTTAAAAATTGAAAAGATAGAATATTTTTTAACCCTTTCTTTATCCTCTGTTGATTCATATATCTTTTTACTTTTAAAGTCACGTCTCTTTAGGCTTTGCCTCTTTTGATCAATTTTTAATCTGTTTTACTCCACCAACTCATTGGAGAAACGCTGACTACAGAACAGCTCAGGACATTCAGATTATATATGATTCTAAAGGCAGACCACACATATCTTTTTAATCAAATGCATTTGCCTTTAAATTAAAATTTTGTGCTGAAGTTCCTTGAATTCTTCCTAAATGAAACAAATATTACCCAAATTTTAAGTTATTGAATTATCGCCTCAAAATTAGAAAAAGTTAACTTTTGAATTAAACTTAAATCGATACTTTTGCAGCAAACGGAATAGTCTTGGGCAGTTATAAATTCATAGACACCTAACACCTTTTCAACGTTACTGAGACTAAGAATTTTCTCTCGATTTGTTGTATTACCAACAACATTGCTAACTAGGCTTTATGGTTTCAACTGATGCTCTCCCAAATAAAATTTAGCCATGCCTTCCTTGATGAAGTAAATATTCCTTGTCGACAGGGATGATCTTTTTTTAGCCTAAAATATGCAAGTATTGGAATCAATTGTTATCCTCTCTAACTTAAGAGCTATTAGTTTTTATAATGAGGTATGATGTGGCAAATGCTCCAAAAAGTTGATTGATTTGGTAAATCCAATTTATAAGAGGAGTTATTCCTTTAAGTAGGTTGGAAGCTTATTTATCATTGCCTCCTGCTATTTACTTTCCATTTTCAACTCAACTTACCAAATCAACTCGAAAAAATTATAGATACGGTTTCTAATCTTGCGATCAACAGCCTTCAGCTGCATAAAATTGTCGAAAGATATTATGTTTTATTCGTGAAATATACGCCTCTCAGTATACGTATATACGATTTGGATCAGCACTTCTCCTACATAAGAGGCGAGAACCATAAACAGGATCATGACTACGATTGCATAAAACTAATTAGTAAAAATATTACCGCCTACCAAGGGTTTTTAGCAAAAGGGCCAGGGGCTAAAGTAGAAAGAGTTCCCGTCGCAAACTCCTGTCCATAGATGTACTGATAATACCAAGGTCCAGTAATAAGACTATTTGGATATGAAGTATTGTTTGTGAGCCAATAATAGGCAGAATTGTCCCCATAATAATTCTGGTTGTAAAGAAGGATATCCATACCAATGAAAATACAGGCTCCATAGTTGCCGATCATCAGTACATCAATGAATAGTATAAATAGCATGAAAGCTGCTCGTAGCCCTGCCCTGTACTGAAGAAAAGAAATAATTTGACTCTGATATTTAAATTTTTTAATCCATATTATTCCTGCCGTAATGAGTTGCATGAAATTGAGGGCATAGTCTTCATGAATGAGTGGTATAATGTATATAACCCAAACAATGACATCGAAATATAGTTGAGTCTTCATATAATGACTGATTATTTGGTGATAATCATCAATTACTTTGCCTCTGCCGAATGCATAGTACCCCTTAAAGAAGCTGATGAATATGTCTGCTGCTAGAAAGAGAAGAATTGTGATATAGACATATAAATAGATATTTTGAAACTGGAGTTACTACACAAAAAATGTTGGTCCAAACGCAAGAGATAAGGAAATTTGCATCTGCAGGATATAGAAAAAGAAGAGAAAAGCTAGAGCCCAGTTCAACGAAAATTTGGAAAGAGGGTTAATGTACAACCAGCAAAATACATTTGCCTTATCATTGTCAGAATCTTGCTCTTAGGCATCCTGATTGAGAAGTCGCTTGATGGTCTTTTGGAAGATCGGGTCTATCTATTTGAGGTTAACAACTTTATCAACTTTATCTTTTGTTAATTGTGTTAGCTAAAATTAGGTGGTTCTCATTATTATTATTATTCCATTAATTTTGACCTTTTCACTTCTTAATATGAATATATCAAAATAAGTTATAAGATGGATAGAAGGAACTCATCAATAAATAATAAAAAAAGGGACAACTTCAATAAAACAATGATCATTGAGGAGAATAAACACTTGCTCACTCAATTACCATCTTTGACTCGCCTTTCAAATATTTGAAATAGATTTACTTCAATATTTATGAAATTAGAAGAATACGGAGCCCTTAAGTTGATATTGAGATTGAAATTTTTAAAACTATAAAAATTAAGATATTTTAAACTATGAATTTATGCTACATCCGAAAAATTAAATTATTATAGATTTAGAGAAACAATAACAATGCCAAAAGATTGCAGAGATTACCCAAATTGCTCCTATGGTTAAAATTGTAAATATCCTCATCCATAAGGAAATTGTTAATCTGATTGTGCTATAGAAGACTGCATTAAAAATCATCCACCAACTGGCTACTGGGGAGTACAACAAACCGTTTGCTAACGTTGCAAGCACAAAATATGCGTTTGTGGAGGAATGTCAAAACATCAGCCTTAATATGACCTCATGCCACATAAATTTGGGAGAAGACAATATATTCACAGAAAATGATTCACATATTGTAATTGATAATTCCCGTCCTTCATAAAGCTACTAAACATGATAGTTTGAATCATAAGTAATTAACATTTTTATTCTATTCGTGGATTCTCACTAACAAAACTAAATATTATTGACCAATTATATTAAACTAAACAATTTAAAGATTTAGATAGTACTTAATATTGAACAAATAATTTATTTAATGATAGAATTGAAAATATTTTGATTTATACAATATCAGTTATTGCCTAATGCAGTTGTAGCTAGGCCAAGGATACATAAAAAGCCTATAAACACAAAAGTTATGAATCCATAAAAAGCAAATCTCTGTTTACCAGCAATACATTTTCCAAAAAAATCACAATGATGATCAAGATCTTAGACGCACACTTCACATACTAAGCAGTGCTCCATATCTCTATTCACCCTTCTATTACATCTTTGACAATATCTTTATTGATCTTCAGAGATATCCATATCTTACGGACTAATAATGCCTGGATTCATAAACAGTGTCAGTAAAAATGTAATATTGATTAGAATTAATACCAGGATATTGACATTGTTCAATTATTTTTGAAAATTTTAATCTCCATGTTGAATTGGATTTATGAAAGAAAGAAGGATAATAAACATGAAGATTACATTTATTACTATTAAGCAAGGCAATGAACTAGGATAGCGATCGTTTACTAAAAAGAAAGGAATACCTTTGGATGAACTTAAACACGAAGGTCTATGATAGTGCTTCAAGATTTAGTAGTAATCTTTGTTGCTGAATAAATTATTATCTTGATTAGCTTCTATGATATTGGTTGCTTGGGCTTGAAGTTAGGACGGGTTTAGAAAGCGTTGTTTATTCTTATCTTACAGTTACATTAACCTCAATTCAACTTAAATATTTGATATTATCTCATCGCAGCTTATAATAGATCAATCAATGACATAAAATATCTAAAATGATGGATGAATTAAAGAAATCTGCTTGACTGATATTTTATGGAAGAAGAGATAGTTCACAATCATATGTCTTCATGCTTCGGAAATTTCCACTCTCTTACAAAATGATAATATATTTTAGTTCCTTTCATCCGATTGATCAAACTCTGTTGGTTTTGAAAATTTAATGAAGTCTTCAAAAAATCTTGATTATTAATCTCGTTCAAGCTGCTTTAGTACTAATGATTTATTATATTCATTTTTTTCTCCAATTTTACGGATCTTCTTCTCAGCATGAAAGGGGTCTCTTCTAATTTCTTCCTACTTTAGTCTTGGCCCAAGGCTATATTTTTGATTTTCCGGCAACTAAATGAATTATTTATTTGGCTATTTTACTTTTTTTCGTGAGATAGGGTTTTAAAATTGTAATTTCTTTTACGAAAGAAAATTTATTAGTTTTTTTTTCTTCTCTCGTGAGTTTTTAATCGGATATTTTCGATCCTCATCGCTTATGTTTTCCTTGGATTACTCTTTTCTTTTATTGCTAACCTTTCACAGGGCTATGTTTTAAGATATTTTCGAATGGAATCAGGTTTTTAATTTTCGCAAAGAGTTGACGTATAGTGTCTCCAATGCTTTGAAGGGATATTTCGATTGGCTTTTGTGAATTGATAAGCATCTCTTGCCTAGTTCCTCAAATCATATTTTGGAATAGGAGATTAGAGTTCATCATTACTCATTGAATTTTATAATAACCTCAAGATAATTTCATTAGCCAAACAAAGTCTCCAAAGCCCACGATGAAAAGAAATCGCAGGATGATTTCTCATTAATATTTCAACGGTAAAATAAAGGAAAACATAGATCTCAGGAATATACTTAAATATTATTATTCTGCAATTATCATTTATATTTAAATTATAACCAAAAGAATTGGATTTCAATAATTGATGCTTTTAACTGTCATTATCACATGAGCTTAAATATTTATAATTTCGATGAGGGATTTGTATTCACAGATTTAGTCAAACGAAAAATCATGATTTTTTTCAAATACCGAAAATCTTATATTTTGAAAAAACAGTTATAATATTATCATTGAAATTTATATCCTTAAGCAGAAGATTTACAAATGAAGTTGGAAGACTTAGCCGTACATCTCCTTCTCTGTGGTGAAATCAGTAATTCTGCATTTAAGTTATTACTGCGGATAATTATAGTAATTGTATTATGCTATTTGATATATATCAACAATATTAGAAATTATCTCCCTCTTAAGGGGTTAAAAATTAATTAATTTTTGTTTAAATTTGATGTACTTGCGAGAGAACTGTCAAATTCTTCCTATCTATGGAATGATAAATATTTGTGTAGATAAAAACAAAATTTTAAGGGATAAAAAATGAGTCTTCTTTTGTTAGATGAGAGTTAATGGAGTGGTTTCCCTACAGTTACAAGAAACCGCCAACTTCAGCAACCATAATAGTGCTAACAAGATTACTAGAGAAGGATTAATTAATCTATGCAAGCGCAATTTCGCAAACATAGGCTGTATACTGAGGCTTCTAAATTTGAGACTACACAGTTTGTCAGATATTTTATACTATTTTAGAGTGAAGACGACTCTACACGAGGTGTTCTGTCTTACAATTTCATGAAAAAGAGTGGGGAGATAATCTTAAGCATTAACATTTTAAACCATCAATATTCGTACTTTAAATTCGAGAATCGACACCAGACCATTCAAATATGCAAAAACTTGATCTTTAAAGAAGGCTATGAAAAACTAGACTCAAAAATAGCAATAAATATGGATAATCGACAAATAAAACTTCAAATTCCTTATTTTACCCTTGGGTTTTGCAATCCATTCGATTTCACATACTAAAAATTGAGAGAAAATGTAGTGCTTATAGTGTTTAAGAATTTCGTTAAAATTTACTTGCCGTTTATTGAGAATGTTTTTTAAAGGGCCTTGCCTCTATAGCAAAGAACCAAGTTTTATAATTTGGAGAACGATTTACTGTATAGAATCTATAAATACTCTGATCTGATGATGGTGACTAGTCATTTGAATTAGAATTCGATAGAAACGGAAAGACAAACGATTTAGAAGGAGAATTCTAAAGAAATGTCGATTCGTAAACTATGCTAGAATCGGGAAGCTCTGCCCCCTTAACTCATAAAAAATTGTAATTTAATATGCCGAGTACCTGAGTACTGTAGTTTCCTTCGATCGCAAAAAGAATTTATGATTCAAGGAAACGAACTGAATATGATACAATTAATGATTGCAATGCCTTATCAACCAAAATGCAACAATCCGAATGATAACACCACCATTCTCAATCATATCCTCTTTCATTAGCCTAAGAACTTAGAACTGAGAAAAATTAACTAAGGAGGCTTCTCGACAATCTTCATGGGATAAATTAAGTTTTGGTATACTTAACCTTTGGATAACAGAGTATCCTCTTCTAAAAAATCAACTTATTCTACCAAAAATTTACTAAACAAATATGCAGTCATTAAAGTATAAGAGGCAGAGAATTTAAGGAGCAAAAAAAGCAGTCGGAATCGGCATGAGCTGAAGATTGTTGAAGTATTAAAGTTGGGAAGCTCTATATTTCTTCCAAAATATTATATTCCAGTCAATAATCCTAACCCCTTTCCCAACAGCGTAATTTTAGACTTCATACCTTTTTACAATCTTAGTGATTTTCTACAAGTCAATAGCACTTATACTTCCTTAATTACGAAGCTCTATCTTATGTTTTCAATTGTTCAATCACTGCGGTATCTCAGAGATTATAAGATTGTCCATCTGGATCTTAAACCAAATAATATTATGATCTATTGCAATATGCTGGTGAAACTAATCGATTTTGGGGAATCATATCACCCTAATGTTTGCAAGGGAGGTAAATCTGATCCTATTTAGAACACAAGCCTGGATTTACAGTCCCTTATAGTTGTCCTGAGATATTTCAGTAAGTCTCAAATTTTACATAAAAAAGTGACATATTTTCTGTGGGAGTGCTCTTTTTTTAAATGCTCTATGGTCGTTATCCCTTCTAAATTCTCAAAGCACAACCCAATATGAAAATAGAAATGCAGCAATATCTCAATTATTGGTATTTCTCTCCCGAAGAATATTAACTATACGGAGACATATCAGTACTTAGAATTTTAAATAATATCCTGTCCAAATGCCTATCAGTCGACCCCAATGAAAGACCTGAACTTGATTGGCTGGCCGTGATCATAAGACTGTGTTTTTAACTGGTTTCATGATTATTTAAGTTACTATATTCTGCACTACAAAAATTGGGTATAAACAATCATTTGTAACCTTACTACAACAGTTAATATTTACTAGTTATTTTATTTTATTTTTTAATCTCATTATTAAAACTATGTTAGTAGCGTTTTATGAGAGTGGCAGCAAATAGTTACTATTTTTAATTAGATTGCTCTTCTCGGCGGGAGCTGGGATATGGTGGCAGTCTCTGTAAGAGTAAGTTATAGTATTTTCCATGAGGTAAGGCCATTAAAAGTGAAAGATAGGCCTTAATGGCTAAAGGTGACTCCCTTAAGTCTGCTCTCAGATGATTCATGTTTGAATTTTATATGAGGTTGGACATTTTGATTAAACTCTTGAATTTGTGACCAGTAATCCTCTCAGTATAGGCCAACAGTTTCATAAATTCCACGATTAGCATATATCTTTTGGAAAGAAATGACAACATCAGTAAAGCAGCCTAGTTTTTACTGAAACATTGAAACAGCTACTCAAACAAATCATAATTTTATTGCTGAAGTTTATTCCGTAATAACTATAAACTACTTTCCGTTATCAGTATTGAGATTAAGCATTCAATCAGCCGATATTGAAATTAATCATTTTCAAACAGATTCACTCGATTGCAAATGATCATGAAGTTAAGCTCAGAATTCTATAGAGTAAGAAGTTGCTTGAAAATAGGCTACGGAGGAATCTTCTCATTTTGGAACAGAAAGGAAAGAAGAGTTTGAATGAACAAATCAAAGTATTCTTCCACAAAAAGTGAACCCTCGAGTAGCAAAAAAAGACTTCTAGTAGCGTTCCGATCGCATAATTTTTATACAATATGCTGAATAAGAATGTTAATCTCAGATAGCATCTTTTCGCTGTTTTGGTGAAGTAGTAAAATAGTCCATTTCAGAATTGCTTCCACACGAACCGGTAGCCTGTTTTACTGCAATAATTTTTGCAAGAGGAGGCTTGTCTCATTCAGTTTCTTTTCATCTTTGGACATTACAGGAAAGGCTGCCAACAGTGCATCGTTAATTTTGTGTGAAATCCTTCGAATCCGCTCTGTATCATCGGACAGAGTCGTGATAATAACCAAAATAATATCTCGAAAATGACTCACATAGATAGGCTCTAGGAAAGATTCTTCCCTCTTATGAATTTACAAACTAAAAAACTTGGTGAAGACTTATAGCCACTAAAGAGCATGCAGAGTCGTTTAAGTGCTCAGATTTTCTCGAATCATAATGAGTGCCATCTCAATCAAGACAAGGGCATTATCTGGATTTAGCTTTGTTGACAATTTTCCTTTCATAGCTAATATCTCACGAAATACATGCAGAAATTTCTTTAGACACTCCTCGGCCTTGGTCTTTAAATTTTTATTGTCGCTGAGAAGGAGCTAGAAAACTTGTTTAAAGAAAAGCGGCAAATCAAATGAAAGTTAGAAGTGCGGAATTTCTTCAATGGCCATCAGCCAATCTAAAAGAAACTATTTGAATATTGGAGAATCGTTATGGAAGTGATCAGCGAGATTCTAAATGAATCCTCTCAAATCAAAAGGTATTTGATCGAAAACTGCATCATTTATTAGTGTTTTAAGGGTTTGATTGAGAAAGGTCGCTGCTTGACGAATTTGCCCAGAATTGTCCGAAATGAGGGTTGAGACTGCTTCGAAAGTTTGCATAAAAATATTAAGTCCTGATTGGGAATATTTATTGAGCAGATTGTACATGCTGCCGATTGCAGTTAGCCTGACTTTATCTGAATTATCTCTAAAGTATTTAAGAATTGTAAGAGCCAACTTGGAGAAATGTCTCTTAATGTACTTATACTCCTCCAACTCAAAGGCGATTGACTCTAAGCTTTGTATCAAGAGGCAGCGATGGATTTCATTGTTGAAATGGACTTTGGTTTTATTTAAAAATTATGATACGAGTTGTGTAATTTCTTCATCAATGTCGGTATTTTGACCTGTTTATAGTGTACCTTCTTCATCTTCGAATTAATTGATGAGGCCGATCAATTTTTTGAGATATTCTTCTAATTATTCGATTCCCTTTGCTCCCCTAGCTGATCGTATATTTACTTGCTAATGATGCGGTCAAACAGTTGTTGAGGATCTCTGCCTCTCTGCATGATATACCTATTATAATCTACAATGTTAATAAAATAAATCACTGAACAATCCCATCATTGTCAAATTATAATTTTAAATTATTGTGTATTGACATGAATTGCCGACATTGATAACTTTGAATTAATTTCACTCACTTGTTAGAAATAAACATTATCGATCATAATCATCAGATCATATTTTTATCATTAATTCGATTTAGCAATAACGATGGAGTTTTAGATTACAACTTAGCCAAAGATTTTGCACGTTTACCGAATATATTTTTTCTTTTCAAAACGAGTCCTAAATTGATAAGCACTTCTATTTCCTTATCTGCAATGTTTTTAACCTATAATACACCGAAGAGAGCCACTGGCTTTTCGTAACTTTTAATGTCGAAAGAATACCGCTTACATTTTAGACTGTTCCTCTCGTTTCCCACCTCCAGCACTTGTTACTTTGAAGTTCTAATTTTCATGAATTATATGCATTTACTGCAATAAATTTACCACTATTTGATATACTCGTAGTCCGACAGGGTTAGAACAACCTCCTTCATGCTAGTATAGTGCGAATCAATTATATAACTCGAGACCATTTGCATTCTATTCTCACTCCTATCACTGCCAAGAATTTAATACTGTATTTTCATCTGCACAATATGCTCTTAAAAATAATTGAAGATTAGTTTGCTGATGCGAAATTCACTGTCAAGGGGCAAGCAAGAGCTATCGTCAAATTTCCGACTGGAAGAACGGATGTTCATAAGTCCTTTCAATTCACGTCTGCAGTCCTGTTGCGGTGTAGCCCAAGCCCAAGCCTATTCTTGCTTAATCTACGCTATTTATGAGTTTCCTTTTTCCACAATCTTGAGTCTGAAATTCATCAAGGCAATTTATTTTTATTTCCGGCCAAGTTACTCTTTCATATCCTCAATCATCTTTTCGGCTTGCCGTAATTTTGATCTCAGTAGATCAACCTCGATTTTACTTGATTTTTATAAACTTTTTCGACTGTTTTAAGAAGACTTGAAAAGTTATTGTAGTTTTTAGTTCTATTGCTGTATAACAGTTGTGAGTCCTTGGATGTCTGAGCTGTGATTCAACTTGGACGGCGATTTCTTTTTTTCTTCAAGTGCAATCAACTGTTGCTGCTGAAACTTCATACTTTTGTCCTGCTGATCCTGAAATTTCCTCTGTTCTTGAGTCCTCTTCTTCAAATGTATAATCTCTTCGCTGAGAGCCTTGATTTTAAGCTGTGCCTCTTCTTCCTTTTTATAAATGTCCAAGTTCATGTCTTTCTTCTAAAATTTTTCGTGTAGTTTGATGTTCTGGTGCAAATGCTCGATGATCTTATCTTTTTCTTTGATTTAGTCTTGCATTTCACTTAACTTTTGACTATCGTAAGCTTTCATTTTGGCTTTGAGACCTTCGATTTATTTACGCAGACTTACTGTTTTTTTCATCTCGTTATCAAGCTATTTTTTTGTAATTTCTGAATCATCTCACAAATACAATCACGGGCTGGATCTTCCTTTTACACTTTAGGCTTCACTGCTATTTTCGTAACGAGGCTGTTGAGGGTATCATTGAGTTTTTTTAGTTCATCCTTAAGTTGATCGTTCGCTTTCTTCTGATGATGAATAGTCTTCATGCTGGATGGTAAAGAATTTACAGTTAGCGAATTCTCTATTGATACTTCGTAATCAGTTTTTTAGCCGACTCCATATTAGATGGTTCGACTCTCTCCATAGTCTAAGTGGGTTAAACTTCAAGATCATCTGTGCCTGTTGCCAAATCGATTCGCTCCATTGTTATAAGAAAAGTTACAATATTTAATTTATTGAATGAAGTCAATCCAAAATGAAAGCTGATATTCAATATGTTTGCTTACAAGGGCATCATTACCATATCTTTCATAAGTTTAGTGCAAATTTTGAAAATAATCATTCATATTATAAACGATCAAAGAGAACATTCACAGTTGCAACTGGCCACAGGGCATGTCTTTTTCTTTTTAATGTCGGCTCGCTTCATCCAGCTCACTATGTGTTTATAGTGGCCTCCATGGAAGCAAATTGGACACCACACCAATGAGTTTGATAGTATCTCTCCGCAGTTCTTCTGTTTTTGGCCAGGACCACAACTATTCTTCCTGAGTTCTTCGGCATAACCATTAAAAACAGTGACTGGAAAAAGGCAAACGCAGCATTTTGGTAAAAGAAACATACAATCGAGGCAATACATTACTTGACTTCTTGGATCTTTGCTAAAATAGTTATTGCCTTTCATACGTAGCTGGTGCTGTTTGGCGTCATTAGATATGCGTTTAGTCACTGAGAGCAAGCACTGTCCACTTTTGCATTGCAGGCAGTTGAAATAAAAAGTCTTGTTCATGGTTTTTTTCTTGCGTTAAACCTCAATGGTGATGCATTTCTGATCAAATTTGTGTTTGTTGACTTTATTAATGATTGTGATCAATGCCTAATAGTTGCGAATACTCCTGTTATAATATGCCAATTTACTGTCTTTGAGCCCAATCTTGCTTTGCTCAAGGAAAATTTTTAAGTATACACTGATTAGAGCTGCTCTTTGGAAGTCACTGGTTTAATCGATGTAGTTCTGAAGGATTGTTTCTGATTCCTTATGTGTGCCGAATAGAATTATATAATCAACTTGGGACAATTTAGAGCTATTGGCAAGGAGTTGAGCTTTGAATAGTTCCAAATCTTCAGGCCGGTAAAACTTTTTGGCATAGAAGTATCGGTCTGTTATTGAGATATCTGCTATCAAAACAATCTAATCATTTTCTTTGACATAGTTATCCTCTCTGTTACACAAAAAGTGAGCAATGGCATAGTAAAATTTGTTCTTATAATCCTTCTTGATGAATTGAAAGTAGTTTGAGCTGAAGAGCAACTACTGTTTAATTTCATTAATCTTGCTGTTAAAGTCCTTTTACTCCATCTTGTTAATGTGCTCATCTTCGAATTTAATAGTGAACTCCTTTCGATCCATGAATACCTCCTTCAGCTCCTCGTTCTCGATTATCATGAAATAGACTTCACTAAACATCTTCAATCCAATCTCAATGCTTGACACCTCATTGTCCTAAGGAAATGCTATTTTTATTTTCTACAGGGTTATCTTTGTAGCATCGAATTTAAAATTCCATACTTGTTTTAGTAACTGCAGGTACAATCCATCTCCATCTTCGTTAATAGCTATATCGACATCATTTTCAATCCACTGGAAGAAACTATATTTTTTAAGAGATTTGTCCTCAATTTTCTCGAACAGCAGGCCGTTGGATCCATATGTGATCAATTTGCGATAGAATTACTCTCCCAGAATATCCTTGAAGTCAGAATTGACATCAATATCTTCAATAGTGGAAATAGTTTTGCGAACAATTTTATCCTCTTGCACTTCTAAAAGGTTGTTAAGATAGAAACAAGTTAAAGAGGGATCATGGGGCTATATTTTTTTCTTTTGACTTTAAATTACTTCTCTGATGTAAAGACATTACTAATGAGACAGAGTTGGCTTGACGGGCACATAAACAGCAATGAGAGTTTCCAAATCGTCTTGATTAACTGCAGCATAGAGCGTCCTGATAATTTTTTTGAATTAATCACAGTCAATTGGGTCTTTCTTATCTTTTAAAAATTCGCTAAAATTGATCATGCAATAGCATTATATCAATAATTTGGCATTGCTGTTGTTGCTAACCTTTTTTAAAAGATTTAAAGATTTCTTTATCATCCTCACATACTCCATTTTCATTATTTACGCAAGTGAATCATATTAAGCCATTCTAAACATATCAGTCAATTGTAGTTATCACGTTCTCTTACTCATTAAGTTTGCATTGTTTAACAATATATAGGGAAAATTACCCATTTCATAGTATGACAAATTATATAGTTTTAATGTACAGACATGAGCGGCAGATCAGCGTCTAACTCAGACAAACTAAAAATTCCCCAAGTACGGAAAATGACAATCATTTATCTTACTCACGTGCCCTCCAGAAGAAACACCAAATGTTTTAGCCTCCTTCTTTTATTGACACTTCTATCTATCTCCGCAGATAACTAGGCAAAAATCGCAAAACAGAAATTAGATTGCCGTCCCATAATAAAAAAAGCCCCAGTAAATCCAATGAAAAACAGTCAGCTCCCAAACTCATCAATTAAAAAATATTAAAAAAATCTTCAGTGAATCTCAGACTGTAGTCCCAGCAAACGCATCTAACTACTCACAGTAAGCTGATGAAGATAAATGCCATTTTCAAAAACACTTTAAGCGGTGAAACAAGATCCATACTGGCGCAATTATATCAAAAAAATAATTAGTACTGTTAACTACTCAAATAGTGGGAGAGACAACAGATAAGCGATGAGGTAGACTCTCAAATTTATAGTCTCACTCAAAATTTATTGCAAATTGTTGAAACAGTTCTACAGAATATCTGCGCTGAGACAAACGCTCGGTTAATACAATATTAGAATTATATCGAGAGGCTTGACGAGTAGAACTTAAGATTAAAAGAATGTTAGTCAAACTGCAAGATGCTATAGGATGTGTTGTCACCGTTGAAGGCAAAATTGATATAAGTTGATGTGAAAAACCAGTGGAGTATACTTATTTTGAATCAGATATAGCACCATGTAGATGTAGAGTCATACATTAAGACAACCTCGATCTTTAAATAATGTTCAGAGCCTAAAATTGAAAGGTATGATAGACACATGGACACCAACTAAAAAAGGGATGATTTTGTAAAAAGATCAGAGGCAAAAATTAAACATTAAACCACAAAGCACAGCAATGGTACTGATCGCCAAAGAATAGACAAAATTTGAAAATACTTTTGAGTTAATGATATAAAACTAATGA